>Ga0099364_10010165_pt1 | contig 12972 bp, 11 predicted proteins | sample TergutTh196P3_FD_73070 | JGI IMG/M metagenome (GOLD analysis project Ga0099364, IMG submission 73070) | Microcerotermes parvus P3 segment gut microbial communities from Pointe-Noire, Republic of the Congo - Th196 P3 | ecosystem: Host-associated > Arthropoda: Insects > Digestive system > Gut ...
AGGGAGCTTGCGACCGAAGAATCTTATTATGCCGCAAAGTCGGTGCAGAAAGATTCTTCGCTAAAGCTCAGAATGACAACGCTGAAGGACCAATGGATGATATGGGGGTGGGGGTGACCAGTAACCACCATTGTGTTTACATACTGTATGACATCCGTTCGCTACTGTATGACAATGTTAGCAATCTGTTAAAACACCTCCTCATTTACCTATATATATGCGTATATGTACAACGTATTTTCACGATAACACTTGAAACCCTTATAATTATGTATTATAGTCATATATACAACAACTTCAAAAAAGGAGCGCGTTTTTTATGCTGACACTAAAGGAACAAGCTGTAGATATTGTGCAGAGCTTCCCAGAAGAAAAAATGTCATTTGTCATCGATATACTCAAATGGATCGTAGGCGTTCTCAACGATAAAAGCATAACATCCCGCGAAGCGCAGATTAACACGATGGCCAGCACTTCTGAAGCAATAAATGCATGGGAGCGTTTCAAAGCATACAAAGGCATAGTGCCATATGACATAGAAATAAAAGCTGAACTGGCACAAGCGAGGGACGAGAAGTATGCGGATTCTCTTTGACACAAACGTAATAATGGACTTCATCGTCAGGCGCGAGCCATTTTCCGGAAACGCTGAGACAGCCATTGGATTGTGCATGGGCAATAATGACATCCAAGCATGTATTGCTGCGCACACAGTCCCAAACCTTTTCTATATCCTCAGGAAGCATCTAACCCTGGAACAAAGGCGAGACATATTGTTGGAAATTTGCAGAATGTTCGCAGTTGTCGGAATAGATGCTGACAAGTTGGTATCTGCTTTACAGAATGACAGCTTCTCGGATTATGAAGACTGCTTGCAATCCGAATGCGCTAAGCATTTTGAAGCGGATTATATCGTAACCAGAAACACAGGTGATTTTGCCGGTTCGACAGTACCTGCAATTGAGCCTACAGATTTTGTTGATATGCTGATAATAGCAACCACCCTTGATGATGCCACAGAATTGGTTGAAAATCATGAAGAATCCGAAACGAACACTGACACAAAGTAATAAGAGCCGGAACTATCCATGCAAAACAAACTAAACCTACTCGCGCCCTAGCGTCCCCACAAAATGGGAACGCATGGGCGCGAGTGTTACAAGTCAGTTCCAACTATAACCCTATTTTTCTGAATTTGCATACCTCATTACTACATCAGCCAATCTGCCAAATTGTTCGCTCAAAAATCTAACCGCTCCGCCAATATCTCCTAGTATATCAGCTTGTTCACTTAAGTCTGCCTTTATCTTGTAGAGGCTGTCGGCTATAGGTTTGTATGCAGTCTCGTCATTGGCGCTAAGTGTATATTGAATATAATCAGAAGTATTATCGCAAATAGCACTAAACGATGAAATCTGTTCTTCTGATAGAACGCCACCATTACTCAATCGAACTCCGGTCATTTTCTCTATCTCGCCTCGCAGATAAAATAACATGATATTGCCTTGGTACGCAATATCCATCAAAAACTTTGCAATCCCCGTATCTGTGGGGATAGGAGCAATATCAATGTTTAGCGTTACTATAAAATCATAAACTTCCTGCAAGCATTCTCTAAAAACTGTTATCCCTCCGAACGTATCTATATCCGATGGGAAACGGAAAAGATCGGTATCTGCTGTGAAAGAGATAATACGCAACTTATATATGTTGTCGTCAAGCCAAGAAACGGTTATTTCATTAAAAGGTCTTTCTTTAAGCTCATTCGTCAAGTTTATAACTTCATGCTTTATGTAATTATAACCTGTAATGCTCTGAGCAGCAGCGTTGCCTGCAGCGATTGCCACTTCGATTCTCTTTTTTAGTTCTTTTTTCATGTCATCAAATATGAGTACAGCCAACTCATTCATAAACTCGATGACTCTCTTCGCCTTAAATGCAGATTCTTGCGCAAGTTCCTCATAACGGTCACACAGCTTCCTTTGTGGTTCGATATATTGAGGTAGGTTGCGAGCAACAGTAAGATTAACGTTGAGCAGTATTATATTCAGCTCAAAAGCAGCATCCTCTATGGCTTTAATAATTGCAAATCGATTTGTTATCTCATCCGGTGACTCCGAGATTCTTAATACGCGAATAATTGTGTTTTCCATGTCCTCCGCAAGTCTTTCTGTTTTGTCTGCAATCAGATTCCAATATGGAGCCATAAGATCGATCTCACATTTCCTTGCGCTTGTTGCAGACTCTTTCGCCTTTGCGACAAATTGGTTCAGTTCTCTGATAATCTCGTCGGTGGTTTTTGAATACATGGTATTTTGCCGCTCCTTTACAGATTTTTGAGAGATAGCAGAGAGATTGTATTTTCGATATTCCGTTGGAGTCACACCCATATATGCTTTAAAACTACGCATAAACCCCTCACGCGAATCGAATCCATAGTCCATTGCAATATCAATTATCGCAGCTTTAGTTTCAAGTAGTGCTTTTCCGGCAAGTGTTAGCTTTCGTTTTGTGACATATTCCATAACACTACTGCCAACGACTTCACGAAATATACGTTGATAATGATATTTCGAAAAGTAGATGTCATTTGCGAGCATTTCTACTGTCAGCTTCTCTGAAATGTGACGCTCTATTAGTTCGATTGAACGGAATATAGGGATTTCATTACCTATCATGCTCACCTCACAGTTACAGTTTAGTGTCGTTGCGGCATTCATGTGTGACAGTTCGTGCTATTATTCATGCTAATGGTCGTTCCTTTCAGTGTTCTTCCGGCACAAAACAGTCATGAAATAATAATTGCTGCCTGAACATATCGTTTCTCCATTTCCTGACTGCATATTGGACAGACCATTCGATTACCTCCGAAGGCTGTTTTCATTATTTTAATATGAGAGTGCATATGTTGCAAGCTAGTTCACATTATAATCCTATTTTCTGCTTATGCATCTGTATGTGAATCAGAGATCAAGTATAGAGGCTATCACACATTATATGGTGCGACAGCCTCTTTACTAATTTTCTATATCTGTTATTTCCTAGCGCAATTACCTTCCCGGTAATGTGTTGTGATTGATATTATTAAATGTGATAATGCTTTCTTCTCGAGTATATGCATTGTTTGGGCTGAAGTTGTTATCACCAGTACCTTGCATTATCTCATTAGCTCTGACGAAGTTTATTCCGTCTACTGCCCAATTTGCTGCATCGGTAATGTCATCAAAACCAGATGCTGGAGGATTGCTTACATCAGCACCAATAGCTCTGCAAGCGTTCATTACCATAGTAGCGGCTTGTTCACGCGAAAACTCTCCATTTGGTGTAAACTGCCTTACGCCCGTGCCGTTCGTTATACCGAGAGCGAAAGCAGCCAAAATGTCCGGGTCTGTTGTATCGTCAAAAGCATTGGGATCACGCGATAATCCATGTTCGTTTAGAACTGTATCTATTCTCTTGTCCATGGCATACTCCACCCACCTAATCGCCATGCGGCAGAACTCCAGCCTTGTGATGACGTTTGTATAGTCGTTTTGAAGGTCAGCTGGGACAAAACCTTTCCCTATTGCCTCTGTGATACGCTCACGTGCCCAAGTACTTGCACTGTCAAGAGGGTCAACCGGAGGTGGTTGTGTTATTGACTCGTCAGCAGTTCCACGTAGCACGGGATAATCATTGTTTTCACCGCTTCTGAATTCCCAAATAGTACTAAAATCAAAACCATTATATGAAGATTGTTGTTTCATTTCGCTTTCTGTAAGAGCAGTTGTCCGGTCTAACCCATCGCCAACACCTTTTTTGTCACTTGCCGCACGATCAGTATTATTTACGGTCTGATAACTATCTCTGTTCCAGTATGCGTTGCTTGTAGTGCTGTTATTCCCTGCTGATCCTGTTATGCCTCCTGCATATGCATAATCATCAGCGCTGACTAAAAGATCCCCAATGTTATAGCAATTGCTTATTAATACGTTATTTCCACTAAACCCGCTAATTCCTCCTGCATAAGAACTCGCTGTATAGTGAGTATAGTGATCTCTTATATAATCCGCCGGTATGCTGGCAGACCCTGAAATCATACCGGTATTGAAACAATCATTTATTGATGAACCAAGATGAGTAAATCCAGCGATACCTCCAGCAAAGGACCGCGAATCACGATACGCAAGCATAATGTAGTAAGAATCTGCCGATGCGGACACCCTACCGGTGTTGAAATTTTTGCTCATATTGCCGCCCGATGCAACAATGCCACTTATTCCACCAGCATGAGCATTAGGATTGCCATGACCAATTGCAGAAGCTGAGATAACTCCTATGTTGTAACAATTACTTATATTGCTGCTTTCGCCACTTATACCGCCTGCAGAGGCAAACAAGGGGTCAGCTGCAAACCGTGATTGTCCTGTTGAGGTAGTAGCAGACACATCTGCAGTATTGTACGAGTTATTTATTAAGGCGTTGTAGCCATTGATACCACCAACTCTGCAAGGTGCAAAACTATAGCTGCTGCTTGTGGAAGGCATCATTCGAGCAGTAACACTCCCTGTATTATAGCAGTTCGAGATTGAACCTCCGTAGCTGGTAATACTTCCGATATTAAAACTGTCTGTTCTATTAACCCTGATTCCAAACAAAGTGACATCAACAAGAGTGTTTTCCATTCCAATATTCTTAATAATCGCACCTGTCGCTTCTCCAAAGAGTCCAACATTCGTATCTGCTCTAAGCTCAACACTAGTTAAACTCCGCGTTATCGTCAGGTTGCTTATCACTAATCCTTGACCGTCAAAAGTACCTTTAAATCCCTCGATTGGAGTCCATTCCTCACCGCTCAAATCAAGATCATTGGTCAAATGGTATTTTCCATTTAGGTTGGCTGCAATGTCCTCTAACTCCGCTCGTGTGGCAATTGGCGTTGAATCCGGGTCTATCGCTCCGATGGGAGCAAGAAATTTTCCATTTGAACCGAACTGAGGTGATGCTAATACGTTTACAGTAATAGCTGGTAGGATTACGGTAATAATGGCTATTATTACCGCAATTGCGATTATTCGCTTTTTCATAGATACCCTCCTCAAATTATGCATAATTAGTCAAAATATGAGTCTATCACAGCAAATCTACAAAAGCAATTGTATTTATACAAAAGCGTTGCATTATAATACGTTTGGATATTCTATAGACTGTTGTGAGGAGGTGGCATAATGAGAATCGATTATAGTGAAATCGGGACAAGAGTATACGCACGACGCAAGGAACTCAATCTTACTCAAGAAACTCTGACGAATCTGACTGATATAAGTACAAACCAAATCTCAAATATTGAGAATAATCGCTCTGTACCAACAATAGAAACTATTTTGAAGCTCTGTTCGGCGTTAAACGTCACACCCGATTACTTCCTGCTCGGGATAGTCAAAAACACTGACCGTGAGATTTATAATGCCATTTCCCAAAAAGCTCTTTTATGTACCAGAAAACAACAGGAGCTTGTCTATGAGTTTATGTCATTATTGATAAAGAATAATTATTGAGTATAGTTGTATATGCAAGCAGAGCAGTGTTTTTACAGCTTTGCTGTTTCAGAGACTTTCATTAATTCCAAATCTCAACCTCCGAAGGCTGTTTTCATTTTTGCACAAGCACAACGCAGTTTTCATGCTAAACTTGCCTATTGACATAAGTAGACAATCTATGTATAATGATGCATAGATTGTCTACTTATAATTTGGAGGTAGTACTATGGCATCAGAAAAAAGCACGTTATCAGGCAACACATCGATGCTTGTTCTGAAACTACTTGATGAATCTGATATGTACGGTTATCAAATAATCGAGGAACTTGCAAAAAGGTCGGAAAATGTCTTTCGAATGAAAACCGGTACAATATACCCGCTCTTGCACAGCCTCGAAAAAGACAAGCTGATTTCATCATTCGATGAAAAAGCCGACAACCTTCGGTTACGGAAGTATTATACGCTCACAAGGAAAGGAAGAGGTTTCTTGCAGAAAGCTCAAGCGGAATGGCGGGAATACTCAAAAGCAGTTTCGTTGATAATGGAGGGAGGCCTGTACCATGCAACCGAGTGAGATGATTAATGAGTATTTAGATGCTATATGCAGCAAGATAATGTGGAAAAAAGCGAGAAACCGTGTTTCTGAGGAAATGAGAGATCATATCATTGATGGTCGCAACTTCTATATGTCGCAAGGTTGCGACGAGACAGCCGCAACCAAATACTCAATCGCAGATACCGGTAATGCTTCGGAGATTGGCGCCGAACTGAACAGAATTCATCAGCCAAAAGAGTATAATCTAGTTAAAACGGGTATAACGCTTATCCTCATTGCGTTGCTGACATATGGTTATTTATACACATTGACAGAGCTAGGTCTGCGTATTTATCAGATGCCATTTCAATGGTATCAAAAAGCACCTCTACCATATAGGGCGTGTAGCTATCTGGGAACATGGGGATTAGGCCTTTTTCCATTTGTCCTGTCAACTATTGGATTTCTGGTTTCAATCAAAGCATCGTACAAAACCTCTTTGCTATGCTCTATAGGTATACCTTCTCTGTCACTCCTTGCGATTTTCGTTTATGCTATTATGAACACATGGTTGGAAATACCTATACTGGATCAGTTCGATAACGCTATAGGTGAAGAAGCTACACTCGCCGGTTTTTGCATGTTCATACTGCCGACCTCATGTATTATTGCCTTTACATTTGCTCAAGGGTTGTGTTCATATAAGCAAAGGCGTAAGGAAAAACGGATGGAGAGCTATGCCATCTCCGAATAATTGTTATATACACCCTGCTTTTGAACGCAAAATCGATGCATCATAATATACGGAGGAAATAGTTGTGGGATTGCTAGGAACAGTTGTGTATGGTTTTTTTGCTCTGAACTTTGCTATAATTGCACTAATGATTATAGGAGAGTTGTAAGGTGAGGTTATTTTCATGGATGTATTGAATATTCTTAATGAACACTATCCAATATGCTTCGACACGCTCGAACAACTGCGTGATAGCGGTAGCACATCATATGCAGTGTTTTCGGGCGACGCCAAATACTTTCTTCGAATAGTTAAACCCGCGTTTTTTGACACAGCCATCACGGGCGCGGATATTCAGGTGTTCTTGTCGAACAATGATTTCACTGTTCCTCCCATAACACTTACAACCGCAGATATACCATACGTTAAGTTTGAAAATGAACTATATATTTTGTACTCCTATATCGAAGGGAACGAAGTAGCTCCCGAACAGGATGCGGAAGCCATTGGCGAATTGGTAGGCAAACTTCATGCAGTGATGAAAGGCTACCCCGGCGATTTAGTTAGGAGGGACAAGCAGTTTTACATATGTAGATATATTGAAATTCTGAGAAACAGAAAATATCCGAGAGCAGAAGAATTCGTTGAATATGGCGAACGGTTGTGGGCCAAAATCAAAGATTTACCCCAAGGATTCTGTCATGGTGACATATACAGCGGCAATGTCCATAAAACGTCCGACGATCGATTATACTTACTGGATTTCGACACATCCTGCTATGGTTTCCCGATGTATGACCTGACATTGATATGCGATATGACAGAATACTTTCATTATGATGAGCGGAATTTGGCCAGGTCGAAAAATGTGTTGCGAAGGTTTATCCCTGAGTACACTAAGTATAACAGGCTGAACCAATTGGAAATAGACGCTTTCTTTGATTTGATTGCTATGCAGCACTTTTCTACACAAGCAACAATCATGGAGATTTTTGGGCATGACTGTCTCAGTGATTCAGAACTGGATAATCAACTTGATTGGCTATATAAATGGCGGGAGCAATGCACAAGGGAAGAGATGTAAATAATCGCATATTGTGTTTGCCTACTTCGCTTATAATAACTCTTTGTATTATAATTCGCTCAAATGAACCATACAGGTACGCTCCGGTTATTTCGTTATTCGACAGACAGAATAGATTCATGATACCTACCCTTACGGCAAGTCTTTCAGATGCTTTCTTTATCATGTGGAACACTGGGACGGTTATACCTTATCGGCAGCCATTCTTTCCAATTGCGACAGGAAATTATCCTTGAGCTGCCGCTTGGATTCTTCAATGAAATTACTGTCATCACTCAAAAGGTCGTCATATAGTAAACTACTCCTCTCAAATAAATCACTTTCATGTCTTTAATTTCTCCCATAGCTTTAGTCCCCGTCATTGTACCATTCGTATGCCACTTCGCATCTTTTTTTATCATGCGCAATCCCTATGCACAAAACCTTGCCGTGAAGGCCGGCATAGTACTCGTTGTCATGTATTTGCCTCAGCGCCTGCTCTTTCAGTTCGCCTATCGCCTCGCCTTGCTTGAACTCGATTAAGACATGAGGCCTAGCCGCCGACAACGATTCCATCGTGATGTCGCTGCGGCCGTGCCCCGACTCTATATTGCTTGTAATTCTGTATAGGTTGTTCAGCGTTATGCACATACCCAGGAAAAGCAAATGGTATGCGTTTTCCTTTGCATAGAAATAGCTTGTACAGGATATTACGAGTTCTCTGTAAATGCCGATGAACCCCTCCATGTCCCCATCAAGCAAGCGGCGGAACATCTCTTGAAGGCCTTCGCCGGAAACGTTTGCATGTTCCGCTACAATACTTGCAAACTCAGACCGCACTTCGCCGTTTGGGATACGAACAGTCAAAAACTGCTCATCTGCTTGCCCTATGACGGTCAGGTAACCGGAGTTTATCAAAAGCCCCCACAGCGTATACCGCTGCTTAAGTTCTATAAACGAGCACTCAAGGTTGGCGGCCACCTCCGCAGATCCTTCGCTTATGAGTTTCTCAAAGCTCTTCATGAATATATGGTCGGCCTCGCGGATGGAGTCTCTTATCAAGAGATTTGTTGACGTATTTATCCAGTAATTCTTTAGCGCGCCGCTATCTGCATAGCATAACAGGGACCATGGGTTGTACATTTCGGTTTCCCCGAATATATACCCATCGTATTTCTGTTTTACATTGTCATTCAGCTCGAATCCATAGTAAGCAAGCAAATCATCGGTTTCCTGAGACGTAAATCCGAAATACTCTGAGTAGCGCTTGTCCAGCACTGTATAGACTTTGACGTTGTTGAGCTGTGAAAATATGCTTTCCTTCGCGATTCGTTGGATGCCGGTCAGCAGTGCCTGATGCAGGCAATCCTGGCCCTTTAGCGCCGCGCCGTAGAATCCTGCGAAAAACTCTTTCAGGTGGGAGTGGTATCCATGCTCGAAGCTGCTCAATATGGGCTGGTCGTATTCGTCGATCAATAATAAAGGCTTTATCTTGTAATACTCATATAGCGCCTGCTCAAGAGTTGTTATGGCGATCATTAGGAATTTCAGGTCAATAGCATGGTTAATCAACTTGTCGTAGATTAGGAAGAAGGTGAGGTAGTCGTCGTTGGTTTCGTCTATCTTAGCTCTAAATATTTTGCAGTATTTTCTATATTCACTCAAAACTGTGTTGCTGATGAGAAAGATTAAATCATCAGCCTCATTTGCTTTGCAGTCTTTGAAAGAAAAGAAGATTACGGGGCGCGAATTCATTTGCGCGGCATATTCGGTGTTCATTATTTCAAGCCCGGAGAATATGGCTTTGCTGTCTATGGTGATGTCAAAAAACTCACGCAGCGTCGTCATGTTCAGGGTTTTGCCAAACCGTCTCGGTCTTGTGACTAATGTCACTTTTTCGTATGCTCGAATGAAGTCGCGTATGAACAGTGTCTTGTCCGCATAGTATCTGCCATCCTCGCGAATCTCACGAAAACTGTCGATCCCGATTGGCAATGTTTTTTTCATGCCTGCTCACCTCGTCTCTCTTCCAAAAACTGTGAATATACAAGACAAAATACATAATAAGCCTACTGCTGCTTGCTCCCTGAGATGGGAACGCGGTTATCTGCAATAATTGACATAGATACGGATTACCGTTATCTTGTGAATTTCATACTTTCATTGTATCAAATCATCATTCATGTTGCAATGATTGCGGCTCCGCGTCTTATCAAAATGCTAATCCTCCGGTATTTTTCCTTTTAGTAACCTTTCCATGTGTTTTCGCATATCAACAAAATAGGCTTTTTCGTCCATTAGCCTACCCACTGCAGCATGGACACATTGAACAACAATTGTTTTCTCGGCATATCGTTCAAATTTGAATTTCCATCAATGGTAGGCATTTCGACATGAAATGCTATTTCTTTTTACAACATTAGTCCGCATCTCTGGTATTTCTCCAATAACGCGCTATCTCATCGTTCTGTGGCACGCCGATGCCGGACTCATACATCATGGTGATGATTTCCTTTGCCTCTTCATTTCCGTTTTTTGCCGCCAGTTCATAGCAAAAAGCCGAAAACGGCCAATCGACTTCGCAGTATGCAGTTCCGTAGAAGTTTTTACCAAGCGACATGAGTGCTGTTACATCGCCCTTTGACGCGGCGGCAATCAAGCTGAAGCAGCCGTGAACCAATAGCTTATGGCAGGAACTGTCATCGTCGATAAACCGTGTCACATACTCCTTGTACCCAAAGGGAGGCGTTTTTCCGTGTTCGGTCACGAACGCATACTTTCCGGCTTGGAGCATCATCATGAATATCCGCCCCCTGGCCCAACGGGATTCCTCAGGGTCAAGGGAATCGGCGACACGCTGCATCATCGCTATATCGTCGAGGATGTCCCCTGACAAATCGATCTGCACCTGCTTTAGCGCGGCTTTGCCGGTTTCTTCCATTATTTGTTTGTCATTCATTGAGCAAACCTCTCAATTTCATGCTTTCAAGGGTTTTGCCTCAGTGCCTGCCGCCAATGCTCCTTTGCTTTGGCATCACAAAAACATCGCCATATATATTGGAAGATGAATAACGCCGTCTTTTGTCATCACATCTTTAGAGTACAGAATATATGAGTCGCCCAATTTCGAAGAGAACTTGCTCCTGAATTTATCTAGAGATGAGTGAACCCGGTACGCTGATGTCTTGACTTCTATTGGGCATATCTTTCTTTTGATGGTGATCAAAAAGTCAATTTCCATCATGTTTTGCCGATTTGCGGCATCGACCCTTGAATAGAAGTATAGACGCCGCCCATTGCACCTTAGCATTTGGGCTACCATATTCTCCATGAGCATGCCTTCGTTGACGCCAAGTTTATCAAACAGAATCGCCCGATATAAATCATTATCTATATAATTGCTCTCGTTGAAGGCATGGGTCACAAGGAGCCCGGTGTCAGCCATGTAGATTTTTTGCGTACTGTGGTCGCCGCTTAATGCAAGCCCTACGCTCGGATCTGTGGCGTTGTAACAGAGATTGACTATCATTGCGTCGGAGAGCCACATGAAAGCATTTTCATAATCGCGCGTTCGCGCATCTTTGCTGATTGAAGATAACCTATATTTCTTTTCCTTCTTTGAAAGCTGTCCCGGTATACCGTCAAAGATAGCCAGAACTTTAGCCTCATGGCCGCCGGCAAATTTTGACACGTCGCTTCGGTACAGCGTCAGTATGCGCTTTTTTACCATATCCGCAGCGGCAAAATCATTCGTTTTCAAAAACTCCAAGATGACCTGCGGCATTCCCCCAATTAGCATGTATCGGCGAAAATCATTCATGACCCGTCGGTGCAAAGCCTGCCCAAGAGGTTTCTTTTCCTCAAAACACTTGCGGAGGAAAGGTACGGTTACCTCATCGTTCATCGCCCATAGGAATTCTTCAAAGTCTAGGGGGTACATTTCTATGTGGTCTTCTTCGGAAGGGATAACTATGTCCTTCACGTTCTGACGGAGGGATAAGAGCGATCCCGTTTCGATGTAGTCGTATCTGCCGTCAGCTACAAGATGCTTAACGAGCTGCCGCGCTTTTGGAAACTGCTGCACTTCGTCGAACACGAACAAGCATTCCCGGTCATATAGTCGAATCCTGTAATAAGCTGATAACTTGACGAAAAAAAGGTTCAAATCGCTGCTGTCGTTTTCAAAAATATCGATGATTTCCTTGCTGACATTGCTGAAGTCTATGAATACCATGGTTTTATATTCGTTTTCTCCAAATTGTTTGCAAAGAAAGCTTTTGCCAACGCGACGAGCGCCTTTTATAAGGAGTGCGCTCGACCCATTGCTTGCAGCTTTCCAGTCAAGGAGCTTTTGGTAAATCTTTCGCTTCAGTATCATGTCCATACCTCCGGCGAGATTTGAATGATAAATGATTATAGCACTACAATCACGAAAGTGCAAGTTCTTAAACGCAAATTGTTACACGAAAGTGCATGTATTTGAGGCGCTGAACATACACGAAAGTGCAGAAAAATAGCATCACATTCCGAAATAACATTGTTATTTCTTTTTCCAAATGAATATTCGCAAAATAGTTTGATAACAAAAAGCCGTAGAAATGCAAAAATGTTAGATAAATACGCAGAATAGTTTGATAATTACCGTTCAATTGGCGTGTTCTTAATTCAGTTTACCGCAATGGCCGGCTTGGTTATACAACTATTCTGCAAATCGCGTTATCAAACTATTTCGCAAACACACACCAAAATCGCCTCTTTTTTGTGCCGTCGGCCGGCTGTTCCCCGCGTGTCGTAGTTTGCTTATCGTTCAACTTGCTGAGGGTTTTTTCAATGCTGTCCGCATATTTAGAGACGCTCTCTTTGCCCATGCCTTCCCAGATTTCCAACGCCTGCCGCCAATGCTCCCTTGCTTTCGGAAGGTCTTCCATTTTCTCATAGAGAAGTCCGAAACGGTAGAGGTGGCTTGCAAGATTGTTCTTGCGGTTTTCGTCTTGCGGTTTTTCTCCAGCTAGTTTTTGCCGTATAGCTAAACCGCGAGCATATAGCGGAAGGGCTTCCGCATAGCGCCCCATTGCCCCGTACATGATTCCAAAATTAATGACTGCTGTAGCAAGCTGACCTT
>Ga0099364_10010166_pt1 | contig 12971 bp, 14 predicted proteins | sample TergutTh196P3_FD_73070 | JGI IMG/M metagenome (GOLD analysis project Ga0099364, IMG submission 73070) | Microcerotermes parvus P3 segment gut microbial communities from Pointe-Noire, Republic of the Congo - Th196 P3 | ecosystem: Host-associated > Arthropoda: Insects > Digestive system > Gut ...
CTTGACTTTTTGTCAAGAGTAATATATAATATTTATTAGAGTTATCTTTATTCGTCGAACGGCATTTATATATTTTCGCTAAAATATTTATTTTGGAGGTACACATGAAAGCAAACGCATATATTAAAGACGGCATGATTCATTTGATATACGATGAGAAAACTAAAAAAAATTATGACCCGCTCAACAAACCTGTCTACCCGTTGGGGAGCAATATTCTTGACTTTGCACAAACTGACCTTGAGGAAACAAATAGAGTGTATGAAAACTATGTAGTGCACGCATTTGCTCTTGATATGCTGCACAAAAAGCAATTCCCGGAAGATAAAGGCAAAGCGGCGGCAGCGCAAATCTCTGTAGCAGAGGGTGATTACCCGCCGTATGAATATTTCCACCTGAAAGTTTTTATAGATGTCATAAGTCTTGCAGTAGTAAAACAGGACACGGATTTGACCCCTTATTTAGAAAAAGTGCCGGAGGCGAGAGCGAAGATTGCTGACAGAATAGCACTGCTGCGAAAATATGACGGGGAAGATAGTGTAAGCGAATATGTGTACAGCTGGAAGGAAATATTATTAGCCGGTATCACTCAGCGAATAAGCAGGTTGAAAAAAGAAATAGACTTTATCGTGAATATTTTATCGGTAGCAGATGAAAAGTCAGCGGAGCTGATGCCGATGCAGAGATTGTACTTGCTTGACTTGGAGCGGGGGAAAAATAACGAGGGAAACGAGCCGCTATACACGAACAGCCCGTTCAAGACGAGGTTTGTGCCGCTGCTCAACGGCGAAGCTGTGCCTGAAAATATATCAGCGGACGATATATCGAAAAATAATCTTGAAGTAGTGGAAATGTACGAGATTGACGGTATAGATGATTTGATTAGGTTTGAGCTACTGAAGATGGTGAGTAATGGGGTGTTGGTGAAGAAGTGCGAGAGTTGCGGGAAATATTTCGTTCCGACAGGCAGGGTTGACACGGTTTATTGTAACAGGCTGTACAAGGAAACGGAGCGGACGTGTGCAGAAATCGGGTCGATACGGAAGTATAAAGACAAAGTAAAAGATGACCCTGTATATACGGCGTACAACAAGGCGTACAAGCGCAACAATTCGCGGGTGCGTAACAGGAAGATGAAGCAGGGTGAGTTTTTGGAGTGGTCGGAGGAGGCGCGGCGGCTCAGGGACGAATGCTATGCCGGGCGGGTGATGCTGGATGAGTTTATGGCGTGGCTGGGGAAGTGAGTTTTTATAAAAGATTTTTTAGTAATTTACAAAAAATTAAAACAGAGTATAAATATACTTGTTAAAATAAATTAAGAGTTTATTATCGGAGGTTTTTAATGTTCCAGATTTCAAACAGACGATATACTGGCAGTAAACTAAAACTTGCTGATTGGATATTAGAATTAATAAACGAGCATTGTGTCGGTAACAGCTTTTTTGAAATTTTCGCGGGTACTTCAGTTATATCATCTAAAATTATTCCGAAAATGGAGTCCATTATTTTAAACGATACGCTTGAAGCAAATAATATTATTTATAAAGCGTTTTATGGTTCAGGTGAATATAATTTAAACAAACTGCTTGATATTAAAAATAAATTTGAAAACTTAGAATTACAAGATAAGCGCGAGTGGTTTTCTCAAAATTATAAGAACACTTATTTTAGTGAAACAGATTGCCGCAAAATCGAAAATATAAGAAATTTTATCGAAAATAAAAAAAAATTGCTTACCCTAAAAGAATATGCGGTGCTTTTAGCTTCGCTAATATATTCTATGGATAGGTGCGCCAACACAGTCGGGCATTTTGATGCTTACAGGCAAACGGATTATGTTGCCGATAAATTTGAGTTCGATTTAATTCAACCGTTTGAATTTACAGAAAAAAACATTTTTATTTATAGTGAAGATGCTAATATTATAGCCGAAAAAGTATCAGCAGATATTATATATGTTGACCCCCCGTATAATTCGAGGCAGTATTGTCAATTTTACCATATTTACGAAACTATTATAAGGTGGGATAAGCCCGAATTATTCGGAACAGCATTGAAACCGCAAGGCAGACATTTAAGTGATTACTGCCGGACAAAAGCTCCTGTGGTTTTTTCAGATTTAATTTCTAAATTACAGTGTAAATATATTGTCGTTTCATATAATAACACTTATGAATCGAAAAGTAATTCATCTCGCAATAAGATTACGCTTGAAGAAATCGAGAATATTCTAAAAACACGCGGTGAAATTATAAGTTTTTCTAAAAGTCATCAGTTTTTTAATTCCGGTAAAACTGATTTTTCTAATCATAAAGAATATTTATTTATTGTAAAGGTGGGGTAAAATGACAGCTCAAACGATAATTAAAGAAAATTTGCGCCGTTCTCCGTTTTTTTATGTAGGAGATAAATTTAAATTAATTCCGCAGCTCAAAGAAAACTTCCCTAAAAATATTAATCGTTTTATTGAGCCTTTCTGCGGCGGTGGAAGTGTATTTTTAAATATAGAAGCCCGCAGCTATTATTTAAACGATATTGACTCTAATATTATTAATCTGCATAAATTTTTGCAGTCATACAGCCAAAATACACAGGAGTTTTGGCATGAAATAAAAAATATAATAGAAGAATATAATTTATCTGCTACTTTTATGAAACGCGGTGTGCCGGCTGAATTAAAAAAGCAATTTGTTAAAACTTATTTCGCAGAATATAATAAAATTTCTTACTATCAAATGAGAAAAGATTATAATAAAAATAACAACCCTTTTTTCTTATATTTACTTCTTATTTATGGGTTCAATAGATTCTTGCGTTTTAATTCAAACGGTGAATTTAATCTCCCTGTCGGTAATGTTGATTTTAATAAAAAAGTAGAGCAGGCTTTAAATGAATATTTTAATAATATCTGCTCTAAAGAAATTAAATTTTTCAGCATGGATTTTGAAAAATTTATTGAAGAAATAACACCAACCGCAGATGATTTAGTATATCTTGACCCGCCGTATTTAATTACCTTCAGCGAATATAATAAAATTTGGAATGAGGACAGCGAAATTCGTTTAATTGATTATCTTGATAAACTCCACGAAACAGGGACAAGGTTCGCCATATCCAATATTTTATGGCATCGCAAGCGTTATAACGGAATATTCAACGAATGGGCGCAAAAATATAATATTGTCCTAATAAAGAGTAATTATATAAGTTTCCATGATAATACAGAAAAAGATTCTATAGAAGTTCTTGTTAAAAATTATTGATTGCGATGAGAGGGATATAAAATATGAGAAAAAGCGAATATAAGCCACTTTTACTGACTACTACCGTTAGAAATCCTGAACGCTTTAAAGCCCTTATAAATGTGCTTTTAGCATTTGATGGACAAATTTTGACTAACGAAATCATAGATAGAATTATTTTCGAATTTGTAGCGAGAAAATTATATACCCCGCTATATGCAACAAGAACTCCGCATTTAAAGGAGCAGCTCATACTTGATGATGTCCGATTTTCTGATGAAGATACAGCAGAAATAATTTTAAATAGTCCGCAAGACCACAAAGAAGCCGGGTTTGATAAGGGTTGGCCTTCTCGTTTCGATACGTTTTATAAATTTGCTATGGAGCTTGGCTTTGTATTTTATGAGATGAATAAACCGATTGAGATTTCAGAAACAGGGCTTAAACTCGCTAAATCTAATGACCCGGATTACGCTCAGTTAGAGCAACAGGTTTTCTTAAACGCGTTTGTAAAATATCAGCGTAATAATCCATTTCGCCGCATAAAAAATACGAACAAGCCGTTCGTTCTACTGCTTCAAGTAATAAGTGAACTGAAAAAGATTTACGGCGACGATTGTGCAGGTATTACGCGCCTTGAAATTCCGCTTATTCTATGCTGGAAAGATGATAATGCCGCAGAATTAGCCAATCAAATAAAAGAAATCAGAGATAAATATAAATTTACGCCAAGCAGCGAATCTATCTACGATACATGCAAACAAGTTCTCGCGTTATCAGAAAAAGACGAAAAAAGATTTAAAATAAAAAATATTATGCGCGAGCTGCCTGACGAATTTATTCGTAAAATGCGGCTTACTGGACTTATATCTCTGCGCGGTAACGGTAGATTCATTGATTTTAATACTTTAGAATATGAAAAAATAAATTATGTCTTAGAAAATTATAATAAGCCTATAGAAGTATTTGACACAACACGGGATTATTACGACTACATGAAAAAAACAGATATTAATCTTGTTTCTATAGAATCGAAAATTATAACAGCCGAAATCGAAAAAGAAAAATTTCTTGATAAATGGACTGATTTATTTGAATTAGATGCTTTAAAAGAAGAATTAAAAATTGTTTCCAGTCCGAAATTATATTCAAGAAATGACGTTTTACGATTTATTAACGAGCCTTTAAGATTAGAATTTCTCACTGCGCTTGCTCTGAAAAAAGCATTTGCTGATTTGCAGGTTGTCCCTAATTATATTATAGACGATGAGGGCTTGCCTATATCTTTCGCACCGGGCGGCGGCGCAGATATTGTCTGTCATGATGATAAAGGCAATATTTTATTTGAAGTTACTCTGCTCACGGGAACACAGCAAAATATTCGGGAAATGCCTGCAATTACTCGGCATTTACGGGATTGTATAGCTTTATATCCTGATAGTTTCAGCGTAATGATGTGTCCGAGAGTTCACAGCGATACGCTTGAATACGCAGAATTTATAAAATTTAAAGATAATCTTGATATTACAGTTATGGAAATTAAAAGTTTTATTGATACACTCGGAGTTTGTGGGAGTGCGAGGCATTATAGGGGAAATTAAACCTATGGATTTTGAAGGTGCAGTACGACAGATTAATCTGTGCTATGCGTAAGAAAATGCCCTCGATAATCGAGGACATTAAACTTATTTTTTGCTTTTAAAATACTGTTTTTTATTTTCGTTTAAGGATAGTTTATTTTTACCTTTTATTGAATCGGTGTTTGAATTTTGATATTCATCATCTATCCAACCACATACAGGACATTTTTCATCTTCTGTTCCTATATGTAGAGAATAATTACTACAGCATGCACATCTTTTAAATATTTTTTCAAAATTTATGCCACCACCACTACCTAAACCGTTTTCTTGTTTTTTTATTTTTTCCTTAACTTTTAAACGTCGTTCCTCAATATTTTTCATAAATTCAGCTTCTTTTATAGATTCTTCTATATTTATTTGAGCAACACCTGAACTTCTACCTCTGCCTCCCATTTTATATAGCCTCCTTGTGTTTTTTTGCAAATTGATGGTACGGGCAATAAATGATATTACTTCCCAAAGAATACATTTTATCGAAAGGTTTGCCGAAACAGATAACATATTCAGGGTTAATTTGGGCAAACATTTCTTCATAGCCAATCATAAATTCTTTCTGAGCTTTTCTGTTTCCAATGGTAGAAATGGCTACGCAGCTATTTTTAGGAATACCTAAAAAGCAAAATTTAAAACTTCTTTCATCGCTCCAAGTGATTGAGGGTATAACATTGAGTCCCAGACTTTGCCAATATGCCCCACAATACCTATTTTTAAAAATGCTATATTGCTGTTTAATCAAAGGCATCTCAGGATAAACACTAAAATCAGGAGTAATAAGATACTTATAATTAACTAATTTTTCAACATACTTTGTACAATTTTTATAAACCTTTTCAATCTTATAATCGTCTGAAAAGAACTGTACCGTTTTTAATTATTTTTATTTTCGTTGATTTTTATATTGTCAAACGATATTAATTCAATACTATAAATATCTATATTTTCTTTTTTCAAAACAGGTATGCCTAAATCGTTATCATAACTAAACCTGTTCCTTAGTAGCTGTTCGCTTTCTCTGCAATCTTTACTTTTCAATAAAAAGCCTCCTATTTTAATAATAAATGAATAGGAGAAATGAACGCCCAGACATTTCTCTTGGGATATTTGTTAAATTTTAATAAAATATAGCAAAAACATCTTGAAAAAAATATAACGGTGTGATATAATTATAATACATCTTACAAGATGGGCATTTTGTTCATCTATATTTTTCGCACCGAAGCCTTTCAAAGCTCGCGACTTTGAGGGCTTCATTTTTTTATTACCCTAATATTAATCCTCCTCCATTTCATTTTCTTTAAATTCTACTGCTTTATTTAAGTCAAACAGCAGAGCATTTTCTTCGCCAAAATAATCACCAGTTATTCTATAACCTTGCGATTTAAAATCCCAGCCCATCATTTTTTCTATAGTTTGAATTAAATCTTTGTTGTTAAATCTTATGCTGCTAAGTTTATCATTTTTAGCGAATTTGACAGAATAGTTGTCTGTGTCATCGCAGACTTTTATTGCTATCTGCTTTCCGACTTCATTTAGCAAGAACACAATGCGCTTCGGATTCCCCAATTTGGCCACCGCGGTTTTGGAAAAATTCATTCCATTGCTCGTTATCGAAACATTTGGCAGTCCTATTGTAATGCTATAAGGTTTAAAATTCTCGAACACTATACTCATCTCCTTCCTTCATTGAATATTATATCATAAATCGTTTGTTTTGTCAAGAGATTTTTTTGAAAAGTATCGATATTTTTTTCTCATTCGTTGTAACGTTGCGCATGATTGCTTTTTATTGTTAGCTTTATTTGCATTTGCTCGTTGATAATCATTGATTTTATTTGTTTGATATAAGGTAAAATTAAAAATACTTAAAAATAACCGATTAAGGGGTTGACAAAATCCCGTTAATCGGTTATAATAGTATTATCAGGGGGTACGATTAATGATTAATATTGGAGAAAGATTAAAAAATCTTAGAAAAAGCGTCATGATAACACAGAAAGATTTTGCCGAAAAAATCGGGATAACACAGTCCGCCGTCAATCGGTACGAAAATAATCAAGCAGAGGCTTCGTATAAAACACTTTTATTATACGCTGATTATTTTGACGTTTCGCTTGATTATATCTATGGACGAACCGACCAACCACAGGGAAAACTATTCGATTTCAAGCCAAATGTCGATGACAACGACGATATGCGATTATTTATCGAAATGTGCTTTGACCCTAATTCACCCATGAGCGGGGAATTAAAAGATACGCTTTTGCAAATGATGAAAGGCGGGGAAAAATGAATCTTGTTATTTATGCCCGGTACAGTTCGAGTGGGCAGAGCGAACAAAGCATAGAGGGGCAGCTTAAAGTTTGCTATGAATTTGCCGAGCGCAACGGTTATAAAATAATCGGCGAATATATTGACCGTGCCATCACAGGGACAAGCGATAACCGCCCGGAATTTTTGAGAATGATTAATGATAGCGTTAAACGGCAATTTCAAGGCGTACTCGTTTATCAGCTTGACAGATTCGCAAGAAATCGCTATGACAGTGCGACATACAAGACAAAACTAAAGAAAAATGGCGTTAAAGTTTTATCGGCGCGGGAAAATATCTCGGACGACGCAAGCGGCGTTCTCATGGAAGCCGTTTTAGAGGGCATGGCAGAATATTTTAGTGCGGAACTCTCGCAGAAAGTTAAGCGAGGTATGTCGTTGACTGCCCAAAAATGCGAGTTTACAGGGAGCGGTATTCCGCTCGGCTATAAAATCATAGACAAAAAATTTGTCGTTGATGAAGAAACCGCACCCGTTGTCAAGCGTATTTTTGAAATGTACCTTGTGGGGAGTAAAATGGCTGAAATAATACGTTATCTCAATGAAAACGGAGTAAAAACGAGCAGAGGAAATCCGTACAATAAAAATTCTATTCGATTTATCTTAACGAATAAGCGGTATGTTGGCATTTATAGCTACGCTGATATTGAAATTCCCGATGGTGTACCGCGCATAATAGATGATATAACTTTTGAACAGGCTCAAATGCTTTTAGAGAAAAACAAAAAAGCTCCGGCGAGAGCCAAAGCTGTTGAAGAAAATTATTTACTCACTACAAAATTATTTTGCGGGCATTGTAAATGTGTTATGACGGGTGAGAGCGGTCATTCGCGTAACGGTTCAATTCATCAGTATTATAAATGCGTAACAAGGCGCAAACACGGCGATTGTAAAAAGACTCCTGTGCAGAAAAAACGCATTGAAGATTTAGTAGTAAATGAAATTCTGAATGTTTTGAATGACGATTATATAGACACCATCGCACAAAAAATATCGGAATTATCGGAGCAAGAAAGTAATACTGATACAATTAAGCGATTAAAACGACTTCTCAAAGAGAATGAGGAAGCTATAAATAACTTAATCAAAGCCATAGAGAAAGGGACGGCGGTAGAACTGCTATCATCTCAAATTGAAAAACGACAACGCGAACAAACCGAACTTGAAGCACAATTAGCACAAGAAAAAATGATACGTCCGACCTTAATATATGAAGAAGTTAAATTCTTCTTTGAAAAGTTTAGATGCGGCGATGTTAATGATATAAAATACCGAATGGCATTAATTGACACTTTCGTGAATAAAATTTATCTTTACGATGGGGACGATGCTCGGCTCGAAATTTACGGCAATGCAAGCGACAAAATAAGTTGTCCCATAAACGATACTGGCGGTTCGCTTATGGGACAATTGGCACCCCCGAGCAGAGTCGAACTGCTGACTAGGGTTTAGGAAACCCTTGTTATATCCATTTAACTACAGGGGCGCATTTGCTAATATTTAGTTGTAAATACTCCTCGCGGACTAATGAGTAAAATTTTAGGAGGGGCTTGTACTGTCCATTGTACGACGGAAGCAAATATAGATTTATAAAACGCAGAGTCCACACAGGCGGCAATAACGCCGCCCATGCAACCCGTTATTTTTCGCTGTATTATATTTTTTCGATGACGACGTCAACTTCTTTTCCAATCGCGTTCGAACGCTGGATTCCGTCTATTATCGCCTGATTATAAATTATCTGGCTCGTTGGAATCGGCGCAGTCTTGCCGCCTGTAATCGCGTCTACAAATGCGCGGACTTTTTTCTCGAACAAGCCGGGACCGCGGTTTTCGTCAAGCGGTATAATTGTTTCAGTCAATGTGCCGGCAACCGTATGCACTAGTTTTATTTCGCCGACGGGACCGTCCCACGCGCCGCCCCATGTACCTAAAGACGGCTGTTTTACTTTCAAGCCCGCTTCCGTACCCAAGAATATAAAATCGCCCGTTGTATCCATGTGCATTTCCCATGACATTCTGAAATCAAGCGTGATGCCGCCTTCAAGCCTGACAAACGCTCCGCAGAAATCGTCCACTTCGAACGCTTTTCCGTGACGCTTTTTGCCGAAGTAATCATAAGCGACCGCAGATACAGTCAAAGGCTTCGGATAGCCTATAGAATGCATCGCGAAGTCAAGCGAGTAGCAGCCAATATCGCCGAGCGCGCCGACGCCTGATTTTTCTTTGCTGATAAAGTTGCCGCCCGGCAATCCGCTTCTTCTGCCGCCGCCGGTCTGCACATAATAAATCTTGCCGAGCACGCCCGAATCAATAATCTGGTGTACTTTCTGCCAGTTCACGTCATAGCGCGGCTGGAAGCCAATCGACAGAATTTTGCCTGATTTTTTTTCTGCCTTGAGCATAGCTATACTTTGGTCCAAAGTAACGCTCATAGGCTTTTCGCAAAGAACGTGCCAGCCTTTTTCCATAGCAAAAACCGCGCACTCGGAGTGCGTCGAGTTATACGTACAAACGCTTACGCCGTCCAAATCCGGGAACGCCGCGAACATTTCTTCTTTGCTGTCAAAACCTTTCGCGTTCGGCATCTTGTTTCTTTCAAAGAACTTAACAGCTTTACCGGGTTCTATGTCACAGCCCGCAACAACTTCAACTTCTTCGATAGCATTATAAGAATTCAAATGCGCGTGAGCGATACCGCCCGTGCCGATAATACCGATTTTAAGTTTTTTCGCCATATTATTTCCTCCTGAAACCTTAATAAATTTATATTAATTTATATTAATATTTTGTTGGTCAGCATAAAATACTTGAGGCTTTGCGCTTAATCTTCGTAATGACCTTTGCATGAGTAAATACACAATTTGTTAGCTATGACGTCATAAACTAATTTTATTTTTGCAAGCGTTTTTCTATCCCGGCTTTCATGATAACACCTACCGTTTATATTCATCCGGCAAATTGGCTTAGCCGTTAATTATTAACCCACCGCCTAAACAGCCAAATACCGCAAATCAAATTCCAACCCTTTCTGCGTAACCAATATATTTGCCAAAGACTGGTCCGGAAGCCGTTCTCTCCCCATGTAGCACTGCACAATATTCGAGTCCTGTTCTATATACCAGTGTTCTGTTACCGGCGAAGTCGCGTATAAATTTAATTTAAGCTCCCGCTCCGCTTTAGAGTTGCTCTCCGACCAAACTTCTACTATTAAATCAGGCTGTCCCGCCGTTCGTAATCCTTTACTGTTTTTTAAATACAAATTATCTTTAAACAACATAAAATCAGGCTGAACATAATCTAAATATTCTATCGTAAACTCTATAAATTTTGCAGTATCTTCTATTTCTGATATATTAACAAGAGCTGAACTTGCAGGTTCTTTTCTTTCACCCCAGTGAACCAGCGCGCAATCGCTCTGCAGCGCGTAAATTTCTTTTCTTCTTTTTAACGGAAGGACGTCTCCGATAAACGTACTTATCATATCGTTATGTCTGTCAGTCGTTGACATCGGCATAAAAATATCCATATTAATTTTAACCACACCTCGTTTCGAAAAAACGGCTTAATCCAGCAGATATAACGCAACGTAAGTCACAGTATTCTCGCCGTTTATATATTTCAGCCCGTGCGTTTCAGTCAAATGCGCGACGTCAATCCCGTGAGCCTCGACAGACGACGTCGCTTTATCCGGAAACCGGCACGGCGTTTTATCTATCATGCCGCACTTCGCGCAGACTTTGCACCCTCCCGCGCCCAAGACTTTAAATTCGCCGCAATCTATATTATTTTTTATATATTCCCGGACTTTTTCAACATTTTCAGCGTGAACCTCGCCGCCGTCCCTCATTCCTTCATAATCAAAAGAATCTTCAAGCGGGTAAATCGTTTCGATTACAAGAGCGCGTTTAAATCTTAAAATTTCGCGCCTGCAGTCATCAAAGCTGCCAATCGCCGGGGGACACATATAATTTCGACCGTAAGAGCCGCACGTGTTATTTTTGCACAGCTCCCTGAACCGCTCGTCAAATTTAAAATCGTTCTCCGCAGCGTCAAAATATGCCGCCGCCGATATGCCGAGATTCAGCACGTCCTGCATTATATTTATATCCGGCATGAAATATCTCCTGCTAATTTTTATTTATATATACAAGTATAATCAAAAATTTTAAAAAAATCAAGTGTTTTTTCATTAATTTAAAAAAATTTAAAAATTATTGCGAAAAGATTTATTTTTTTAAACAAATTTGTGTTATAATTAAAGATAATAACAAGAATTTTAAAGAACGGGAGCATGAAACGTGAAAATAATACTGGCTTCGCAATCGGCTACAAGATATAATATATTAAAAGGCTTCGGAATAACTCCCGAAGTTATAGTAACCGGCGCGGACGAAAATATAACCGGCGAGCCTGAATATATAGTAAAAGAACTGGCTTTGAGAAAAGCGTCGAAAGCCGCGGAGATGCTTGGCGGGGCTTCCGGCATGATAATCGCGGCGGATACAGTCGTCGCATACGGCGGCAGAATTCTGGGGAAACCGGACGGCGAACAGGACGCTTTTAATATGCTTAGTATGCTCTCCGGCGAAACGCACGAAGTTTATTCGGGCTTGGCGCTTGCTTATAACGGCAGGACGCTGTGCGGCTTTGATATTACGCGGGTAAAATTTAAAGATATAAGCGAGCGCGAAATAAATTTATATATAAAAACGGGGGACCCCATGACCCGCGCAGGCTCATACGGCGCGGAAGGCGTAGGCGCGGCTTTTATCGAGCGCATCGACGGCGACTTTTTTAATATTGCGGGGCTGCCGGTTTTTAAATTCGTGAAAATGCTCAAAGACGGATTTGACCTGAGCTTGTTCGATTTATTGCCGGAATTTCCTCTCCCGTAGGAGGCGGCTCCACGGTTTTTGAGCGAGTAAACAAATTATGAACAAAACCATAAGAACAATGAAAATTTATATACCGTAGGGCGCGGTTTCCATGCCGCGCCGCAAAGTCCAAACCAAATATTGTCAATTTTTTAGGATTTTCGGTCAGGCATGGAAGCCTGACCCTACTATCAACCATAAACTAGTATATAAAAATAATTTTTATATAAAAAAAACAAAACAACATTAATTTTTAGGAGGAAACAAAAATGCAAAAACAAAACAAAAAATTTCTAGCATGGCTACTGACGCTGTGCATGGTGCTTACGCTCGTGCCTGCGTTCGTTCTGCCCGTCGCGGCGGACACTATTATAGCGGCGCAAAATAGAGCAAAGGACGCATTGGCTACCATAACGTCCTTAACAGACGACAAAAACACCGAAAGCACTAATGGAACCAACAAATTAAATGAGGCAAAAACCGCATCAAATTCATCTATAGTAGTAGCTGATGCAACGGATATTCCTAGCGAAGACGAGCTAAATAATATTCCTGTAGGTCAATATTATGTGTTATCGGGTACCTTGTCCTCACTTACTGCCGCGATAAGCACCTTTGAAACAGCGCAAGGAGCATTTAATATCGCGTTTAACACACCATTCACTGAGGCGGTTGACCTTAATAAAGGGACACTCACGAGTTTGAGTGACTCTTCAAAGTTAAATGAAGCAAGCGAGTCTTCTGAAACCTCACTAAGTGACCTTAATGGTGTAGTGACTGCCATGAACGCGGCTTCAGTCACATTCAGAACCGCGATAGGAACATTCCAAGACGCGATAGACGCATTAAATACCGCGCTAACCAATTTCAAAAACGCAGCAG
>Ga0099364_10010167_pt1 | contig 12970 bp, 11 predicted proteins | sample TergutTh196P3_FD_73070 | JGI IMG/M metagenome (GOLD analysis project Ga0099364, IMG submission 73070) | Microcerotermes parvus P3 segment gut microbial communities from Pointe-Noire, Republic of the Congo - Th196 P3 | ecosystem: Host-associated > Arthropoda: Insects > Digestive system > Gut ...
TTTCATCTTTTCATTTTATCGGGTTTTTTGTATTGCCGCCGTTGCTTCAATACAGCATTGATAAGACAAAACACGCGCCTCATATCTTGTCCAAGGGACTTGTTATTTTTCGTATGCTGTTACTGTTCTGTTTCTATGGGTTATTAGGCAAACAATGTTGCTCGTTTCACACAGAGCCACAGAGACACAGAGGATTTCTTTTTGTTTTCTCTGTGCAAACTTTGTGTCTCTGTGGCTCTGTGGGAAACAATTCGCTCATTTGTTTTCCTCAATTAGTAAAATTTTCCAAAAGCCGTTTCTTTTGCCATTTACACGCGCTAGCAGGTTTTTATTTTGCATATTAGAAGTCATCGTTTTTACAGTTCGCTCCGATTTACGGATATGTGCGGCAATTTCTTTTTGGGTTGCTCGCGGGTTATCTTTTAAAAATTCTAATACAAAATGTTCTTCCAAAGTGCAGCTCAAAGTGCAATCTTTGCCCTTTGCGCGTTTATTTTGGGTGTTTTTTGCACTTTGAGTTTCGATTCCACTTTTCCAATCTATTCTCAAATATCTGTTTTTTAACTCATTCTTTTCGCCGAGTAATAAATTTCCAAAAAACAACATCAAATATTCGGGGGTGGCATGAATATTATTTGTCCAATCGTTGTAATTTGCCCGTACAAGTGCATTCCGGAAATACCACGAATGTTCGGCAAAAGGTTTATTATCCATTTTATAACCAAAAGACCGCAAATATTTTATGGTAAAAACGGCTGTTGTACGCGTGTTCCCTTCACCAAAAGCGTGAATTTGCCATACACCCGATATAAATTTTACAAGGTGATGAATGGATTGCTGAAAATCGGTATTTTTATAATCGTATTGTTTTTCCTGATTGAAATCGTAATCAAGTGTATCCCGAATTTGGGGCGCATCGGCATAAAGTACAGATTTTCCATTCAATACCCATTCTGCCTTGCTTATATTGTAATCGCGTATTAACCCTGCAAATTTATAAATCCCTGTAAAAAGTTGTCTGTGAGTAGCAATATATTCTAACGGCGAAAAAGAAAATGTCTCGTTCGACAGAATTTTAACAATGCGAGCCGAAACTAAATCGGCTTCTTGGGTTCGGTCATCATCAGCATCTTGTCTAACGGTTTTTGTTTTGTAATAACTGTCAATGCGGTATTGCACTTCATCAATAGTGATTTCGCCTTCAATATTTTGTATGGCAGTTTCAATCAGATAGGCAGACGGCTTCAGACTGTCAACTTGCTGTAACCCAATAGCCGTTTGCCAAATTTTGCCCTTTTCTTTTTTGTCGGGTTCGCCCTGCCGTATGTATGCTTCAAAATCGTTTGTAAAATCTACTTGTTCTTTAATCATGGCGTTTTACTATTTTAAAAACTAAATCAATCGTGATATTAGTCCTCATCCTCAACCAATAGCCAAAAACGTTTAAGTGGAAGTTCAGTTTTGAACTCGTCACTAAATTTGTCGTAATATTTGAAGATGTTTTCCAAAATGTCGTCTGCTGACCACAAGCGAATGAAGAAAAACTCTTCTTTAGCTTCTGATAACACTTTATTGTTAAAACCACTCCAAGAAACAAGCAATCCTAATTCTGCTTTTACTTTTCTCATTACCCCTTGTAATTCACGCAAAATTTTCACATCCACTTGTGAAGTAGTCGATTTTACTTGAACGCAAATTCTTGGTTGTTCAAATCCTAAAGTTCCAGATGCCGCAAGAATATCAAGTCCACCGTCAGCACCAGGTGGCGAAAGTTGTGTTGTGTAGCCTTGTGCCTGTAAAATTTGCTCAACAAGTTTTGCAAAAGCATGCCCTTTAAATTTGCGGTCGATAACTTTCATTATTTGGTCTTTTACAAACCGCTCTACATTAAAATCTTCTTCAGTTTCAACTGTATCCTCGTGAAGTGTCGTCATTTTTTTACCTGTTGCCAAAGCGAGAACACGTTCGGCTGCTTTTTCTCTTGACACTTGAGAAACGGTCAACAATGAACCAAACGAATACAAAATATCTTGGTCGAAGGCTGCTCTTGGAATTGATTGCAACCATTTTACCGCTCTCCAGTGAGCAACGTCTTTTATTTTCTCGTACTTATAATCTCCCGTTACCTTTCCAATATGGATTACAGGTTGAAACTTTGAAGGAAGTGCAACGATGTCTCCATTCGCAATTTCATTTGCAAATCGCCATATTTGTCCGACAGCAATACCTGCTTTCACGTTACTTTGCTGATATTCTTTTTGATAGCGGTCTAATAAATCATCTCGTGTTTTGAATGTTTTAAAATCGGGCAATTCATCCCAACCGATTGTAATGAGATTTGCATCAAGACATGTCTGTTCTTGTTGCCCGTATTTTCCTGCTCTTACTGTCCAAAGCTTCATTTTGTCTTTTCCCCCACACTAATACCGATAATACTCCGGCTTGTAAGGTCCCGCCACGGGGACACCGATGTAGTCCGCTTGTGCCTGGGTCAGCGTGGTGAGCTTTGCACCCAGATGGTCGAGGTGCAGACGCGCCACCTCTTCGTCCAGTTCTTTCGGCAAACGGTACACGCCGATGTCCAGACGCTCGTTCCACAGCTTGATCTGCGCCAATGTCTGGTTCGTGAAGCTGTTCGACATCACAAAGCTCGGATGCCCTGTTGCGCAACCCAGATTGACCAGCCGCCCTTCTGCCAACAGGTAAATGCAGTGTCCGTCAGGGAAGATGAATTTTTCACCTGCGGCTTGATGTTCACAGGTAGTCCCTGGGTCGTTTCTATGCATTTGTTGCGCATCAAACAACGACAAAACGTCAAATTTTTCCGCGCTTGTTTGCCACGGTAATCTATGATTTTTGGTTTTGTACCATCATGTGTTCGATGGTGGTCACATCAACAAGATCTTTAGGGCGACCTGCGGCTTTTTTATTTGCAAGCAGGTCTTCAAGCGAGATAACGCGGAGCTTGATGCCATCGAGTTCGACTTCAACCGAGCGTCGGTACGCTTCCCTAAATGCCACCCCAGTTATTTTGTTGATGATGTCTATTCTACGAGGCTGAACACCAATTTGATAAATAAACGATTCCTTCGTGAAATCAGAAGCCGAAACCCCGATAGTCTTGAGCGGAGCCCCAAATTCTGTCAACGCGCGATAAAGTGCATCGGCATTTTCTTGGGTAGCCTCAATGAAAAAGTCAATGTCCAATGTACCGCGCGGATGTCCGTACGCTGAAAAAGCATAACCGCCAACAAGCATGAATTTGACGTTATGATCTGACAACACGCGCAACATGTCTTTGTAATCGTTGTTGAGCATCGTATTTCCCCCCCAATGCACAAAGTTCCGCTGTTAAATCCCATGTCAGATGAATCAATTCACCCATTGTGCCGGGAACAGGCAAATCCGGTTCGTTTTTAGCCTCATCGAAGCGTACAACGCGGAGGTTTATCTTCCGGCGGCGCAAACGCGGTTGTTTTACGTTGGATTTAGGATTGTTCATGTTATGAGACATAAGCAAACTTTCAATACCTGTAATACTCCGGCTTGTAAGGTCCCTCCACGGGGACACCGATGTAGTCCGCTTGTGCCTGGGTCAGTGTGGTGAGCTTTGCACCCAGATGGTCGAGGTGCAGACGCGCCACCTCTTCGTCCAGTTCTTTCGGCAAGCGGTACACACCGATGTCCAGCCGCTCGTTCCACAGCTTGATCTGCGCCAACGTCTGGTTCGTGAAGCTGTTCGACATCACGAAGCTCGGATGCCCTGTCGCACAACCCAGATTGACCAGCCGCCCTTCCGCCAACAGGTAAATGCAGCGCCCGTCCGGGAAGATGAATTTGTCCACCTGCGGCTTGATGTTCACATGCCTGATGCCCTGCCACGCCTTCAACTGTGCCACCTGTATCTCGTTGTCGAAATGCCCGATGTTGCAGACGATCGCCTGGTCGCGCATCTTGCTCATATGCTCGGCGGTGATGATGTCGCGGTTGCCCGTCGTGGTCACAAAGATGTTCGCATACGGCAACGCCTCCTCGACCGTCGTCACCTTGTACCCCGCCATACACGCCTGCAACGCACAGATCGGGTCAATCTCCGAGACCCATACCTGCGCCTTGTGCTCCTTCAGCGACTCCGCCGACCCCTTGCCCACATCGCCGTAGCCGCAGACAAATGCCACCTTGCCCGCGATCATCACATCCATCGCGCGCTTGATGCCGTCCACCAGCGACTCGCGGCAACCGTAGATGTTGTCGAACTTCGACTTCGTGACCGAGTCGTTCACATTGATGGCAGGGACAAGCAGTTTCTTCTCCGCCTCCAACTGGTACAACCGATGTACCCCCGTCGTGGTCTCCTCCGAAACGCCTTTCCATTTCTTGACGGCGGCTGGGAAGTACCCCGGCACCTCTTTGAGAATCGTCTTGATGAGCGACTTGATGACCCCCTCCTCTTCGCTCCCGCTCGGCGCATCGAGAAATGCGGTGTCGCCGCCGACAGCCCGAGCCCCCCAGTGCAGCAAGAGCGTCGCATCACCGCCGTCATCCACGATCAAATCCGGTCCCGACCCATCCTGCCACGTCAACGCCTGACGCGTGCACCACCAATACTCCTCCAGCGACTCGCCTTTCCATGCGAACACAGGTACCCCTGCCGCCGCGACCGCCGCCGCCGCATGATCCTGCGTCGAGAAAATGTTGCACGAGCACCAGCGCACATCCGCGCCGAGTGCCACAAGCGTCTCGATCAGCACCGCCGTCTCGACGGTCATGTGCAGGCTCCCCATCACACGCGCCCCTTTCAGCGGCTTCTGCGGACCATACTTCGCCCGTGTCGCCATCAACCCCGGCATCTCCCGCTCCGCAATCTCAATCGCCCGCCGACCCCAGTCGGCTAACCCAATGTCCTTCACTTTGTAATCCATGCAGTACTCATCCTTTCGATGGTTAGTGTCTTGCTCATTATTATTGGTGACAACCTAAATGCCATTATAGTTATCCCAACGCCAACGTAAAAAATCCCGGTTTGTGTAGCTCGGCAGGACTATCGTGGGAGGTATGGTTGCGCCATAGTCCATCCTTGCACGAGTTGATAATTGTACCTCTCCTGTGTCTGAAATACGAAGATGTCCCGCATCGAACAGTAAATGTATGTCCATACGCATTGCAAGACCATTGGCAACAGTATCTTCCCCGTTATATTTAAAGGGCTTGATATGAGCCGCTTCCAGAACCTCTGGCATACGAACGTTTGTGATAATACACCGTTTGTATGCCTGAAGCACTTCTTTTCTGAATCGTGCCTGATTAGGACGGGTTCGCTGGGCTTCAATGCGTTTTCTCTCGATTTCGGAGGCAACGCCACTTGTACGGATTTGAACAGTGACATTCTGTAAAGAAGTATCTTTGGGGGATTCAGAAAGTATAGCGTTGATTTCGGAGGAAAGGGTTGCGTTATAGGTGTACTGCTCCGACAAGCGTGTCGTACCTTCGACGGGGATTACATATCCGTAATGCGATAAGAAGAGCAAATATTCTCTAGCGATGCGCATATCATTATCCATGGGCGCATAATTCTCCCAACTGGTAACATCTAGTTGCCCTGTCCTGAACCACAAGATGAAATTGAGATAATCGTCGAGTATAGCTTTGCTTCCGGATAGTGGAATAATAATACGGATAAGCTCCTCCGTCGTTATATATCCTTGTTCACGCTCTTGTAATCCGCTCAGAATAGCCAGTAACAGTCTCAGGGGATAAAGTTTTAGACCATGCTTGATCCAGCGTTTACACTCATCCATGCGTTGAATCTGAGGATTGGGCAGTCTGAATGTTTGAACGGTAATGGCGGCAAACTCCGCTTGAGAAATATCGTGGTCGGCAACGCGCCGCCCGAAATCCGTCAGCCGGATTTTCCCGGAATGGTCACTATCGGTTAGAAGCCCAACCGCCCTCCAGTACTGTCCGGAATTACGGATAAGGTTGCGCTCGCCTGTTCTCTTTGACAAATTTACACCAACAGAGTCTTTAATATCGTGTGACAATTCGTGTAACTCTTTTGCAAATGCTTCCGAACTGTACTTAAATCCGTCAGCCTCCAGTTTACGCATGCGAAAGAGGACGCCGAGCAATACAACAGGATCATTAATACCCTCTGTACATTGAAGGCTTGCCCACTTCCATTTGAAGTCTGGAAACGGTTTTCTGGGGATGAAATGCTGAGGCAACATATTTACTTTCCTACATATGTATTGAACTGTTTCGCCACCGCATAGGCAAGTAGAGGGGGGACGGCATTGCCGATCTGGCGGTAAACCGATGACCGATTGCCGACAAATCTGTACGCCACAGGAAAACTTTGTACCGTAGCAAGCTCACGGCATGACATACGCCGCAGGTTACTCGGATGATGCAACACGACGACTCCCCCCTTGTCATCGCCTCGAGCCGTAACCGTCGGGGCGGGCTTAAGGGAATTTATCGTTCGATGCCCGAGATACCCGTTAAACCGAAGTTTATATTTGGAATAGTCATGGTTTGGTACATTGTTCGGGGTATCTGGATCAGGCAATCCTTGCAACGCTTCCCCTACGCCAACCCATTTTGGTAACCCATGAGATCCATCGGCATGATGAGTCGGAGACGGATAACTGAACGTAAAGTTGACATCGTTTCTCACACCGACGATAAAAACACGATGGCGATGTTGCGGAACACCGTAGTCTGCCGCATTCAGCAAGTGTGACTGCACGTTATATCCGATACGGGAAAAATCCGCCAGAATCATTTTTAACACCTGTCCTTTTCCAAGACTAGATATACCTTTCACGTTTTCCGCCAAGAAAAATTTGGGTTGTTTCCCCTTGATAATGCGCAGGAGTTCCTTATACAGTTGGTTACGCTCATCCTTCATATTTCGTTTGGTGTTGGCGACCGAAAAACCCTGACAGGGAAAACCACCGATGACGATATCACAATCCGGCACATCGTTGATCTGCACATTGGAAACATTTTCGCAAACGATATGCTCGCCTAAGTTTTCACGGTATGTTGCCACGGCATCGCCATACAAGTCGTTCGCCCAAACAATGTCATGCCCCGCCATTTTGAAGCCTAAATCCAATCCGCCGGCACCGCTAAAGAGAGAGACCACGTTCATAACGACTCGCGCTCCAATCGCATCAGCTCTTGGCCTAATAGAAAAGCAAAACGCACGGGCACCGCATTCCCAATTTGGCGATAGCAGGAGTTCATTTTCCCCATAAACTCGAAATGCTCAGGGAATGTCTGTACCGTCGCACTTTCCCTTATTGTTAGCCGACGTGTGCCGTTATAATGAGGTATTGCGCAAACCCCTCCCTTTCCATTGCCGCGAGCCAAAATTGTCGGGGACGGCTTTGCCGGGTCGGTTATACGATGACCCGTAAAATTGCGGTATTCAATCTTGTAATTCGAGTGTATATGGTTGAGGCACTCGTTGGGTTCATCGGGGTTTGGAAAATGTCCGATTGCAGATTGGATGGACGTCCAAGGTGCCGGAACGCCATTCTTGCCATGTGTTGGAGCTGGAAACCGAAAGAGCATCTTTTCGCCCAAATGAAGCCTCTGGCCAATGATGAAAACCCTTTGGCGTAGTTGCGGTATGCCATAATCTGCCATATTGACAAGATGGATGATGACAATGAAACCCGTACTTTCAAAATCCGATTTAATCCGATTAATCGCCGAACCACCGTCAAGGCTTAAAATGCCTTTAACGTTTTCGGCGATGAAGAACTGGGGTTGTTTTTCCTTAACTATAGTGTAAAAAAATTTGTATAGCGTGTTACGTTCATCATCAACCGTTCGTAAACGGTTTGCTTGAGAAAAACCTTGGCAAGGAAATCCACCAACCACAACATCCGCCACAGGGATTGTATCAGGATTGATATTCTTGATGTCCTCACAAATAATATGTGTGCCGATATTCTTGCGATATGTGGCAACAACATCCTTATCGATGTCGTTTGCCCATAGTATGGCGTTTCCTGACTGAATCAAACCTAGGTCTAAGCCACCAGCACCACTGAATAACGAAATAATTCTCATCAGATAACTCAACCAATACTTCTAAAACGACACCGTTTGCTCCCTCAGATTCTTCCACAGGATGAGGTTGACGGTGATGTCTGAAAGAGATCCTTCATAATTATAGTCCCAAGTCCTTCTGTCCGGTGCCGAGCCCCAACTCTTCGAGGAGAGGTCCTGCCCTTTGCAAACGACCTGGATACCTGCCACACCTTTTTTTGCCCCACCCACCGCGACTTGAAACCGGACCGCGTTATGGTCTGAAATGGTTACGGTATATTCCCCGACCGTGTAGGACTGTTTCTCCTCTTCCGAAAGCTTCAGCGTGTGGACTTCCGTCCCGTCAGCAACGTACACGGCGACAGTCCCTTCGAGCATCGGGAGTTCCGTCGCGATGGCTTTATCATCATCTATTCTAACCCGAAATGCCGCATATTTTCCATCGGGGCTGATGTCTTTACCATATAAAGACGATACTAACTCATAGGCTGATGTCCTCTTCAATGTTTTACCGTCTGGCATCTGGAACTTCGTGACCACCAGCGAATCCTCTTTGACCCCTGCAAGATTAGACCCCGATACAAGATAAGAGAATGTGTACCCCGTGCGAGCAGGGGACTCGCTTGATAGACCCAGATCTGGCAGACCTTGAGGAATTTTGGCAATCACCTGACTTCCTATCCGTGCAACCGAAAGCTCCACGAGTTTTTCCTCCTGCGCCAAACCATAGACCATGCATCCAACAACGCTAATGACTGTAAAAAATAATTTGCTCATACGTTCCTTACTTTTTTTCCGGTCAGAACGATACTGTCTGTTCCCTCAGATTTTTCCACAGGATGAGGTTAATCGTGGTGTCTGCATGCAAAACAACGGTGCTAAAATGCCACTGCCGTTCATTAGGCGACCTTGACCCTCCCGCATATTTCGTGTCAAGTTTTTTCCCCCCGGAAATAATTTCAATGCCTGCGATGCCTTCGCTCGGTCCGTTTACGATAATCATCAACATGTTATCGTTGAAAATCTTTATGGTATATCCCCCTGCCGTTTGTGATTTCATAGTGCCTTCCGGAAACTTCAGCGGGTAAACTTCAGTTCCGTCAGCAACACAAACGGTGATCTTACCCTCGACAATCGGAAATTCTGTAGGTATCACTTTATCAGGGGTTATTCCAATCTTAAAGCCCGCATATTTCCCATCGTCACTGACTTCATACAATGACATTGATGTTTCCTTATAAGACGGCATTCCATTGAATGTTTTTGAAATGTCTGTGCCGTCTTTCATCTGAAGCTTCGTGATGACAAGCGAGTCCTGCTTGATCGCCGAAAGGTTAACGCCCGTAATCAAATAGGTAAATTCATAATACCCCGCGTTATATTCACCCTTTGGCGGTCTCAGTTCCCAGGGAAGGGACTGTGGATATTCGGCGATGACCTTACTTCCTACCCGTTCGACCGAAAGCTCCACAGGCTTTTCATCCTGCGCCAAAACACAATCCATGAATCCCGCAACACTGATTATGAAAAACAATCGCTTCATCTCTCCTCCTTTTAACTTATTAATCGTCTCGAAATAATCCAGACAAGTGACACAGCGTTTCACAGAGAAGGCACAGAGGGACACAGAGTCTATTTTTACATTCTCTGTGCAGCTCTGTGGTTCTCCGTGAACTCTGTGTAACTTTATTTACATACCTGTATTGCTATAGAACAAATCTATTGGAGCTTCACCTCGACCTTGAAGAAGGCGGCGTTTGGCACCTGATTGGTGGGCAGCCAGACAGGGGGGGCGAGGGTCTCCGTGCCGAGGACGGTGTACACACGCCCGGGACGCTTGTCGGGATCCCAAACCAAATAGGGGATACCGTTCGTCAATGAGAAATGGGTAATCTTGAAGAGGCTGGCTGCGTTGGTGGGGATGAGGTCGGCGATGTAACAGTCGAGCATAGAGATACCGTTCTCGCCGTTGATGAGGGAGAGTGCCTCGTAACCCCGTGGGTCGCCGAGGTAGTATTGGTCGAGCCATGCGTGGGGAATGCCGTTGAGGGTGGACACTGAAAAGTATGCGGTGGGCCGGCCCTGCCAGTTGGCGGGGGGGACAACCCCCCATCCCGTCGTACCTTGCAGGATGTGGGTCGTGAGCGTCGGGGGGGTCCCGTCGTAAATGTTGGCACCCACGCTTGGCGCATTGCCGAGCATATAAACGGCAGTCAAGCCCGAACTGTATCCGAATACCCCATGCCCGAGGGTGGTGACGCTGGCGGGCAGCGTCACGCTGACCAAGCTCCCGCAGGAGTAAAACGCAAAGTCGCCGATGGAGACCACGCCGTGCGGGATCGTCACGCTCTCCAAGTCCCGGCAGGATTCAAATGCGGAGTCCCCGATGGAGGTCACCCCCCCCGGGATGTCCGCGGAGGTCAAACAACTGCAACCGTGAAACGCATCATTCCCGATGGCGGTGACCCCCTCCGGGATTGTCACGCTGACCAAGCTCCAGCACCCGTTGAACAACCCGTCCGCGATGGCGGTGACACCTTGCGGGATCACCGCGCCCTGCAAACTTTCGCAACCGTCAAACGCAGAGACCCCGATGGAGACCACGCCGGGGGGGATGACGAGGTTGCCGCCGAGGTTCGCGCATTCGCTGAAGGCGCGGTTGCCGATGTTCGTGAGCGTACCGGGCAGGTGGAGGGCGGTGATGAGATCGCAGATCCTCGGTGTGCTGGGCCCGTTGGAGGGCCCCCCTAAAATCGGATTCCCTCCCCCCCCCGCGCCGTTGCCCTCGATGTTCACGAACGGGTACGGGGTCTCCTCGCCGAGGACATAAATCGGATGGTTCAACCACAGGGCGCAAGAGGTCGTGGGCGAGGTGTTCGCCAGTGATGAAATGGTGACGCCGCCCGTGGCGGCACGGAGGGCCACGGTGCCGTCGGTGACGCACACTGAGAGGTCCCAACCATCCCATGCGCTGTTTGCGTCGTAATGTTTCATGCGCGTGTCACCGTCGAGCCCGGAGTCCAGCAGCCATGCGTTGGAGGCGGGGGGGTTCTCCGTTGCCACGCTTTCCATCGAGTCGGCCGCGATGGTTGCGTTGGCGTTGTTTTTGAAAATTTTCAACTCGGGGTAATAGAGTTCGAGCAGGGCATTCGTGCGTTTCTCCCACACGGCGGAACCGAGGCTGGTCATGGACGTGGCGAGCGCGGTATTGTCCGTCATCTGCTCCGTGGTATGGCCCGTGCAACCAAACGGCGGCGACGACGGCGCACCGATTTTGGCGAAGTCATAGTGACACGCGGCCAGCGACACGGCGTAACCCGGCGCAATGGGGTGCCGGGTGGCGGCGGCAGCGATGTCCCCCACGTTGTAACACCGTGTGATGGAAAGGACGTTCCCGCCACCGCTTGGGGATGCGGAGGAATACCCCATCCCGGCACACAGCGCATTGTTTGGGATAAAGTTTGAATCGAGGCTCGGGTCAACCTCAAGCGAGCCGCTGTCGCCGCTGATGTGCGATTTCCATGCGGCGAGCCCTGCGTTGGACAACGGGCTCGCGGGCCGCATATCAGTGAACCGCGCACTTCCGGCACTGAGAAAATAACAGTTGTCGCCCATCATGGGCATACCGTCAAGACCGGACAAATCATACGAGGCAAGGCCGGGAAAGGTGACGGGATTGTAAAAATCCACAATATAGCGGATTTCAATCATCCGCCCGGTGTAGGAGGGGGGTTGGCTCACGATGTTGTGATGAATCGCGGGATTGACGTTCGGGGGGCAACCGCCGGTGTTCTCCCAATCCTGATTGGCGGTGCCGAAGTAAATCGGGGTGTGAAAATTTCCCGTGCCGTACGTCACCGCATTGACCACCGTGTTGTTGTGCACCTGGGCGTTCATAGAGGCGTACAACCCGATGCCCTCCCAGCCCGTGTCAATGATGAGGTTGTTGCGCACAATGCCCCCGATGTTTTCGTAATACCCCGGGTTCACGGTCGTGTCGAAATAATTCGGGGTGGTGTCGAAGCCCACCATGATCCCGGCCGCATACGCGCGCTCAATCAGGTTGCTCTCGATGAGCGCGTCCACCGCGCCGCCCTTGGCGTAAACTGCGGTCGAGCAGATGTCGTGGATGTGGTTGTTGTGCACATGCATCCGGTCGCCGTTGACATTGTCAATGCCCTCGGAGTTGCACTGCCCCGTGATGAATCTTTCGTCCGCGAGGAACTCCCGCCCCGAGTTGTAAATCGTGTTGTAACGGATCGTGATGTCATCACAGTTCGGCTTGATTTTCACCACATCGTCCCGCGAGTCATGCAGGACGCAATCCTCGATGGTGATGTTGCACACGCCGGGGCCCGGCGGGTCCGGGGGCAATGTCCAATCCCATTCGGTCTCCATCACAACGGCGTAGAACCCGCCGATGACCTCGATGCCTTGCAATGTGCCGCCAGACGCGCCGGGGTCGAAGCGAACGGCGGAAGACTCATGCCCGGGGTCGGGGTCATGCGCGAGGGGCAGGTCAATCACCGCCCATTCGCCCTGCGCGGACTTGATGGTGATGTTGGGCTGCCGGATGCGGACACTGTCGTGCTCCTGATACGTACCGCCACGCAGGATGATGGTGACCCCGGCCGGGGCCGCGTCCAGCGCGGCGTTGATGCTCTTGTAGGGCAGGGCGATGGAGCCGTTTGCCGTGACGTCATTACCGTTCGTGGAAACGTAGATACCGCCCACGGGGTCGGGCCCGCCGACACTCGAGCGCGGGCCCACGCCAAGCGGCAAGCCGCCCGCCCCCCCCCCCCCCCCGGGCCCCCCGCCCCCGCCGCCCCCCCTCCGGGCCCCCCCCCCCCCCCCCGCCCCCCCGGTCTCGCCGTCCCCAACCCCCCCCCAGGCGGCGGGGGCGGCC
>Ga0099364_10010168_pt1 | contig 12970 bp, 8 predicted proteins | sample TergutTh196P3_FD_73070 | JGI IMG/M metagenome (GOLD analysis project Ga0099364, IMG submission 73070) | Microcerotermes parvus P3 segment gut microbial communities from Pointe-Noire, Republic of the Congo - Th196 P3 | ecosystem: Host-associated > Arthropoda: Insects > Digestive system > Gut ...
AACTATTGAACCGCCGTATACCGAACGGTACGTACGGTGGTGTGGGAGGACGGTAGGTAAATTAATTACCTACCTCCTACCCGATTGTGAAGGATAAACTAATCGCCGGGATTTAATGCATACAGGAAATAGTTCTGGCTTTCTCCGACTATGCTATGTCCATCCAGTAACTCTATTACCGCATCCACCCCGTTTGTTTTTTCCACCAGCATATGGGTGCCGCGATATTGAGTCATGTAGGGCAACAGTTCGCCGGTAATATAGGCAGGGCGCTGGTCCCCGAAGTATGGCGCCAGCAAGGAATAGTCCGGAAAGCCGGTCGAACCGCTATAATCGCTGTCCACATAAATCAAGGATTTATCGGCCACGTCTGACTGTCGATATATTTTGCCCAACTCTTCCAACTCATCCAAGCTGTCTTTTCCGGCGAACAGCCCGGCAATGCCATTTCCGCGCAGTTGATTATATTTCATGCCGGTGATTTGTAAGGCGCTGTTGCCATATGAATATACTCCCACAGTAAACTCGCCATAATCTGCCACTTCCAAGGCCACGCTGATGGTAGCTTTGCCATTTCTGCTAAAATCTTCTCTCTTTATAGCCCTTGTTTCCTGTACTGCATATCCGGCAATACTGGTTTCTATATAGCCCAGATCGCCGCTACCGTCCATGCCGCTTACCTCCATGTCTATCACGACCTCGTATATCCCGTCGCGTCGAAAGACATTCAACCCCTGTGTTAAGTAACCCTCCGGTTTTGAATAGTTGCTGCTGAGCTTTCCGTTAAAGCCGACAACACTATAATCGGTCGTCACACTGGCCAGGTCTATCTCCCTCAAAAAAGGATTAGGGGTACTGCGGATGTCTTCTATATCCGGCACATCATCCGTGGAGAAGAGCCGCAAAACGCCCGAATCATATAAGAAATAGTACTGGCTGGCCAGTTGTCCGGCAATACGGTGCTCGAGGCTGGAGGATAACAGGACGTAAGGCTCTGCCCCCAAGCCGCCAATTTCGTCAATGCTGATGTAACGAAGGGTTTTTTCGGGCAGCAACCATTGGAGGATTAGGCGTTCGGCAGGGAAGGATCTGCTCGTTACTAAATATAGTGTGTGATCGGGATAATGCTGCTCCACAATTTCCACAATGGGCACGACACTCTGCTCACGGGAAATGTAATTGTTGAAGCGTATTTGCAAGTTGACCACCCCTTGATATATCCAAAAAACGCTCATGGCGACGGCGAATGCCGCCGTCATGAACATCGTTACTTTTTCCTTGGTGTTGAGGGACAGTATGAAGGCGATTGTGGCGAAAATAAGGACGGCGATGCCGGCGGCATAATATGCGAAATTGTTCCACCTTCCATCGGAAAGCCAAACCAGGCCAATGACCCCACTGGCGCGAAAAACCAGGTTTGAATGGGGATTATGATATGTCAGGATATCCAGCAGGCGCTGGACCCCGATGGCACAGAGGAACAGCAGGGCGAGGCTAAAGACGAGTTCTTTTAGATGTTTTCTTATGTTGACAAGCATGGCAAAGCCCAGCAGTAAAAGCGGACCAATCACGAATTCCGTATAGCGCCCGTATAGTATGGTGTCTGCATTGGTGGAGGTACGGCCGCTGGTCGCGAAGAAAATTTTAAATGCCGCGGACACGGCGACGGTGGATAAAAACGATAATAATAAAAATATCCCGAAGAGGCCCTGGTTGGATAAGCCGGAGCTCTTCTTGCGGATATTTGCTCCCAGCTCACCCAGGACCTGCGATGCCATCATTGTAAGGGAGAGGAAGACGAGAAGGAATGAAGACGCACCCACATAAAACAATTTCCCCATGTAGCTGAGGATGAAATCTATTATACCGGCGAAAGATAACATCCTGCGCAACGTCCGCACTTGGGCGGCAAAGGTGTTTGTGCCGGTATTGCCCTGGTAAATGTGATTTGTGACCATATTTACGGAAAATACGACGGCGATGGTAATTAAGATGGCGATACCGAGAAACAACAGGAGTTTCTTGTAGGAGATATTCTTGACGCAGAGCAAAAAATATAATAGCAGTGTTATAATTACGGCGATGACAACACCCAATGAACGCATATGGATTATGAACAAGTTGGCCGTGACAAGCAGTAGCAGAATGAGTCTTGTACTGCTGAAACGCTCCAATAATCGCAGCATACAAACGACCAGGCACCAATACATCAAATAGAGGTACGTTTCCGCCAACGTGGTCGCGGCGTGCCAGACATTGCTCACATATAATGTCGTGGCAAAACTGATGGTCAAAAGGAAATATTTATTTAGTTGTGGCAGGAGGCGCCTGCCGACATGGACGGTCAGAAAAAAACTAAGAACAAGAAAGCAGGCATTGATAATCAAGGCCAGTCTGTATAGCGCCGTTGTACCGACACCCAGATAAGACAGGAGATATAAGGGAAATAAAACAATACTGTATCCAAAGGAATAATAATTGGATGAAGCCAAAGAATCCGACCAGTCATACCCGGCCCACTGTGCCGCCATCCCCCAATATCCGAAGTCATCCGGCGTGAATATCATTGTTTGGCGGCCGACACTCCACAGCCCCGCCGCAAAAATGAGCAACACAAAGAGTGTGGTCAGTAGCAAAAGCCCCCGCTCTTGCAAAAACACTCCAATACTATTTTTTTTCAAGAGATTTTCCTTTAAATTCAAATTTATGCGTTTCCTGGATGCGCATCACATATCAGCAAGATTTCCACCATTATAGCATTTTCTTATTAGGCGCGCAAGATTCGGGAAAATGCTTGCAATTTACGCATAAATACGCTACACTGTGGCTAATATGCAAACCATAATCGACTGTTTAGAAAGCGCATATGCGAACTGGCCGAAGCGTGTGGCCTATGAAGATGAAAACGATGTAGTCACGTTTACCGACTTATACGAAAAAGCCCGGCGTATTGGCAGCCTCCTGGCTGCCCATGTTAAAGCCCGAAGGCCCGTTGCCGTGATAGCCGAAAGAGGCGTCCATGTACCGGCCATGTATCTGGGCATCGCCTACGCCGGTTGTTTTTATGTGCCGCTGGCGACTGACCAGCCGCCGGCCAGAAACCGGGGTCTGTTGGATTTTGTCGAGGCTTCCGTGATCCTGACCGACGGCAACTGTGACGGCATGATCGAAGCCCTCGCACCGGAGGGCACGGTACTAGCCCTTTCCCAAGCCGACAGTGTCGATGAGGCCATGCTCGCCTCCCGCAGGCGGCAGATGCTATGTGACGACCCGCTCTATGTGCTCTTTACTTCCGGCTCGACGGGTGTGCCGAAGGGTATCATCACGTCGCAGCAAGCGGTGATGGATGTGGAAGAGTTCATAAAAACATTTTCTCTGGGTCCAGGTGAAATATGGGGCAGCCAAGCTTCTTTCGATTACATTGCCTCCATTCGGGATATTTACATACCCTTATTTACCGGGGCCAAAACAGTCATTATACCAAAAAAGTACTTCTCCACACCACGCGTTTTATTTGAGTATGTAAACAAGCATGGCGTAACGGCAATATGCTGGGCAGCTTCGGCATTGTCACTTTGCTGTACATTGAATGTATTTGAAGAAAGCTCACTATCGACAATTAAGAAGGTTTTCTTCGCAGGCTCCGTCCTGCCCGGCAGGCATCTGCGGACGTGGCAGGAAAATCTTCCGGATGCCCTGTTCGTGAATCATTACGGGCCGACGGAGATAACGGCCAGTTGCACATATCATGTGGTGGATCACATGGTCTTGCACGATGAAGTTATCCCCATTGGCATCCCCTTTAGCAATAGGGAAGTTTTCTTGCTGGGGGAGGATGGCGGGGCTGTCCCAACCGGGGAAAAGGGTGAAATATGTGTCAGGGGCATCTGCCTGGCGCTGGGATATTATAAGGACCAGGAAAAAACACGGAAATTTTTTAGGGACAATCCCCTGACGCCGAAGTTTCCGGAACGCATATACAAAACAGGCGACATCGGTTCTTTCCGCGCAGATGGGGTTCTCCTGTTCCATGGCAGGGCGGATCGCCAGATAAAGCACATGGGCTATCGGATAGAGCTGGAAGAAATAGAAACGGCCGCATTGGCACTGGCGGGCATCGATGGAGCCGCCTGTCTCTACGACGAGGAAAAGGACGCGCTTTGCCTCTTCCATGCCGGCAAGGCCGACAAACGTAAGCTGGCCCTGCATCTGCGGAAACACCTGCCCGGCTTCATGGTGCCGCGCAAGTTTGTATCTTTGGAGGCCCTGCCGCGCACCGGCAGCGGTAAGGTGGATTTTGGGGCGCTAAGGGAAATGCAAAATACTGAGAAGACGATGTAAATGGGCGCGTTTTGATACCTTGGATAAAGAGTGGCCGTTGGTAAAACATATGCAGAAAATAGATTCCTATAAGCAATACATAGAGCTGGTCGATTCCACCATGCACAGGATTCCCGTATCCAATATATATATGCGCGGTGAGTTGATGGCTGGACATATAAAAGAGGGCGTGCTTTATTATAGTGCCACATCAGGAAACGCTTCATTATTTTTCTTGGAACAAGGCGAGTTATATAAAATGTATTACTCCATTGACCTGGCCGCCATCAAACAGGTGACGCTGCCCCAGTTACCCAAACCCATCCTCGTTGATATTGTTTACATCGAAAAGAAGGGCGAGCCTGGCGAGATTGATATAATGCGAAACAGTGGCCTGGAAAAACTAATTCTTCGCAAGCAATATTCCGTGAACATCCACACCGCAAATTTACCTTCGTCCGACTTGGGCGGTTATAGAATTTGCCATCCTGTATCCGGACAGGCAGAAGCATTAATGTCCATGTTGGAGGGCACGTTCTCGAAGATTGCCAACGAATTACCGAACGTATCCGAGTTACGGCAACGGATAACGGAAAAAGCCGTTGTCTGCCTTTACTCGCCTGAAGGGGATATTTGCGGCGGCTGCTTATGCGAATGGGCCGATGGGTCATGCCAAATAAAAAACACGTTCATCCTACCCGCACAGAGGGGTCGGGGATTCGGAAAAGCCCTGTACCTGGAGGTCTTTCGTCTGACCGGGGCTCTAAACTATAAATGCTTTGTCGCCGTGAATAATACCGCGATGCAAAAGATGGTTGCGGGGCTAGGGTTCAAATATACCGGCAAGCATATGTTGACGCTTTCAAAAAATTATCCACCATCGCCACAAGCAATCTTGTATTGACACCTATTTTATCAAGGAGGTACACCCATGGAACAACTGCTAAAAATCCTCGAAGACATCCGCCCCGACCTGGATTTTTCCCAGGAAGACAAGCTGGTCGATGCCGGCATATTGGATTCGTTTGACATCATCACCATCGTCGGCGAACTCAACGACAGCTTTGGCATCGGCATCAATGTAAACGACATCGTGCCGGAGAATCTGAATAGCGCGGAAAATATGTGGCAGCTCATCTGCCGCCTGAAACAATGACAGTTGGCGCTTCGCACGGACATGGAAGCAGGGAGTAATTTATGGTCATCACTACATTTAATTTTTTCGTGTTCGTGGCCCTGACCGCGATTATATATTTTTTCTGTGTGCCGAAGAAATATCAGTGGTGTGTCTTGCTGTTGGCCAGCTATGTGTTTTATGCCTTCGCCGGCTTTTCGCTGTTTGTCTTCATTATTTCCACCACCTTGACCGTCTATCTGGGAGCCTTGTGGATAGGAAAAATAAATGAGCTGCCGACCTCCCCTCCGGAAAATGCGCGCTTGGCGTGGTATCTGCGCGTTTCCAAAAAATGGGTGGTCGCCCTGGTTGCCATCGGCAACTTCGGGGTGCTGGCATCCTTTAAGTGGTGGAATGCCATTGCCGAAGCGGTTAACATTTTTCTGCTGGGTGACTCTGATGTATCCCTGCCCTACAATTCCTGGCTTTTGCCCCTGGGCATCTCATTTTATACCTTCCAGGCCATAGGCTACCTGATTGACGTCTACAGGGGCAAGATGGGGCCGGAGAAAAATCCCGCCCGCTTCGCCCTCTTTGTATCGTTTTTTCCCCAGTTGGTGCAGGGCCCGATCAGCCGTCACAGCGAACTGGCGGAGCAACTATACGCCTCGCGCCGTTTTGACTATGGGAAGTTCCGGCGCGGCGTCCAGTTGATGATCTGGGGCCTGTTCAAAAAACTGGTCATTGCCGATCGCCTCGTCATCATGGTCAGCACGATATTTTCCGGCACGGGGGAGTATGACGGTTTGTACATCCTCATCGGCGCCATCACCCATGCTCTCTGGGTCTACGCGGATTTTTCAGGCGGTGTCGATATTGCCCGTGGCGTGGGGCAAATCTTTGGTATCGAGATGCCACTGAATTTCCTGCGCCCCTTCTTTTCCAGCTCACTGCCCGAATATTGGCGCCGGTGGCATATCTCACTGAACAACTGGTGGCGCGACTATCTGTTCTATCCCCTCGTTTTGTCCAAGCCGATGACGAAAATATCCCGTTTCACGCGCCAGCACATAAGCCCAAGCCTTGGCCGGGTCATCGGCGTTTACATCGGCATCAACGTCGTCCGCATCATCAATGCCATGTGGCATGGCGCCAATGCCTATTATATCGCCAATGGCCTGTTCATCGGTATAATCATGGTTTTGGCCATGGTGCTGGATCCCTTGGCCAAGAAAATTATCGCCTTATTACGCATTGATACGGATTGTTTTTCCTGGAGGCTGTTCCAGATTGTACGGACCTTCCTGATAATGTGCCTGGGCCGCGTCTTCCTCGCCGTCGGTGGGGCCAGGTCGGGTCTTTTGGCCATGGCCAGCATTGTGCGGGACTTTAACCCTTGGATCTTAAACTATGACGACGCGGTTTTATTCGCCTTCGACCCCCGCGATGCCCGGATCGTGATTTTTTCCTTGCTCGTGGTGCTGGTGGTAGAAATTCTACAGGAAAAAGGCCTCGCCATGCGGGAAACGCTGGAGCGGCAAAACATCGCCTTCCAGTGGCTTGTGATGCTGGGAGGGATATTTGCCATTCTCATGTGGGGGATGTACGGCCATGGTTATGATGCCGCGGCTTTTGTGTATATGGGCTTTTGAGGAATGGACATGAAGAAAAACTTGCTTCGTTTTATCGCTTTCATCATTATATTCGCTTTGGTTTTTGCCTATTTGCAACCGATTTTTAATCGTAAGCATAACGGCGGGGTGATGGTTGCGCAATTCTATAATGAACCCAAACACAGCTTGGATGTAATCATGGTCGGGGCCAGCGGCATGCGCAGCTCGTTACTAGCGCCCGTGATATGGGATGAGGCAGGTATCACATCCTACAATTTAGCAATGAGCGGGGCTAGCAGTGCGGCCCAGTATTACCTCTTGAAAGAAGTGCTTCGTTTTCATTCGCCCTCAGTCGTGTTGATCCAGGCCAATTTCGCCTTCTCGGGATCCGGTATGGGCAGTGACATCCAGTTGCGAAATGCTTTGGACTACATACCGCTGTCACTGGCGAAGTTAAAATTGATAGCGGACATTGCCACCCGTGGCGACAGACAAGGAATGATCGATTTCGTTTTTCCGTTGCTGTATTATCATGACCGTGATGACATCAGCAAGCTGGATTTCGACCGCTCCTTCCGCCAGCAGCGAAACCTCTACATGGGTTCATGGCGCGACCATGAGACAACATACCACGAGCAGAGCCTACCGGGAGCCTGGGCGGAAGACGAGGTGGAGACACGTGGTGATTTCCTCTTAAAGATGTTGGAGTTGTGCCGTGAAAGAGATATCGCCGTCGTGATCGTCAACACACCCTCCTGCCGCGAGGCGCGTTGGAACACCGCCAGGCACGAAGCCTTGGTTCAGTTTGCCGCCGCCCACGAGCTTGCCCTCATCGATTTCATCGCGCCGGATATGTATCTGTGGGATGGCATCGGCTTGGACGTGACGAGAGATTTCTTCGATTCAAACCACACCAACGTCTCCGGCGGTGGCAAGGTATCGCGCCATGTCGCTCGTTTCCTGGCACAGACATTTGATTTGCCAGATCGCAGAATGGACAACTATGATTCGCATTGGGATGATGTGCTGACATTTTATGATGGCAGACTGAACCGGCTATTGAGCAGCTTTCCAGAAAGCGACACGGAGCCTGCCTCAGAGGGTGAACGGGACTTCGATTTCGACATCGAAGGCCTGGATCAAGACGACGACTAACTCCCCTGCACCAGCCACTCCCGCATCTTTGCCATCATATCCTCGCATGACGACAGCAGGGTCTTCACATCGCGTTCGGCGAGACCACTTTTCTTGATTTGGCGGGCAAAGAACGGCGCGCCCTTGTGACTGAAACGGATGTCCTGGTTGCGGTGTAAAAAGTAAGGGATGTTTTCGACCGCTATTTGGGCATCGGGGCGCATATAGAAGTACAGCATGTCATTTTTTTCTTTTATTTCGGTGATGAACAGGGCGGGTGCCCCGATACGGATCAGGGCGATACGCAGCAGGTTTTCGACCGAGGCGGGGATCTCCCCGAAGCGGTCAATCAGTTCCTGCCGCATTTTTTCGCAGTCATCCTCGCTCTCGATCCCGGCGATCCGCTTGTAAATTTCCAGTTTTTGTATTTCATTCAAAATATAGCCGGGCGGGATGAAGGCATCGACGTTTAAGTCCACGCTGGCGTCGTTTTCGGTCTCGACACTCACGCCTTTTAAGTGCCGCACCGCTTCGTCGAGCATCTTGCAATACAGGTCGTAGCCAACCGCTTCCATATGGCCGTGTTGCTTTTCGCCCAACAGATTTCCCGCCCCGCGGATTTCCAGGTCGCGCATGGCGATTTTAAAGCCGCTGCCCAGTTCGGTAAATTCCTTGATGGCGGCGAGGCGCTTTTCGGCGACTTCCTTCAGCATTTTATCGCGCTTGTACATCAGGAAGGCATAGGCGGTGCGGTTGCTTCTGCCGATGCGTCCGCGCAGTTGATAAAGCTGCGATAGACCCAGGGCATCGGAGTCATGGATAATCATGGTATTCACATTGGCGATGTCGAGGCCGGTTTCGATGATCGTCGTCGATACCAGCACGTCTATTTCACCGTCAATAAAATCATACATGATGCCTTCCAGCTCGCGCTCGGGCATCTGCCCGTGGGCGTAGGCGACATGGGCTTCGGGAACGAGTTTTTGAATCTTCGCCGTGACATCGGCGATATTCACGACCCGGTTGTAGACATAGTAGACCTGACCTTTGCGTGAAAGCTCGCGGATGATCGCTTCGCGGACCATTTCTTCATTGTACTCACAGACAAAGGTCTGGATCGGCACGCGGTCGCCGGGCGCTTCCTCGAGCACGCTCATGTCACGGATGCCGACCAGGCTCATGTGCAGGGTGCGGGGAATGGGGGTCGCCGTCAGGGTCAGGACATCCACATTGTCCTTTATATGCTTTATCTTTTCCTTGTGCGAGACGCCGAAGCGTTGTTCCTCGTCGATAATCAACAGCCCGAGGTCTTTGTATGATACATCCTTCGACAAGACACGGTGGGTGCCGATGACGATATCGACCTGGCCTTTTCTCAAATCGGCGATGGTCTGTCTTTGCTCGGCTGCCGTGCGAAAACGCGAAAGCAGGTCGATGCGGACGGGGTAATCCTTCATTCTTTGGATGAAGGTGTTGTAATGCTGCTGGGCCAGTATCGTCGTCGGCACGAGATAGACGACCTGTTTATTCTCCTGGACGGCCTTGAAGGCGGCGCGGATGGCTATTTCGGTCTTGCCGTAACCGACATCGCCGCAAATCAACCGGTCCATGATGCGCGTGCTTTCCATGTCGAGCTTCGCGTCCTGGATGGCGGCCAGTTGGTCCTGTGTTTCCTCGAACGGAAACAGCTCCTCGAACTCATGCTGCCAGATGGTGTCCTTGTCATATTGGAAACCGCTCTTTGACTGACGCAGGGCGTATAGGGCGACCAATTCACGCGCCACCTCGCCGACCGCTTCCCGCACCTTGGTCTTGGTGCGCGTCCATTCCGTCCCACCGAGGCTGTTTAGTTTCGGCTTTCTCGCGCCGGCGGAGGCGTATTTCTGGATGACGTGGAATCCCGTCGCCGTGACATAGAGGATGCCGCCGCCCCGGTATTCGATTTTCATGTAGTCCTTGACTATTTTTTCGACTTCGATCTTTTCTATGCCCCTGTATATGCCCAGGCCATGGTTTTCATGGACGACGAAGTCGCCGGCCTTTAGCTCGGCGAAATCGTTGATACGCCGCCCTTCATAGCGTTTTTTCTGCTTCCGGCGCTTTTCGGCCCCGAAGATGTCGCTCTCGGCGATTATCGCGTACTTGAGCAGGGGGTATTCGAAACCGCGAAAGATGCGCCCATAGCGGGTCATGACTTCGCCCGGCTGTATCAGGCGCTCATCGTCCTCGCTGTAGAAGGCTGAGAGCCCATGCTCGCGCAAATCTTCGGCCAGCCGGCCGGCCCTCGTGCGTGAGCCGGAAAGCAGCAGGATGCGATAGCCACTTTTTTTGAGCCGCAGCAGGTCTTTCACCAAGGCCTCGAAGCTATTGTTATACGAGGAAATGCTCCGCACGGTCAAGTCTTTCTTCACATCGGCTTTCACGATCGGGTTTTTCATGTCGAGCATCGCCATGCTGACGACCCGGCAGCGGCCCAGCCGGGCGGCTATCTCGTCCGCACTGAATAAAAGGTCAGCCTGCCCGGGCAGGATATAACCCTTTTCCAGGCGCTGCGACATGCTTTCGCGAAACTCCATTTCGATGGCTCCCGCGTTCTCGCGGATGCGGGCGGGCTCGTCAATGAAGAATATCGTCTCATCGGGGTCGAACAGATCGACGAAGGACACCGTTTCCGGATCAAAAAAACGGATGTAACTGTCCAGGCTTATCATGGTCTGGAACTCAAACAGTTGCTCGCGCAGCTCATTTATGTGGGTCGACAGCCGATGGGCTTCGGCTGTGAGGAAGCCGTCGCGCAGCTTCTTTACCTGCCGTTCACATTCAGCATTGATTTTATCCATGCCCGCCGCCAGTTGCTCTTTCGTCAGGACAATCTCGGTAGCCGGATAAATGCTTATGCTGCCGAGCTTCTCTATCGAACGCTGGCTGAGGCAGTCAAAATAGCGTATGGATTCGACCTCGTCATCCCACAGCTCGATGCGGAAGGGGTTTTCCTCGCACAGGTCAAAGATGTCGATGATGCCACCGCGGACGGAAAACTCGCCGGGTGCCTCGACCTGGTATGTGTTTTCATAGCCCAGCTTCACGAGGTTTTCGGCAAGCTTATTTTTATCCACCCGCCCCCCGGTCTTTATCGTGATAATATGCTTTTTCAAATATTCCAGGGAAAACAGCGGCGTCATCAGGCTGCTGAAGGTCGTGACGACGGTGTGGGGCCCGCCCTCGAGCAACTGTTTCAGGCAGATAATGCGCTCCTTGGTCAGGAGGTTCCCGTGGATGTCGGCCTGATAGAAAATCAAATCCTTGGCGGGGAAGGTCGAAACACTGCGGTCATAGAAGCGGTACTCGTCGTGGATTTCCTTCATCCGCAAATCGGAATGGGTGATGATTAGCTTGTGCCGGAAACCCTGGCCCAGGCCGTGGGCCAGGTGGAGTTTTTGGGAATCCAGGCAGCCGGACAAGGACAGGGCGCGGCCCGGCTTACGCAGCAGGGTTTTCATTTCTTCGTATTCGCCCAGTTCGCGGATGGGGGCAATGAGAGCTTGCATGGCTACCTCTTTTGATAATGCATAATTCATAATGCATGATTCATAATTATTTGTGCCTTAAAGTTATTGATAACAGACGGTGGTGTCTAGTTATACTTATTCATGGCGCTGTCCACCCCTTCTGCGATAATGCACTCCACGGCAGACACAGCCCTTTCGATACACTCGCGCATGGTTTTTCCGTCAGCGCCCGTGAATCCGCCGAGGACATGGCCGACGACATCCTCGCCCGGCGGCGCGGAGCCCACGCCGATTCGCATACGGATGAAGGTCTGGTGGCCCAACTGGGCGATGATGCTTTTTAAGCCCTTGTGCCCGCCGTCCGAGCCTTTGGCCCGGATGCGGATTCGGCCGGGTTCCAGGTTTATGTCGTCGGCCACGACTATCAGCCGCTCTTTTTCATTTTCGCGGCAATGCTTCACGATGCGGTGGACAGCCTCGCCGCTTAAGTTCATGTAGGTCAGGGGCTTCAATAAATACACCGGATGGCCGCAGATTATCCCCTTGCCCACGAGACTCTTGTGGCGGAGGCTTTTTACTTTTATTTTATGCTTCTTTGCCAGGGCATCGATGATGTCAAAGCCGATGTTGTGGCGGGTACCGGTGTAGCGACGGCCGGGATTCCCGAGACCGACGATGATTATTACGCCGGTATTTAGGCGTTGGGCTAATAACATGGTGGCTCCTTTTTCCATCAATCCGTTTCGCTGATGGACATTTCCGTAAGCTTCAAAGCGATTACGCGCTCATCGTCGCTTATCCCCAGCTCCTGTGGCGAGACCGCCGTGGGCAGCAGAAGCTTTATGTTTAGTCTGTTTCCTTCAATCAGTCCGTTGGGGATCGTCGTTTCGTGTGTTTCCGGCTCTTTCGTTTCGTATGAGTCTATTTTACGGCCGTTTACCACCACTTCCACCATCTGGGTGGGAACGGCATCACTGACAAAGGGTTCGGCGGTAATGGATAATAGCAGGTCCTTTTCCGTGTCGGGCAGATATAGTGTAAACTCCGTCTTGTTGCCGGATGTCCAAACACCACCGGCTTCTTGCCGCGACAGTCCGCTTATATAATACTTGTCGTATGATTTTCTACCGTCATCGAAATATATGGGGTCAGAAAATTCATGGGGGATAAAATTACTGGAATCCGCTTTGTAAAATACAATGGTGGGTCCGGTCATTTCATGGCTCGTGTCACGCAATAAGTAGTCCACAATGCGCCATATGCTTATCCATCCATTTTTG
>Ga0099364_10010169_pt1 | contig 12970 bp, 6 predicted proteins | sample TergutTh196P3_FD_73070 | JGI IMG/M metagenome (GOLD analysis project Ga0099364, IMG submission 73070) | Microcerotermes parvus P3 segment gut microbial communities from Pointe-Noire, Republic of the Congo - Th196 P3 | ecosystem: Host-associated > Arthropoda: Insects > Digestive system > Gut ...
TTCTGGTACTGATACTTACCCCAGTCGATGAGTTTTACTACTGGTGGATTGGCGGCAGGGGAGATCTCTACGAGATCTACTTTGTCCCTCTCGGCCAAAGCACGAGCCTCAGTAATGGACATGACGCCGAGTTGTGAGCCGTCAGCGTCAACAACGCGAACCTCCTTGCTTTTTATGGCCTCGTTGATTCGAATTTGACTACTATTCAAGCTCGTTACTCCTTGTTTTCCTTACTGATGTTCCATTAGAGCATAGCATCGCTACTACACTCCCACCCAGTATAGCACATCTGCGAAAAAATTGCAAGCAGATTCCAGTTAAACCAAATCACATTTTTATCTCTTGCCGGTACTGCAATGCCTCGCCAACATGCTTCACGCTTATCTCTTCGTCGCCCGACAAATCGGCTATTGTCCGAGCCAATTTCGCTACCTTGAAGTAGCTGCGGGCGCTAAGTGATAGTTTCCTGCCAGCATCGGCAAGTAGGCCTAGCACATTATCGGATAACCCGAGCTTATTTTTTACATAATCCGACGTCATATTGCTATTATAAAAATTACAACACCCGAAGCGTTTATGTTGCCTATCACCAGCCGAACAGATGTCGAGTATAGCCTTTTTATGTTGTGTTTTTGACAACACTCTATTCTGGCATGCTTCGATTAAGTCGTCGCTATTCACTCTCGCTACATTAACCACCATATCAAAACGATCGAGGAGCGGCCCTGAAAGTTTCTTATTGTAGGCATAAATTTGCGTCTGCGTGCACTTGCACTCGCGGGTAGAATCGCCCAAGAATCCACAAGGGCATGGATTCATAGTAGCCATTAGAAGAAAATCCGCAGGATAGGAAATCTTTGCGTTCGCGCGGCTGATGGTGATTTTCCTGTCCTCCAATGGTTGACGAAGCGCTTCCAATACGGATCTCGGGTATTCTGGAATCTCATCCATAAATAGTATCCCGTGGTGCGCCAAACTGATCTCTCCAGGTTCCGAGCGGCTTCCTCCGCCTATTATCGCCATAGACGAAGCCGTATGATGCGGGCTTCTAAAAGGCCTCAAAGGCTTGCCCTTATACGGACTTGTTAGGTTGTAGAGCTTAACCACGTCAATCTCCTCGCCAGGCGTTAGCGGCATCAAGAGGTTTTGCGCCACCCTCGCAAGCATGGTCTTCCCGGACCCAGGCGGACCATGGAAAAGGATGTTATGCCGTCCCGCCAAGGCAATAACGAGAGCTCTTTTTGCCATCTCTTGGCCCAAAATATCATCCAAAAACGGACCTTCTGGTTTTTGAGGGCGCCAGCCTGCCCGGGGTGTTCTTTGCTCCTCCAAATGTTGTAATTTTTGTTCTGTAACAGATCTATTTCTTGAAGATGTTGTAATTTTTACAACACCACTCTTAGCGCTAGGTTCTATCAAAAAAGCTACCAAATCGGCTAATTTTTCCACGCCAATAATCTCTACGCCCTCCACGAGTTTTGCTTGGTCAACATTTTCGACCGGAACAAAAACTCTCGCTAATTTCTCGTTCTTTGCGGCCTCGACAATATTGATAATTCCACCTACGGCTCGAAAAGTCCCATCCAAGGCCAACTCGCCCGCGAAAAGAAATTTTCTAATATCCTCGTTTTTAATAAGCCCCTGCCGCGTCATTATCGATACCGCAATAGCCATATCCAAATGCGTCCCGTCCTTGCGGAGCTCGGCTGGCGCCAAATTAACAACCAACTTGCGATTCGGAAAGTCAAACCCAGAGTTCTTTATAGCGCTTCTTATCCTCTCCTTGGACTCCTCGACAGTTTTGTTTGCCATCCCTACCATGGCAAATCCAGGCAGGCCATTACTGGTGTCCGCCTCTACCTCTATTATTTTCCCATCAAAACCCATGGGCAGGGCACTCATCACTTTGCTTACACCTAACATAATTTCTCCTACGCCCATCAGTATATCGCAGGTCGCGAACTATTGCAAGCATAAGCGTTTTGTGGTACAATATGGGTCAGTATCGGCTTTAGCCGATGCCGTAGGCTCAATACCGGGGTCCCCGCGCAGCAGGGGTGGCTTGGTAGCGAAGGAGGATTCACTCCGACTGAAGCGAATGCAGCCTACAGATTAGGGGCTGACCAAACTTTGACGGTAATTTAACAGATTATACTAGCAAGTCGCTTGGATAAGCGTAATAAAACCAAATTAAATGCAAACGCATTTTCAAAGGTAAAAACTACTGTTGCTAACTTGTTTAGCTTCCCAGTTTTTGCCCCAGTTTTGGCTTAATAATTCCAAAACCATCCGTTCTTTTGCTCACAGTAGGGCAAAGATCGGGTGTCATATTTTACTACTGTTAAGACGCTAAACTAATCAATCCGTAGCGTCGGATCACTTGTGATTGAAAATACACTGGTAGAGTTTGTTTGTTCTTATTGCCAGATGTATTAACAAAGACGAACTAAGCTTGTAGATTGTATAATCCGTCATTATCGGACCGGAGGGAAGTACTCCGCAGCTCCACCAGTAATAATTTCGATCAACTACCACTAATAAAGGGTGGTTTTTGCATTCTGGTTCCGATGAAGCCCAAGGAAGAATTGAGCCACGGACTGAGGCGTATCCAGCATACGCCGAAGGAGTAGCGGAGATTCTGACATAGGGATTCGCGGAAATGGAATGAGAAAACCCCTGTCTGCGAGAATCAGGGGTTTTCGATTTAGTGATGAATGTGTTTGTGTTTAGTGATGTGAAGAGTTTTTGAAATTCTTTTTTGTTTTTGGCTTTTGATAAATTTTTTATATCAAAAGCTACTACTATAATATACTAAAATTATAACAAAGTCAATACATTTTTTATAAAAGGTGTTGTAATATTTACAACAATATGTGGAAAACTTTAACCTATTTATTTTCGTACAAATTTATCGACGAAGTCGATTCCGCAAGCCCTCGAGGGCCTTTCTAGAAGCCTCTTTGGCGCCAGGCTTTTCAAGATATGCTGGATAGGGTATAAAAAAGTTGAACATTTTACCCAAAAACCCTTGACATGCCGATTTCTTTACTATATAATGAAAACGTAATACTTTACATAAACCAAAACCAAACAAATAACTAAGCACCTTAAAACCAATGGATTAAACAGATATCAACAACTTTTGGCGTAGAAAAGGTGTCCGCTGCGTTCAACTTTAATAGTAGGGGCCACCTAGGCTCCGCCAAAAGCGTTGAGCGCGTGCTCTCATATCTCACAGCTTGAACCTTAACGAAACAAAAACTGTAAACAAACTGAAAAACCAAACGACCAGATAACCAAAAACAGACTTGAGCTGGAAAAAGAAACAAACCTAAAACCGGAAAATACCAAATCGGCGCTAGCGCCGCAGGCTCTTTAGTAGTGAGTCCGAATTCACTTCGGACGAACGATTGCAGCCTACAAACTATTGCAAAAGAGAAGAGAATACAAGGGCTTTTGTCCCCTTACGAGGGGGCGGTCAAACAGATTAAGTTGGCGGGATAACGGTCGCGACGATTAGTTAGATTACAATAGGTCGCTCTACCGCCTGCCAATTTAATCCATATCATTACAATCCATAAATAGTTGGTTGCGATTACTGATTAACTTAGGTAATCGCGTCGGAAGCCATTTTACGTAGCCATAAACTGAAAACCGAGGTAGGGTAAGTAGGCGGTTACATTGAGCATTAGTTGGAGAAGTCCGACTTGAACTTTTTAGACATAAGCGTATAATAAGCTTATGAGACGTGGCATAAGTAGATTCTTGGCACTCATCAGTGCAATTTCGGGGGTAGTTTTAGTAGTTTTGATCAACACGACTTCACCAACAGAGGTTGGTTTGTTCGGCGTATTTTTACTGTTCGTTCTGCTTTATTTCACTTGCCTTGGCCTCATCTATCTTATTCTGAGTGGTCTCCGTAAAATCCAGTGGTACCTTTCAAGTAAGAGTACAGAAAGCCGAAAATCGCTTTGGCCTTATGCAATATCCGGCGCCTTTCTTCCTCTAATTCTCCTGTCTCTTCGCTCTTTCGGTAGTCTTAATTTCTTTGGTGCAGCTGCCTGTCTTTCAGTTCTGGCCATAGTCTGGTTTTTAATATCAAAACAATAGTGTATTGAGCTTATGCTTGCATTATGAAATAAACGCCTTTATAATATAAGCATCTGGGAGAAAAGAAAATTTATTTTCTTTTCAGAAGATGCGCCATATTACATCATAAAATTATGATATAATATTAGTTATGAAGGTGTTTAGGATTTTTTTGCCACCACTAATGGCTGAAGCAATAGATAAGCTGAGTAGTCCTCATGAGCAGATGAAGAGATCAGAGAGGCTATTTTTGGCTTTTGGTAACATACTTAACCCTAATGATGAAATTATTCTAAAAATAACTACTGGCGGCGAAGACATACAGTACTTGGTTATGGCTGACGCCAGCCTAGAACACCAGCTCCGGCAAGTTATTCTCTCAGTTTACGAAACCGCGAGAATAGAGGAAGTCAGCCCTGGAGACTACGCCACTATGTACTCGCAAACAGATGAAGCCGTTTTAGACAAACATCCTTTCCGCGCGCTCATGCCAGATGATGAAAGCGCAAGGGTCGATCTACACAAGCACATCCTAGAAGCTTTCCAGTATGTAAAAAAGGGCGAAGTCGCAGAATTTGAAATCAGTTTCAAGCTAGCCCCGAAGAGAACCAAAAAATTATTGAGCTATAGTATGAGCCTTGATAAATCCAAAGAGGGCAATAATGTCCTGCGCGCCAAAGCCTCAGGAACGCTATTTGAGGCCTATCTACGTGTAAAGTTAAGAGCTAGTGCAGAACGAACCGAAACGCTCTCTACGGGCTTCAAAACGGCTCTCACGGCACATCTTAGTTCTGAAGGAGAATATAACGCTTTCGCAATCAGGCAGGCAGAAGGTCGCGGCGGTGTCATCTCTGCCTTCAACAGATTGCTTGGCAAAGTCCAAGTCCTAAACAGCTCCGAACTAGCAAGTCTATTTTATCTTCCCGAGGCAGAAGTTCTCGAATCTGGCAAGATGAAGCGCCAGATGATCAAAGAGGTCGACGGAGCTATAACAGTGTCCAGCGGCATATATCTTGGACAGAATGAATTTCGAGGCGACAAAAAGCCCGTTTTCCTAAGCGATGAAGACCGCCGTCGGCACACCTACATTCTCGGCCAAACTGGAACCGGTAAATCTAGACTACTGGAAAATCTCGCCCTCCAAGACATTAGCCGCGGCCGCGGCCTAGCTTTTATAGATCCTCACGGAGATTCCGCAGAAGAAATCCTCAGGCAAATCCCCCTACACAGATCTAACGATGTCATATATTTCAATCCAGCCGACATGGAATTTCCTATAGGCCTTAACCTTTTTGAATACGATCGAACTCGCCCCGAACAAAGAGATTTCGTTATCGGGGAGGCCATCTCTATTCTCTATGCGCTCTACGACCCGGACAAAACTGGCATAATTGGCCCCAGATATGAACACTGGTTCAGAAACGCGGCGCTCACCCTTATGAGTGATCCTAACGGCTGCTCGTTCCTAGAAGTGCCAAAGCTCTTTACAGACAAAAAATTCCTGGAATACAAACTACAGTTCGTTAATGAAGAGTGCGTCCTAGACTTCTGGAATTCTGAGATGAAACAGGTTGGCGCGCAAAGTAAAGCAGAGATGCTAGGCTGGTTCATCAGTAAATTCGGGGCTTTCGCCAGTAACCAAATGATGCGCGGCATAATAGGTCAAAACTCCAGCGGCTTTGACTTTAGGAGCGTCATGGATGAAGGTAAAATCCTAGTCGTCAACCTCAGTAAAGGCAAACTCGGCGAGATAAATTCTGGACTACTGGGCATGATCTTAGTTATGAAGATGATGATGGCGGCCATGTCCAGGGCAGATTCGCCAGAGTCCGAGCGCAGGGATTTCACCCTTTACGTCGACGAGTTCCAAAGTTTTGCCACAGATAGTTTCGCGACATTGTTATCTGAGGCGCGCAAATATCGTTTTGATCTAATCTTGGCCAATCAGTTTATGGCGCAGCTCTCCAGTAAAGTCCAAGCAGCCATACTAGGCAATGTCGGAACCGTCATCTGCGGCCGCGTTGGCGCCAATGATGCCGAAATCATGGCAAAGCGTTTCTTGCCGGTGTTTGACTCCTTGGAGCTCACCAGATTGCCCAATTTTCAAGCTGTCGCTTCTGTCTTGGTCGACAATACCCCATCTGGTGCATTCAACCTCCAGCTTGCGAACCCTGGTAAAAAACTTGAACAAACTGACGACTTTGAGACTCTATTAGAGCGCTCCAGGCTCGTTTATGGCACGAAAAGGCAGGAAGAACCAAATTATGTAACAGTAGTACATAACAAAAGCAGTCAAAAAAGTTACACAATTTCGTCAAATTGTTCAAATTTTTTACAAGAATGGCGTGATATTAAGAAAAATCTGTAAATTTTTTACAAACGCTATACATTATGACCACCCCTGTTATCCTCCCCAAAACACCCTAAAAATACCCCAAAACCCGTGATAATTCAACGAAACGAACGATGAATAATGCTTGCATTTTCATCTGAGTGAGGCAGAATTAGCAATAGTTTTCGTAGAAAACTATTGACTTTTTTGACAAAGTGTGCTATAATACGCATAATGGGGAGTATTTGCTCCCGCTATCTTTTTCAGCTACCTCTGTGGTTAGCCCCAAAAATGTTGTAATTTCTACGTTTTTGATGTGCAGAGGTTGTTTTTCGTATCAAATTATGCTACGATAGAGATATGAGTGAAAAAAATACCTACAATTCACAACAGATACAGGTTTTAGAGGGCCTAGAGCCAGTCCGTAAGCGGCCAGGTATGTACATTGGGTCTACTGGCTACGACGGCATCCACCACCTAATCAAAGAAATCGCCGATAACTCCATCGACGAAGCCATTGCTGGATTCGCCACTACTGTTTTTGTCTCAGTCCAAGAAGACGGAGGAGTACGAGTCGACGACGACGGCCGCGGCATCCCAGTCGACTCACATAAGAAAACAGGCAAATCAACCCTAGAGACAATCCTGACAGTCCTACACGCCGGCGGTAAATTCGGCGGCGGAGGCTACAAAGTCTCATCTGGTCTCCACGGCGTCGGCGCATCTGTCGTCAACGCCTTATCCGACAAGCTTATTGCGGAAGTTTGGCGGGATGGTAATATATACAGGCAAGAATACTCCAAGGGCGTACCTCTGTCCGATCCAAAAATTGTTGGAAAAACCGAAAAAACTGGCACAAGTATAATCTTCTATCCTGACCCCACGATTTTTAAGGAAACTATTAGTTTCGACTACAACTGGGTAGTCAACTACCTTCGCCACCAAGCCTATCTGACAAAAGGCATCAGAACAGTCGCCAAAAACGAAGCCACTGGCGAAACTAAGACCTTTTACTTTGAGGGCGGTATCAAGTCCTATGTCCAAAGACTAAACGTCGGCAAAGAACCCATAGCTAACGATATTTTCTACGTTGAAAAACAAATTAACGACTCTGGCATCGAGATCGCCCTCCAGTATAACGAAACCTTCAACGAGAACGTCAAGCCTTTCGCAAACAACGTCCTCACTCCCGACGGCGGCACACACCTAACTGGCTTCAAGATAGCACTAGGTAGAACTATCAACGACTATGCTCGCAAAAACAGCCTCCTAAAAGAGAAAGAGGACAACCTTACTGGCGACGACATCAAGGAAGGCTTGACCGCTGTTATTTTGGTTAAGCTACCAGACCCGCAGTTTGAGGGGCAGACCAAGAATAAACTCGGCAACCCGGAAGTCCGTGGCTATGTCGACAAGGTCATGACAGAATACTTCGCCTACTATCTGGAGGAGAACCCAGCCACCGCCAAAAAGATTGTGAGTAAAGTCCTCCTGGCAGCCAGGGCAAGAAAAGCGGCCCGCGCAGCCCGCGAAAACGTTATACGCAAAGGCGCCTTCGAGGGGCTCAACCTCCCATCCAAGCTAGCCGACTGCTCAAGCCGCGATCCAGATTCTTGTGAGTTGTTCATCGTTGAGGGTAACTCCGCTGCCGGATCTGCCAAAGAGGGACGCGACAGCAAAATCCAAGCTATCTTGCCTCTGCGCGGTAAAGTCCTAAATACCGAGCGAGCGCGACTCGACAAAATGTTCGCCAACAACGAGATCGTTTCGCTGATTAAAGGCCTTGGCACAGGTATCGGCGATCAGTTTGACATTAACGGCCTTCGCTACGGCAAAGTCGTCTTCATGACAGATGCCGACGTTGACGGTTCCCACATTTCGACCCTCCTTTTGACCTTCTTCTTCCGCTATATGCCAGATGTTGTTAAAAACGGACACGTCTACCTAGCCAAACCGCCTCTCTTCGGGCTCATCAAGGGCACTGGATCCTCTAGGAAAATCGACTATGTATTCAACGAAGAGGAACTTGAAAAGATTCTAGCCGAAAAAATCAAGGAGCGCCGTGCAGCCGGCATAAAGATTGACGAGAATGCCGAACAGTTCAAGCAAGCTGGCTATAGCTTCCAACAACGCTTCAAGGGGCTTGGCGAAATGGACGCCGTTCAGCTCTGGGAAACCACCATGAACCCCAAAGATCGCACTATGATCCAAGTTACTATTGAGGATGCCGAAAGGGCCGATGCGATTTTTACGAAACTTATGGGCAACGAAGTCGAAACCCGCAAGAATTTTATCCAAGCCCGCGCCAGCAGTATAAAAATAGATGATTTGGATGTTTAATATATGAGTAATAATATAGATCTAAAAAAGAAATTATCAGCATTGAACAAAGAAAGTTCACTACGCGATCTGCAAGCCTATGTTCACGACATGGTCCAGGCCCGCGGTTTCGACAAAGACGAGAACCTTTCTAAGAAAATGCTCCTTATCACCGAAGAAGTCGGTGAATTGGCGCAGGCCATCCGTAAACGAGAAGGCTTGTCTATAGATATGAACGCCGACTACAACACCAATACTGAGAATGAAATGGCAGATGTACTTATTCTCCTTCTTGGCCTAGCCAACCTATGTGATATTGACTTAACAGACGCATTTATCGCCAAAGAAGAACTAAACCAGAAACGAACTTGGGGGAAACCATGAACGACGAGCAAGAAAAAACAGTAAAAAACCTGGGCATTGAAACTCAAACCGTTGAAAATGTCATGGAGGATAATTTTCTCCGCTACTCCATGAGTGTCATTATTGACCGCGCCTTGCCCGATGTGCGCGACGGGCTCAAGCCTGTTCATCGCCGAATCCTTTACGCCATGGAAAAGCGCGGCTGGAAAGCTCCAAACAAAACCGTCAAAAGCGCCAATATCGTTGGTGAAGTAATGGCCAAGTACCACCCGCACGGCGACAGTTCAATCTATGACGCCATGGTTCGCCTAGCCCAGCCTTGGTCTATGCGCTATACCCTAGTCGAGGGGCAGGGCAACTTCGGTTCCATGGACGGCGACGAAGCTGCGGCCTATCGTTATACCGAGGCACGCATGGATAAGCTCGGCGCAACCCTCCTTACGGATATTGACAAAGAAACAGTGGATTTTCGCGATAACTACGAAGGCACCGAGCAAGAGCCAACAGTTCTGCCAGCCGCCGTGCCCAACTTGCTTCTAAACGGCCAGATGGGTATTGCTGTCGGTATGGCTACCAATATGCCCCCACACAACCTAAACGAAGTCATCGATGCCACCATCGCCCAGATCGACAACCCAGAAATTACCCTAGAAGAATTACTGAAATTTATCAAAGGCCCAGATTTCCCAACTGGTGCCGAGGTTTACGGCGGCGCTCCAATGAAACAGGCCTACAAAACCGGCAAAGGCTCTGTCGTCATCCGAGCTGTTACCCATATTGAAGAAACCAAAAAAGGCCGCTTTAATATCATTGTCGATGAAGTTCCATACGGTATGAGCAAGGAAGCCTTTATTCAGCGGCTCAGCGAACTGGCTCTGGCTAAGAAAATCAACCACATTGCCGGGGCGCATGACGAGTCCGCCAGAGGTAAAATCCGCGTTGTCATCGAGTTGAAGAAAGACGCTTATCCCAAAAAAGTATTAAACCAGCTCTACAAAATGACTGGGCTCCAAACCTCTTTCCACTATAATATGCTAGCTCTAGTTGACGGCATCCAACCTCGCATCCTCGGGCTGAAGGATATTTTGGCAGAATTTATCAAGCACAGACGTAATGTTGTCTACAGGCGAACTGAATTTGAGCTAAGGCAAGCTAAGGCGCGCGCCCATATTCTCGAAGGGCTCAAGATCGCGCTAGATCACATCGACGAAGTTATCAAAACCATCCGTGCCAGCAAGTCAGCCGAAGAAGCAAAAGTCAACCTGATGAAGAAGTTCGGCCTCAGCGAGCTGCAAGCTCTGGCGATCCTGGCCATGCAACTCAGGAAGCTTACAGGGCTCGAACGAGAAGCCATCGAAAACGAACTGGCCGAACTGATCAAATTGATGGCCGAACTGGAATCAATCTTGGCCGACGAAGGCAAATTGTTCGGCGTTATCAAAACTGAACTGCTGGAAATCAAGGAACGTTTCGGCGATAAACGCCGCAGTAAGATGTTCCGCCATGAAGTCGACAAGATGGACGATGAAGATCTGATCCCGGAAGAAGAGTCGGTTGTCGTCCTGACCGGAGATAATTATATTAAGCGAACCTCTCTCAGCGACTATAAGAAGCAAAATCGCGGCGGCAAGGGTAAACGTGGCATGACCACCAAGGAAAACGATGTTATCCAGCAACTCCTGACTATAAATTCTCATGACTACCTAGTTTTCTTCACCAATTTTGGCCGCATTTTTAGGATCAAAGCCTTTGAAGTTCCTGTCGCTAGCCTGGCAAGCAAAGGCACGGCCGCCGTAAACCTTCTCCAGACCAAACCGGATGAAAAAATCACCAGTATTATCAAGCAAGAGCGTGATGCCGCGCCCGAAGGCTATCTGTTCATGACTACGCTCAAGGGTACGGTCAAGAAAACTGCCGTCAAGGAGTTCGAGAATATCCGCATGAGCGGCCTGATCGGCATTAAGCTCGAAGACGGTGACGAACTTCGCTGGGTCAAGCATACATCCGGTAAAGACGATGTTATTATCTCAACCTCTGCTGGTAACGCCATTCGCTTCAATGAAGCCGATGTGCGTCCAATGGGCCGCGTTGCATCTGGCGTTCGAGGCGCTAAAATTCGACCCCTAGACCGCATCGTCGGCATGGACACAGTGATAGGCAACGACCAAAAGCTCATGGTCATCTCCCAAAACGGCTTTGGCAAGCTAACAAAAGTCTCCAATTTCCCAACCCATCGCCGTGGCGGTCTCGGCATTCGTGCAGCTAGTGTCGATTCCAAAACTGGCCCAATTGTCGAGGTACGATCTGTGCCGGAAGATGTCGGCGAAGTTATCATCATATCTAGCGGCGGACAAGTCGTACGAACAGAACTATCTGGCATATCCACGCTAGGACGCGACACTAAGGGTGTTCGAGTCATGCGCCTCGACGAAAGCGACGCGGTTGTATCTGTCGGCTTTGTGCCAAAAGAAAGCCCAACAGATCAGGATGATGTAAAAGAAGGAGAAGTCATGGGTATGGGAGGGGAAGATTAGATGGAAGAATGGGTGGTGAAGTGGCAATACATTGCTGTAATCGGACTTGGCTGGGCGGTTGCTCAGTTTATCAAGGCCATCGGGATTGTCGCTAGTAGAAGAGCTGAAGTTGTTGACGTCAAAAACTTGAACAAAACGACTCTAGCACGAAAATTCTGGCGCGCTCTCTGGATTTCCGGCGGTATGCCGAGCTCCCACACCTCTATTGTTGTCTCCACGGCGCTCTATATCGGCCTCGTAAACGGTTTTACCAGCGCGATTTTCGGTCTCGCCCTCTGTTTCGCAGTCGTGGTTATCTATGACGCGGTAAACGTCAGATATGCCGTTGGTATGAACGCCTTAACCCTCAACAAAGTAATCAAGCATGGCAGTATGAAAGTTGATACTGTAAAAGTCGTAAAAGGCCACACGGTTGCCGAGGCCATTGGCGGATTCTTTGTCGGCGTACTCGTTGGCTTTTTCGCCTTCTGGCTCTTCGGCGGTGACTTTTCGAGCATTTTCGCTACTCTCTAGCCCATTCCCCAGATCAAAAAGCATTTTTCGCATTTTCTGGACTTTTTGACCGAAAACCCTTGTATTTTTTCGGCCAGTATGATATAATGAGATCATCTTACTGCGGGGTTCACAGCTGGGGTCGTTCGTAAGCGCGATTTTAGTTGAACAATAGCGGTTGAAAAACCGCGCGGAGTAAGCAACTTTAACAATTTATTTGTGCAATATATAAGATATATTATTTAATATATCATCATCGTCAGTTCACGATTCTAAGTTTACTTAGAATCTAATCCAAATTTAATTTTTGGATATTTTGTTTAATTGAGTTTTCAAATAAACTCCATTAACAGCCTCTATGAGGTTATTTTGGAGAGTTTGATCCTGGCTCAGGATGAATGCTGGCGGCATGCCTAATACATGCAAGTCGAGCGGAAACATGGTCTCACTAAGCCCCGGAATTTTTCAGAGGTTTAGTGAGATTGATGTCGAGCGGCGGACGGCTGAGTAATGCGTGGGAACGTACCCCAAAGTGAGGAATAACTACTCGAAAGAGTAGCTAATACCGCATATGATCTTCGGATTAAAGGATTTATCTGCTTTGGGAACGGCCTGCGTGAGATTAGATTGTTGGTGAGGTAAAGGCTCACCAAGTCGACGATCTCTAGGGGGTTTGAGAGGATGACCCCCCAGACTGGGACTGAGACACGGCCCAGACTCCTACGGGAGGCAGCAGTAGGGAATCTTTCACAATGGGCGAAAGCCTGATGGAGCAATGCCGCGTGCAGGATGAAGGCCTTCGGGTAGTAAACTGCTTTTATTAGCGAGAAATATGATGGTA
>Ga0099364_10010170_pt1 | contig 12968 bp, 11 predicted proteins | sample TergutTh196P3_FD_73070 | JGI IMG/M metagenome (GOLD analysis project Ga0099364, IMG submission 73070) | Microcerotermes parvus P3 segment gut microbial communities from Pointe-Noire, Republic of the Congo - Th196 P3 | ecosystem: Host-associated > Arthropoda: Insects > Digestive system > Gut ...
GCCGTGTTAAGGGTGCAAGAAAATTTGAAAAACCCGCTGTATTTTCATGAAATCGCACAGGGTTTCCTTTCAGGAGGATTTTTACGGCTGATGACGGCATGACGGTGATTTTCTTTCGGAGTTACTGACTTTCATATCTTCTCCTTGATTCCAAAAGTTCTATGTGGTAGAATACATTGATATTATAGGTTATCCAAGTAGTGATGTCAATAGTTCCATCGACAAAAATCGAAAATGTGTTCGACTTACTTTGAGGTGATTATATGCCGGAAAAGGTGCATACAGAAACTCAATCGGGTCTGTTTGGCATTATTAACTCAAACAGAAACACAACCGACCCCAAGATAGACCACTGGGGAAAAAATCGCTTCAATTCAAGTTTTCCTACAGCACTTGCTTGCTATATGATTGAAAAGAACATACCGGCTCTTTATAACGGGCTAGTAAACATTGATGGAGTATTAAAAGTTAAAACATCAGAAATCTCATTACGAAAAGCCTTTAATTGTGGGAATCTTTCATTTGATGAACTGGTTTTTGATTTTGAAACACGTTATGAGCCGTATCAAAAGTATGCCAGTGATACCATTGATGCCGTTGATCTTGTTGTAAGGCACAAAGCTGGCGATTTCCTTGCTCCCATTGAAGTGAAACTGACAGTCATGCCCGACAATAACACCCGCAATAAACCAGAAAAAGACTGGGGATGTGAGATGGTGGTGCGTTCTGCCACTACTTCATATTGTGCATTGGGTATGTTTGATTCTGTACATGATGATGCCGAAATTGTTCGCGGCATTTTTGAAAAGACCTGTTCTGATGTTGAAGCATGGCCGAATAGCTTTGAAATGAGCCGTAAGACAGCAAACTTGGCAGAATGTATCGACAAATTCCAAAAAGTATATTTAAGCAAGCAAAAACCTCTCGTCATGCAGCCGATATGGAAGACCAAGGGGCAGTCGCCAATATTGGCAGACCAGGCGTTCGACATTGTGGTATGGAGCGACTATGCGTTTTCTCGGCTATTTATTGATGGAGTGTCAGAAGAAGTTAAAACAATGAGCCGGGACATGAGGGCGACGGCGAGGCTTGCAAGATGCATATGGGAGTTGAGCAAATCAGGGAAAACAAAGTTGGCTGATATTTACAGGGTTATGACATTCGATGTCCAAAACGACAAGGAATTTGCAATAAATGGAACAGGGTGGCGTAAATACATAAGGCAACCTCCGAAAACTCTGTTGCGCAGATTTGCTGCGAATTTTGTCGCAATTCGAAGCCAAAAAACGTAGGCGTAGCAGCGCTACGGCGAGGCTTTTTGGCAAAGAAGTGCGGCAAAAGGCGCGGTAAAGGTGCGTGACAGGGGTTTTCGGAGGTTTCCATAACGGCAAATAGAATTGAAAATCCTATATTACACAAAAATGTAATTAGCGAAATTATTGAAAAAGGATATTTAGAGAAACTACGTCCAGAACGGCGCTTTGATCAAACACTATATTTTACCGCCAGATAGCCAATGAATACCAAATAATAGATTACAATATGATTAAACTTGAACAAGAACTGAAAATGCAGTACGGCTTTCTCACGATTAAAAGAGTAGGCTTGTTGCGTGATTTTCCGTTGCCCGATTACAAAGAAAAGGGCTGCACATTACAATTATTGAAGCGTGCATTTGCGGGGGAAACGCTGTACTTTGGGAAGGAAAATGTAACCTGTCACGGTGCGACGGCAAACTTCGGGCTTGAAGACGGACTCCCGAAAATACCCGGAGGATTCGGCCATTTCCTTTCACACGGACGCGGTGAGGGCTTTCCACCCGGTGAACGGGTTAAATGTTCGCCCGAAATCGGCGAGAAGATGTTCCTCAATCAACCGCAAAAAGTAATGGAAGGCTTCGATGCAATCTGCGTAAAGCCGTATGAACAGGGCGACAACGCGGACACCGTAACCGCACTTGTAACGCCCGACCAACTTTCCGCATTAATCCATATATTTTGTTTTCGCAAAACAAGCTACGACAACGTAATCGCGCCAATGGTTTCGGGTTGCGCTTCGGTGTTTCGGATTCCTTTTGGCGAACTGAAAAACTGTGAACCTCGTGCGGTAATCGGGAATATAGACGTGTTTTCAAGATCGCATTTTGCGGCGAATACGTTCTTTTTCACCGTGTCAGGGAAAGACTTTGAGCTTATGCTTGAAGATATTGGCGACAGCGTATTAGCGGCTTCGATTTGGAAAGGTGTACAAACGCGGTTATAAGAAAGTCTTAATCAAATAGATATTTTACAAGCTGATGCTCGCTTTCCGCCGTTTCGATGTGGAAAGCAAGGGCCTTCGCCACAAACTCGGCAAGCTTCACGGGTACGGCATTACCTATCATTTGCTCCATATCAGTTTTGTTACCATTCCACTTATATTTTGCCGGAAATGTCTGGATTAGCGAACGTTCCAAAGTAGTCAGCGGTCGTACCGAGTCATCAAGTTTTCTGGCATCATTCGGATGGCCAGGATAGCCGGGCGGGACGGGGCGATTCATACCCCGGACGGTGGGGAGGGCTCGTCGATGGTATCCCAAAATTCGTATGCACTTACGATTTCAAAGCCCGGATAACCTCATCGCTCTCTTCTTCCGTCAAATATGGCGAAAAGGGAATCCCAAAGGCTTCGTTCGCATAGTGTATGGTATTTTCGAAGCCCTCCGCATAATGCGCTGCATTGCGGAAGACGGGAACAAGGTGCATCGGTGTGGGGTAATACAGGATGGTCGGGATACCTTTTTCTTTTAGCGTACATTGCAGTTCATCGCGGCGGCCGGCCTCGCGGGCCATGATGATATACTGTGCATAGGAGGAGAGGTTGCCGGCGTCGATATGCGGCACCTTGTACCTGTCCTGGAGGGCCCGGTCGTATTTGACGGCCAGTGCCCTTCTTTTTTCCATTTCTTCATCCAGGGCGGCCAGCTTCACCAGCAAAATGGCCGCTTGCAACTCGTCCAGACGGGCGTTCAGGCCAATGCGGACGCTGTTATATTTATCTATGCCCTTGCCATGCACCCGCAGGGAGCGGAGTATCTCCGCGATAGCCGTATCATCGGTGAAGACCGCTCCCCCATCACCATAGCAGCCGAGCGGCTTGGCGGGGAAAAAAGAGGTCGTGGCGATGTCGCCAAAGGAACCGCACTTTCGTCCCTGGTAACTGGCCCCCATCCCCTGGGCAGCATCCTCGACTAATAATAAGCCGTACTTATCGGCCAGCGCCTGTATCTGCCGGTAGTCGGCAGGATTGCCGACAAAATCCACGGCGATGATGGCCCTGGGCCTTAGCTTTCCTTCATTCAGCACGGCCTTAATCTGGCGCTCCAGGCTCGCGGGCGAGAGATTGTAGCTGTCCGCGTCTATGTCGCAGAAAACGGGGGTGGCACCCAGCAGACAGGCCGGTTCTACGCTGGCGATAAAAGTCATGTCCGGACAAAAAACCACGTCGCCTGGGCCGATACCATAAGCCATGTAGGCCATTTGTAAGGCCGCCGTACCGTCCGAGCAGCCAATCGCATAGGTGGCACCGACATATGCGGCCAGTTTTTCCTCAAAGCGGCGCACATTTTCGCCGAGGATGAAATGGCCGCCGTCCAGGACGGCTTGTATCTGGGCGTCGATGTCTGTTTTTAAGTATTGATACTGCGCTTTTAAGTTAATGAATTCCATATAGTACCCAGCTTTCTAAAACCTACCTTCAAAATCCAGGGTGTTGCCGCTATCCAAAGGCAGTCGGACATTACTGCCACTGGCCGCCGATTGATATATGGCCAGCACCAACTCCAGCGCCCGCCGCCCGGCCCAAGCATCGACATACGGTGTTTTGTCATTGCTGATGGCATCCGCCATATCACGGTAGAGCTTGGTATGGCCATAGCCGTAGATGTTGGGCGGTAGTTCGTGACATTCCCGTTTCACATCCTCTGGGTCGTCCATATAGTCGGAAAAACGCCATTCCTCGATGATATTCACCGCCTCGCCGCCGGCCTTGACCGTGCCTTTTTCGCCAAATATATATAAGGTTTCTTCCAGATTACGGGGATAGATGTTCGTCGTTCCCTCGATGATGCCATAACTGCCATTCTTAAAGCGAATCAGGGCTATCCCCAGATCCTCGGCCTCAATATAATCATGCTTTAAGCGGTCCGTCATCCCGACCACTTCATCGATCTCGTCGCCCATCATCCAGCGCAGGAGGTCAATGTTGTGCAGACATTGGTTCATCAGGGCGCCGCCGTCTTGCTCCCATGTGCCGCGCCACTTGGCCCGCGAATAATATTCATAATCCCTGGCCCAGCGGATATGGGCCGTGCCATACAGCAAGCGGCCAAAGCGTTCCTTTTCGACGGCGTCGCGAATCTTTTGGATGGACTTATTGAAGCGGTTTTGGTGGCAGGCGCAGACTTTGACATTCTTTTCCTGGGATTTTTCGATAATCAAGTCGGCGTCGGTCAGCGAGAGGGCGATGGGCTTTTCGATGATCAGGTGGCAGCCCGCCTCGATACAAGCCAAGGCTATTTCAGCGTGCTTCCCGCTTTCGGTCGCGATGGCGACCAGCTCCGGTTTTATCTCTTCGAGCATCAGCCGATAATCCGTGTATACGGGCATGTCCGGAGCCAGTTCAAACTTCAAAATCTTGTCTTTTGCGTGATGGGCGACGATGTCACACAGCGCGACAATCTCCATTCCGGTATTTTTGGCTGCCACGATGTGATTTGGCGATATGCGCCCGCAGCCGATAATTGCGTATCTCATTTCAGTTCCTCCACCAACGGCGATGTCATTCCGTAATACATTTATGCGAAAACGCCTGCGTTTTTACCTCCCGCGTAGGGGATTGCGGGTCTATCTTCCGCTTCGCGGAAGCGCCCGCAATGACACATTGCTTGCAACAACACCTGAAAGCGTTCCATCAAACAAGCCTCTTTTTCGTGCGGCATCCGCTTCCGGAGCGGGGAATTACCGGGCTCCAGATGCTCGCTCGCCGCTCCGACCTTATCTATCGCATCAACGAGCATGGAGACCTCCATGTCGAATTGTCGCTGCGCCACGGCATGAAAGCTGTCATTTTCGTATAAGGGAACGAGTTTTTGCTCTATCATCAGGCCGGCATCCACATCATCCCCCAGCAGATGGGTGGTGACACCAATGGGCAGGCCCTCGTATATCGCCCACTTCAGCGCATCCAGCCCGCGTACATCCGGTAAATATCCGGGATGTGAATTTATGATTTGATACCGCTTTATTATCTCCGGGCTGATAATACCCGCGCCGCATATTAATATGATGGATCCTTCGGGCAATCTGGCGGTATCGAAGTCCGGGCAATACTCAAAATCCAGGCTTTTACACAAATGCTGGGTCGTGAAAGGGTGATTAACAGGCGGGCGATGTTCTATGAGTGGCTGAAAAGCTTTTTGATAATGTAAGGGTTTTGCAAAAACAATAATATCACGAATTCCTCCGGCCTTTAACAAGCAGAGGACATCGTAGGTTTTTCTGTGGGGAATGTCGTAGGTGAAGATTCCTATCATGGGGCCTCGTAGGGCAGGGGCTAAAGCTGCTGCCGCAAATACCAAGGGTTACATGCTTTATTTTACTCCAAAGATTTGTATAAGGCAATGAGTTTTGCTTCTTCACATTCCCAATTATACCTCTCGCTGACAGCGCGGCGGCCATTTTCGCCCATTCGCTGTGCTTCGTCCGGATGGTCGAGCAGACGCTGGATGGCTTCTTTCACCTCATCGGCATCATCGGGATTGACGCATATGCCGCAGTCATATTCAGCCATTATATCTTGCCATAAACTAAAATCCGTGCAAACCACCGGCAGGGCCGCTTGCATGTATTCAAATAATTTAATGATGCCGAGCGAGCCATATTTCCATTGCGTGTCCGGCCAATAGGCATGGACGGCGACGCCGACGGCGGCGGCTGTATTCAGTATTGCCGGAATCTGCGGGTACGGCAGTCGGCCACGATAGTCAACACATGGCCAGGCAGACAGAGCCTTTAACTCGCCCAAGTATTTATCGGTACTATAGCCGCAGAGAATGTAGCGCGCGTCGGGGATGCTTCCTATCACCCCAATGACCAGCGCGTGATTCCAATAGGGCAGGATGCCGCCGGCGAAGACGGCTTTGCGTGAGGCATAGTCGGGGCGGACACCGTCTACCGGGGCGTATTTGGTCAGGGGATAATTAGCGATCATATACGTCCGGGGATTGAGGGAAAGGAAATGCTCATGCACTTCCCCGGGTGACACGCCAATGATGGCATCAAACATCCGGCAGCATTTATCGTGATAACTCTTGAAAAGCTTATAATGCAGCCGGGTCAGCAGCCGTTTATATGGAGCAATAGCCAAGAAGAGTCTGTTGGCGATAATGGCCCGGATGATGCCGTGGTTTTTTAACAGATACAGATTGCCCGCTTTAGCTAACAGCAAATAAAACTCATGCGAATCAAAGATGACGCGATAGCCTTTTTTCTTTAATTTCAGACCTATAGGTAATAGATATAAATCATGCAGATGATAAACCTCCGCATCTACTGCCAGTGCCTTTTTATAAATCCGTGAAAGTAAAAAACGTTTATCCAGAGCCGCCATTTCACAGGATTTACGATAGATACGGGCGGGCAGGGTGTTTTTCTCTGTCATCCGCCGCTCTCCCACACCAAAGATATGTACCCCGTTTTCGACCCGGTCTTTACCGGGGGCAATCAAAGACAGCTCGTAGGCGGCATTTTTGGCCAGCGACGTACACATCTTATGGAATATGCGCGGGTCGTCGGAGCGGTGTTCGTTGGTGATGTGGCAGATTTTCATGTTTACCTTTCGTCTTCAAGATTCTTCGCTTCGCTCAGAATGACATTATCTTTATATGTCATTCTGAGGGAACGCTTGCTTGCGCGAAGCGCAAGATGCGACCGAAGAATCTTTTTCATAACTCACTTTACCTTCGGGCAGTTTTGCCCGTGGACGTTTATCCCTTTATCCATAATCACTAAATCCTTATATTCTCCGCCGACACTTCTCTTATGTATCCGCGCCGCACTCACCACTTGCGATAGCCCAGCCAACAGCCCCTCACAAGCTGCCAGCGCATACATATCCCTGAGTACTTCCAGTCCCAGTAAATAATGATGATCTTTCCTGTTTAGGCGGCTGTTCATGACGCTTTCTTCATCGCTGCTGCGGACCACGTCGGGGAAAAAGCGCAGTTTTTTACCCAGTTTGTCGTGAAAGACCTTGATGGCTTCGGTAGAATCGGTGGCCAGAAAAAGCTGCTCATAACCGTTATCCATTAAACATAGCGCCTGCTCCAGCAGTTCTTTTTCGCCAAGCGCAACCGGATGACCATTATAATTGTGCTTAAAGTCCGTGCCGCGCATATGGACGCCCAATGTCCGCTTGCCTTCCAGCAGATTTCGAATATCGTCGTTAATTTTAATCTTGGTGACATTATTTAAGCGGACGTACTGGGCCTCAATTCGCGCCATTTCGTTTATATACGCATCGGAGCGCTGGTACGGACTGCCCGCGTCACTTAAGTCACGGGCCAGATAGGAGTTTTCTTTTTTGCTTTTCAACACGGTTTTGGCATGAAGCACATCTGATAATGCGATGCCGGCCGGTTGCAAAAAATAATATTCAAAGGGATTTTTACTGCCGTTTACCGCCTCTTTTTCGGCGTAGGGGAAATTTTCGTGGAAACGTACCACCGGTGTCAGTCCGTGGTAATCGGCGAAATATAGAAAAGCCAGCAGATTATTGTATTGGGCAAAAAAACCCGTGCCGGCATCCTCCATATCGATGAAATAGAGAATTTCTTCAAAGACACGCTCGCCATAACGTTCCATGCTCACCAGGTTGTGCTCTTGCCCTATCCGCTTTACGGCCGCCACAAAACGCTCGTCGTCCCCGTGGGGCAGACAAGATAAGGCGAAAGATATTTTTTTATGGAGTTTACCGAAACGGAACATGGCTGCCCTCCAGATCCTTTCCTGTCAGGGGATTCCGCATTAAGGCATTGCGGAATGACGAGTTGGAACACGGCACGCCGGGGTCGTCGTGCCCTACGGCCTACGTTCCTTCACCTTTCCATCCACCACTTCATAAATAATATCGGCATTTTCTATCGTCGTCAGGCGATGGGCGATGATGAGCATCGTTTTTATGCCCTTCAAGCTGTCTATTGCCTCCATCACGGCGGCTTCGGTCTCATTATCCAGCGAGGAGGTGGCCTCGTCCAGCACCAGTATTTCCGGGTCGTGGTAGAGCGCGCGGGCAATGCCGATGCGCTGTCTTTGCCCACCGGATAAGCGTACACCGCGGTCACCGACAAAGGTATTGGGTCCGTCCGGCAAGTTTTCCACAAACTCGTATAGCTGCGCTTTTTTTAACGCCGCTTCCACGGCCGTATCATCTATCAGCTCATCTTTTATGCCAAAAGCGATATTGTTTCTGATACTGTCATCGGATAAGTAGATATTTTGGGGGATGTAGCCGATTTGCCTGTGCCACATATCAATGTTTTTATGAATATCCATGCCATCGGCCAACACTTTGCCCATCTGCGGCGAAATGACACCGAGGATGATGTCGGCTATCGTCGTCTTTCCCGCACCGGATGAACCCACAAAGGCGACCGTCTTTCCTTTGGGGATGCTCAAGCTGGCATTGTCGAGAATTAGTTCGCTGCTGCCCGGATAGGAAAAGGTGACCTGCTTTAATTCTATGACCTTATCCAGGCGCCACCCGCTTTCCGGCCCATCCTCATCTGCTGCTCTTATGCAGACATCCTCGATTTCCTTCAGGTCGTCATATAAAAGCTCAACGGAGGGATAGGCGTAGATAATATTGCTGAACCCCTCGTTTATGCGGCTGGCTGAAGGCAACATCCGAAAAGCCGCCATGGCAAACACTGCCAGTTGGGAGATAAAGTCCGCAGTGTCACTGCGGCCATAGTTTATCTTGATGATGATGGCGATAAGCAGCCCGGAGATGGCAACCACTTCGATTATGGGCCGCGAAGAATAAGAAATGATACTTTTTTTAAGGGCGTTTGCGGTATAGAGTTTTTGGTATTTTCGATAGGCCGCGATAAAGAAATTCTCGCGGTTTAACACCTTTATTTCTTTTATGCCGCCAAAAGCCTGGCTAATCCACTGAATCATCTTTCTTTCGTAGTAGCGCCTGTCTTGGCCCAATTTTTTGGTCACGCGCCGGGTTATCTTCATAAACAGGCCGACGCACAGAATCAGCAAACCGCCCACCACAACGGTCATGGAGTTACTGGTGAGGTATAGGAAGACGCCCAGGGTAATGCAGACAATAATTTCATTTAACACCTGCAAGCACGTCATCACGAATGAAGAAAAATTACCGACATCACTTCGCAGATTGCGTTGCAATTCCGATACATTTCTGTTCAAGTGAAAGGCATAGGGAACATTCATGTAGGCAGTCAGGAGGCGGTTGGAGTTTTTGCGTGACATGGCATAGGAAACACGCAGGGTGAAGTATTGCTGAAGCCACAGATAGGCATTCTTAACAAGGAAAATAAGGATGATGATTATGCACATTGCCGTGAGCAGTTGCTCGTATGTGCTTAACGAGAGCTGGGCGTTCACAATGCCCATGAAGCGATTTTTGTGGGCGGCCTCGGGATTCATCAGCATTTCGGTGAAGGGCTGGAAGATGGCGACTGAGATAAGCTCCAAGAAACTGCCGCCAATTATCAGGATGAATACGAAAAAAAGCTTTAGTTTATCATTTCCCGACAGTATGTAAGAGAGCCTGTTAAACATCTAAGCAACCATGCCTTTCTGTATTACTTGGCAACCTCCGAAAACCCCTGTCACGCACCATACTTGTTGATTATAGGGGAATTGGCCTACGCTGTCAAACTGGGGTTTGCCATTGCGCCACTCATGGTGTAGAATATTTTCATGTGGAAAGCAAAATTATGCTGTGCTGACAGCGATAAATATAGCAAATATCTGCTCATCATTTTACTGGCCTCTTTGGCCTTTGCCGCATACCATATTGGGGTCTCCGGCTATCATGGCATGGACATGGACTATGCTTCGGATATGTTATGGCCCAAGTTAGTCATGGAGCGCGGATTTTTTTCCTCTGGCTTTTATGGTTCCACAGAAAATTTTCTGACAGCGAGGAGTATTGTTCCATCTGTTATCGCCCGTTTATTGGGCCTAAGTTGGCTGAATGTAATAAAAATTAACGCTATCTTTAATACAGCCCTGACGTTATTTTTGTTTTTTCTGCTCCTTCGAAGGTTGAAATTGTCAATTAACTCAACGCTATTTGCTTGCATTTTTATGATAAACACATATTTCTCGCGCTATAGCATAATATATGATTACAACATTTATTATGCACGTATAAATTTCATCATGCCCATACTGCTCATTTTTGCGGTAGATATTTATCAAAAGCAGTTTTCGGCAAAAAGGACAGCGGCTCTGCTGGTATTAGCTTTTATCGGCGGCCTGATTTCGCTCAGGGTACTCACATTAGTTTTAACACCAATATTTATGTTGGAGTTCATAAAAGCTGCAAGGCAAGTACGTGGTCAGGTTGAATTCAAAAAGCCATTTTCCAGTACACTAACCAAACAAATGGGGTATGTTTTGATTAGCTTGGCGGCGTTCACGTTGGGCGCGACAGGCTACCTTGTTTCGACCTTGTTTGGTAGATATACTAATACATTCGGGGGAAACTCGCTGGTGATCTTTTCCTTCGATAAAATGTTGGCGGCTTTTCCGAAAATACTATCTCAACTGGTGTTTTTGTTGGGTTTTCCGTCCAGGAACATAAGTGTAAACTCCATCAGCGAGGCTTTTGTTTTTCTTGAGACCCTGCTTAGGGCGGGCGTGTTCATTATTTTTACGATGGTATTTATTCATGTGCTTTTTTTACATGCAAAACATCCCGCCGGAGGGGGGGAGGGAGAAAAAACGGAAAGAGTGGGATGGATTTTCGCTTTCTTTTTGCTTTCGCTTTCTTTGAATTTTTTGTTGATTTTAGCTGCTTTTTCCGAAGGTTCGGCTTCGCGCCATCAATTCTTTATATGGTATTTAGTGGCCATATTGGCGGGCGTGGTAGTTGATAAGGATATTATCAAGACCCAGGCATATCGGGGTTTTGCATTTTTACTTATGGGCGCGTTATGCATCATAAGTTTCTATAATAATAGCGTGGTGGTCACTAAACACTATCGCCAGGCCGATCCGCCACCCCGCGTGGCAGCGGCACAATATCTGCTGGATAACGGCTACGATGTGGTGCTTGGCAGAAATGCCCAGGATTCATATGTGATGGGCGGCTACACGGATTTGCAGTTGCAGACGGCGGCCTTCAGCACGGACTTTGCCCCCCATATGTGGTTGGTGGACACAAGTATTTTCCGCGAAAGCAAGGACAAATACGCCATCATCTTCAGCGATGAAGCCAGGGAAAAAGAGCTTTTGGAAACTTTTTTGGAAAGCGACCAGGCAAAAACCCAGCTCATCATGTCCGAGGCCAAATTTGACAAAAGCTTCGGTCCCCTGAATATCTATTCCCTGGATTATAATCCGACACTGGACGCCGTGCCGGAGATTAACGGCATGATTAGCCCCGGCTCCCGCGGTGTGGAGCTGTATAACGGGACGCTGGCCGAGGACGGCAGCTTCCATACCGACGGCACGGCTGGCTTTGTTTTACGTGGACCAAATTGGCAGGTTTTTGAGGGGGTCTTCGATTTTACGTTAAATTATACGGTCCTCGAGCACCCCGGCGAGGAGACGATGGGTTATTTTGACATTTGCACTGATGGCGGCGAAAAGGTCCTCGCGGGCGTTCCGCTTTCATCTGCCGGGAGCGCGGCCATCATCAGCGGCCTCACTTTTGATGATTTAGGAGCGTTTTTTGAAAGCCGCATATCTGTCATGGATGGAGCAAAAATAATAATAGATTCCATAGACGTGAGGGTGCAGCCATGAAAAATAACATAAAACACCTCCTTGCGAACATCATGTATTGGCTTCATGAAAAACACATCCTCCCCAACCACATCCAAGTGTTAAGCATGGATGAAACACTGGATGAGCTACTGGCTTCAAACAAAAGCCTGGTGCGTTTCGGCGATGGTGAGATGGATATAATAAAGGGGAAGGACATAAAATTTCAAAAGCATGAGCCGCAGCTTGAAATGCGGATGCAGGAGATTCTTGGATGTGAAGAAAACGGGCTAATAGTCGCCATACCCGACATCTTTGGCGGTCTTTCGTTATATCGGACAGAAAGCGCGTCCCATTGGCGTGAGCATTTATTTTTTTACCGCAAGCACTACCGCCGTTTGCTGAATGCGGACAAGCCATATGGAAATTCTTTTGTCAGCAGACCTTATTTTATGTTTGCCGACCGCAGATCTGCGAATGAGTGGTTTGCAAAAATAAAAAGGATTTGGGAAAACAAGGACATCGTTATCGTGGAAGGGGAAAATACCCGGGGCGGCATCGGCAATGATTTGTTTGATACGGCGGCTTCCACAGAGCGCATTATCTGCCCGCCCAAGGATGCTTTCGCCGCCTATGACGACATCCTCTCGCAATGCAAGGCTTATCCCAAAGACAGGCTTTTTATCATTTCCCTGGGCCCGGCGGCCAAGCCGCTGGCGGCAGACTTATACCTTGCAGGCTACCGCGCCCTGGACATGGGCCATGTGGACATGGAATATGAATGGTTTTTACGGAAAGCGGAGGAAAAGACAGCATTGGAAAAACATCAAAGCAGGCAGTAACTCCGAATAAAAATTCTACGTGATGATATTGTAGCAACCACAGTAACTTTAATGATGGAATAAAGAAAGCATTAAAAATTTTTACGTTTTAATGCTTTCTTTATTGCCCTGTACATGGTAT
>Ga0099364_10010171_pt1 | contig 12968 bp, 10 predicted proteins | sample TergutTh196P3_FD_73070 | JGI IMG/M metagenome (GOLD analysis project Ga0099364, IMG submission 73070) | Microcerotermes parvus P3 segment gut microbial communities from Pointe-Noire, Republic of the Congo - Th196 P3 | ecosystem: Host-associated > Arthropoda: Insects > Digestive system > Gut ...
GTCTGAAAAATGCCTGACAAGACCTTTCTGCGTCGTTTTATTATAATACGGCGTGACCTGAAGTATGCCGTCGGCTCCGGCTTTTTCGCAGTGTTTTGAGAGTTCTATTGCATAGGCCGTATCGTTCGAGCCCGCGCCGGCAATCACTTTTACCCTGCCGTTTACTTTTTCAACCGTTACGTCCACCATTTTTTTATGTTCATAATCCGATAAAGTCGACGCCTCGCCCGTCGTTCCGCAGACTATTACCGCGTCGATATTATTTTTTATTTGAAACTCTATAAGCTTATAATAATTTTCGTAATCGACTTCTCCGTTTTTAAACGGGGTTATTATAGCGGTTCCCGCGCCCTTGAAAATTCTTCTGCTGTTTCCCATGATATAAAAACTCCTTAAATTTTTTATTATTTATAAAAATCATAAAAATTCTTGTATTTATTTTTTATTTGCGCTATAATACAAAAATATTCTACTAACAATTATATGCGTATCGCTTATATTATTTTATCACGTATTTATATATATGTCAAATATTTTTTAAATAAATCGACAAGAAATCAGGAGAAAATAAAAAGAATGGGAACTCTCAAAGATTATTATTTTGATTTGCCCGAGAATTTAATAGCGCAGAATCCCGCCGAAAAACGTGACTTCTCGAAACTTATGGTTATTGACAGGAAAAATAATACTGTAGAACACAGGAATTTTTATAATATTATAGATTATCTATGTCAAGGCGACGCCCTTGTCATCAATGAATCGAGGGTTTTTCCCGCCCGTCTGCTCGGAGACGTCGCCGAGTTCCTGCTGCTTGAGAACAAAGGCGGCGACGTCTGGGAAATTATCATGAAACCGGGAAAAAAAGGCAGAAAAGACGCTGTTTTTTCTTTCGGGGAAAGCTCCGGAGGCGGCAGTTTCGAGCTGACTGCGAAGATTTTAGAAACGCTTGACGGCGGCAGAAAGCTCGCCGAATTTTATTACGACAAAAATATTTACAAGAATCTTTTCGCCGTATTAGAAAAAATCGGAAAAATCCCGCTGCCTCCGTATATCAAAGAGGGCGCGGTTACTGTAAACGCAAAAGAGAGGTATCAGACGGTTTACGCGAAAAAAGATAAAACCGGTTCGTCCGCCGCCCCTACCGCGGGACTGCATTTTACTGATGAAATTCTCGATTCGCTCAAAGAAAAAGGCGTAATTATATGTCCGGTTACCCTTCACGTCGGGCTCGGAACGTTCAGACCGGTCAGGAGTGAAGATATTAGCGCGCATAAAATGCACGAGGAATATTACGGCATACCGGAATCCAGCGCGCGCGAAATATCAAAAGCGAAGAGAGAGAACCGGAGAGTTATCGCGGTCGGCACGACTTCGTGCAGAACTCTGGAGGGCTGTTTTGCGAAGTACGGCAAAATCTCGGCGCGCGAAGACAAGACGGATATATTTATTTACGAAGGCTATGAGTTTAAAATCACGGACGCTCTTATAACGAATTTTCATCTTCCCGAAAGCACGCTTTTAATGCTCGTCTCTGCTTTTTACACCCGGGAGAAAATACTCGGGGCGTACGGGGAAGCGGTAGAGAACGGCTACAGGTTTTTCTCGTTCGGCGACGCCATGATTATTTTATAGTTTCTTAAACAAATAATTTAAATAAATGCTGTAAAGCTATTGACTTCCCGGGATATTGGTGTTATAATGATGTAATATATAACACACGATTTAAAGGTCTGCGCTTTGCAAAAGCAGTATTTTTATGAAAAATATTTTAAAATACGCCGCGTATAAAATCTTCGTGGGATTGATTCTCGCGGTCGTTATGGTTTACTCGATATTTCAGTATTGGAAAACGATGGGCTCGCTGATTGAGACCGAGAGAGCGGACCTGGAAGTCCGCCGGTCCGTTACGGAAATATACGGCTATATATTCAGGAACGAAGAAATAATATACTCTTCCGGAGGAAATTCCGTGAATTACCTGACCGATAACGGCGGAAAAGTCGGCAGGAATCAGCGTATCGCCCGGATTCACCATACGTTCTCGGACCTTTCGGCGAGAGAGGAAATAAACGAGACGGACAAAAGATTATATATATTAAACGCCAGCAATATAAACCTGGATTTTGTCAATTCAAATATATCCGGCATAGAGAGAATAGACGCCGATTCGAACGCCGTATATACGGAAATGATGAAGAATATAAGTTCGGGCAAAATCAGGGACGCGGGAAAAAACAGGGACGAGCTGCTTATCATGCTCAATAAAAAGCAGTTAATCAACGGAACGCTAAGTTCCGGAATATTTGATAATTTAATAGCCGAGGCGGACGAGAAAAAAAGAACGCTTACGCAGAGCGCGTCCGGGTCGGGAGCGGGGGCTTCCGACGTTTATTCGAACAGAGCGGGAATTTTTTATCATACGGCCGACGGATACGAGAATTATTTTACCGGCGATTCCGTAAAGACCCTTGATTTCGAGAAGTTCGGCGAGCTTATGGAAAAAGAGCCGGACGTTAATATCCTGAACGGCGCCCTCGGCAAGACGGCGTATGATTTCAACTGGTATCTGGTCTGCAAAACGGAAAAAAGCTCCGCGGCCGATTTTACGGCCGGCAGGACTTACGATATAGTGTATCCGTTTTCGTATAACAAATCTATCCCGTCCGTGCTGACGAGACGGATTGACGGCGCGGATTTAAATTCGGGCGAGGCGATACTTGTGTTCGAGGCGTCTTCTATCCCGGTTGACTTTGACTTTTCCAGAAAACAGACGATTCAGATAGTGCGCAGCGAAGTCTCGGGGATTAAAGTTCCCGTCGAAGCTCTGCATATCGTTACCGGAGAAGACGGCGAAACGTCCGAAGGGGTGTATGTGCAGAGAGGGAACCGTATCGTATTCAGGGAGCTGCCCGCGTCTGAACGGCTTGGTATGTTCGACGGGTATTATCTGTATCTCGAGCCTTCGAAACGACCGGAAACCGGAGGAGGACAGCTGCTGCTTTACGAAAATATAGTGATATCGGGAAAAGATTTATACGACGGAAAAGTAACGGATTAGGATAATTAATAGTTAATTATTGTTAATTATTAGGAAAGGGGAAAGTTTATGAGTTTTTTGAAAAAACTGTTCGGCGCAGCGCCGGAGAAAAGCGTCCGTAAACCGAACGCGGAAACTCCCGCCGGAAATTCAGCCGAATCATACCGGAAAACCGAAGCCGGAGCGCGGCAAATCATACGGGATTTCCCCGGAGCGCATGAAGATATGTTCGGGCGGGCGGTTATCCCGTTCGGCGAGTATCCCCAGACTTTCGACGGGGGAAAAGAAGCGATTATGTGGATTGTTCTGAATCCCGGTTCATACGGCGAAGACGGCGGGCTGTTTCTGCTGTCCGAGAAAATCCTCGACTGTATGAGATTTCACCACGATACGTCTCACGGGAAAGAATGGCCCAAAGGCGACATTCCGAGATGGGCGGAACCGGGCGAGTATCTCAACACGGAAAGCGACGACAGGATTCCCAATATACCCGAATATTACTGGAAGCCCGAAAAGAGATGGCCTCCTGATTCGAACGAATACTGGAAGCGTTCGGATATCGGCAAATGGCTGAACGGCGGCGCGTGGATTTTCGATGATTTATGTACATATCCCAAAAACTACAGGCAGGATTATTTTTTCGACAATGCGTTCAGTTACGAAGAGCAGGGCAGAATAATCGACGGGTACGGCGGTAAAATATTTCTCCTGAGCCTGGATGAAATCAGGGCGTACTCAAACGTTTTGGGGCAGATTAAAGCGGGCGGAACAGATTACGACCTTCAAGCTCCCAGACGCGCGCTGCCGACGGAGTATGTTAAAAATACAGAAATATTCAGAGACGAGTGCAAACTGTCTTTTAACTCAAGCGGAGTCGTGGATAAATCAAGGATTAAAGTCAGCGGCGCGGAATTTTTGCCGACGGGAGACGTTTCGAAACCCTGCGCGCAATGGTGGCTGCGTACCAGAGGGGAATATTACCGCAGCGTTTTATATGTCCATGCGCACGGAGGGATAGGCATACAGGGAGGAAAGACTTCGTTCGACAGTCATTGGCTCGGCGTGCGCCCGGCCATGCAGGTCAGGACAGATTAAAACAGATAAAAATAAAACGCAACGGTAAATTAATAAATAAATTGTAGGGAACGGATTTATCCGTTCCGCAGATACGTATAATTTCTTGTTTTCACGGAACGCATAAATGCGTTCCCTACAATACAAAATATTAATTTGGTCTTGTAATTTATATAAATTAAATTAAAAAACGGGCGGAAATTTAATTATGGCTTCAGACTACAGTTATATAGGCGAGAATTTAGATATAATCCGGGAGAAAATAAATAAAGCGGAGAGAAACAGAGATAATAAATACAACTCCGGAAAAGTTAAGCTGGTTGCGGTAACAAAAACGGTAGGGGCCGAAAAAATAAATTTCGCGGTGTCCAGGGGAGTTAATTTAATCGGCGAGAGCAGAGTACAGGAACTTCTGGCAAAATACGATAAATTAGACAGGGATAATCTCGGGATTCATTTTATCGGCAGTCTTCAGACGAATAAAGTCAAGTATATAATAGACAAAGTCAGCCTGTTCCAGTCGGTCAATTCTGTTCGTCTGGCCGAAGAAATCAATAAGCGGGCTTCGCAGCATAATATAAAGGCGGATATCCTGATAGAGGTTAATATCTGCGGGGAAGAGTCGAAGACGGGAATCGACGGGAACGGAGGAAGAGTTACCGAGTTTATAAAATCGCTTAAAGATTTTGATAATTTGAGAATAAAGGGTCTGATGACGATACCGCCGCCTCCCGGAAAACTCGAAGAAAACGAAATATTAAAAGTTTTTGGCAGAATACATGAAATTTTTCTTGACATGCAGTCAAAAAAAACGGATAATACAGACAATACGGAAACGGATATAAATATTTTATCGGCCGGGATGTCCGAAGATTTTGAGCGGGCGATAGCGTTCGGTTCGAACATGGTAAGAATCGGAAGCGCGCTCTTCGGAAAAAGGCTTTAAAGCGGCTGGTAATTACAGTAATTATTTATTGCGGAGGAATTTTATAATGAAATTATGGGATAAAATGATGAAGGGGATTCACCCTGACGAAGAGGACCAGTTTAACGATATTTTTGAGGAGGACGAGACATACGGAGACCCCTCCGGAGGAAGCATGGGGGATTTGGGGGATTTCATGGTTTCGGGGGGATACTCCCCGTCGCCGTACGGCGCTCCCGTTCAGAACCCTAACCCGAATCAGGGAGGGTTTTCGCAGCCGGGTCAGCCGCAGCCGGTTTATCCTCCCCAGCAGCAGCCCGCCGCGCAGCCCGCGGCCGGGGGAATGACCGTCTCGGTCGGCGGCAACACACAGACTTCGGTCGAGCTGAAAGTGGTCAAGCCGGGAGACTACCAGGAGGTGACCCAGATAGCCGACCATCTGATAAACAGGAGAACGGTTATTTTGAATCTCGAAGACACGAATAAAGAAACCTCGAGGCGCCTGCTTGATTTTTTGGCCGGGGTAGCCTATACTATACAGGGTCAAATCGAGAGGGTAGCGGACAGGACTTTCGTCATTACTCCCAGCAATATCGGCATAAGCGCGGACCATCTGAAAGACGACTCGCGCGCCAAGGGCGGCAGTACGAGGACCGACAACGCCATTATATATTAGAATATTGAAACTTCGCGCCGCGGTCGCGTACGCGCGCCGCCTTTGATTTCGACGTTTAGGGGTGATTTATTGCATTATATTATTTTGAATATTCTGGCGGCGCTGGTAGTCGCGGTACTGTACGCGATGCAGTTCCTCATGTTCGGCAGAGCCATTATGTCCTGGTTTTCGCCGGACGAAGACAATAAAGTCGCGCAGTTTTTGTATTTCGTCACCGAGCCGTTCGTTTACCCGATACGCAAAGTGATGCAGAAGTTCGATTTCTTTAACAATATGCCGATAGATATGTCTTTTATGGCAGCGATAATTATCCTGATTATTTTCACTAATATTCTGGGAGGCAGAATTTCGTTTTGATTAGTAGTTATATAAATAAAAATTCAAGAGAATAATAAAATTTAGGGGTGAAAAAATGATTCCTCCGCAGGAACTCAAAAAACAGAAACCGTCCGCGCGTTCGGCGAAGGGCTACGATATTGCCCAAATGGACGATTATATCAATTTTTTAAACGAAAAATACGCAGAGGCTTATTTGCAGTGCGACGCGTACGACAAGAAACTGAAGATTGTCGCCAACCGTATCAGCGACATACAAAACGAAGAGGAGCTTATACGCAAGCTGTCGATAAATACGCAGAGGAACTGCGACAGGCTCCTTGCCGAAGCCGAAGAGGAAGCGAAGAAAAAAATAGAGGAATCCCGTGGGATAGCCGAGCGGATTATTGCCGAAGCGGTGAATAAGGCCCGGTCGGCTCTGGACTCGGTGGAGCGGAAAGCCGAAGCGCATATCGAGTCGTCCAAAGAAAGGGCCGACGCTTTGCTTATGTCCGCAAGGGGCAGATGCACGAAACTTTTAAGCGACTTCAAAAAAGAAATCGCGGCGCAGACCGGGAACATCATGAAGATAAAAGCCGTATCGGACGAGTTTAATTCAAAGCTTCTGCTGATGTATAAAAATCATCTGGGTTTGATTAACGAGAACACATATACTCCGGCAATAGACCTTGAAGGTTTGACCGAATCGAAGCTTTTTGACGCCGTAATGCAGGAAATCAAAAACGACGCCGCCGAAATTGCCAGGAAGACGTCTAATATTAATATCGAGTATGATTTCGAAAAAGAGCTGGAAATCCTGAAAGACAGCAGAAACGCCGTCGACAGGCTCGGCGCGATAAGTTCCGGGGTAAATAACGGAACGGGAGCGGGAAGCTCAAACTTAAACTCAAATTCAAGTTCAAGTTCGGGCGTAGACGGCGACGAGGACGTTAAAGTGTTCTCTAAAAACTCCGCCGGTCCGGCGGGTTACGCCTCCGGCGGCGCCGTCAATATCAGTAAAGACAATCCTTCGGACGGTATATACGCCGAAAAGCCTCTGGCAACTTATGACAGCGACGATTACGAATACAAAGGCGGGGAAAAATACGGCGGAGGTTCGGATTCGGGTTCAGAGTCGGGCGGTTCGAGTTATTCGGACGAGGTCTACGGTATCGACGGCGAGGAGAGCGCGGACGACTACGGCGGCGACGATATATACGAAGACGAAGACAGGAACTCAAAAGGATTTTTGGGATTGTTTAAAAACAAGAAGAAAAAAAAACGGGGAGATTCGGGAAGATATGACTCCGGGGAAGATATTCCGGACGACGATACGGATATATTCGAAGACCTGGACGACGACGGTACGGATGATTTCGGCGGTTGATTTACCGAAATAAATCTTGCTCAGTATAAAAATAAAATTTATATAAAACGACAGGAGTAATGTTATATGTCAAGAGACTTTTCAAAAACGCTTAATTTACCCGCGTCCGGCTTTGCGATGAGGGCTAATCTGCATCAGAGAGAGGAAGAAGTATTTAATAAATGGCTTGAGGAAGGGCAGTATTTAAAGTTAATTAGTAAGAATAAAGATAAGCCCCCGTTCGTGTTTCACGACGGGCCGCCTTTTTCTAACGGCGACCTCCACATGGGTCACGCTCTGGATAAAATTTTAAAGGATTTTATCGTCAGATACAAAAACATGAGCGGATTTCTCACGCATTATATCCACGGCTGGGATAATCACGGGCTTCCTATAGAAACGGCGATAATGCGTAAGCAGAAAGTGAGCCGCAGGGATATAGGGGATTTGGAGTACAGAAAAAAATGCGCCGAATTCGCGCTGAATTTCGTCGGTATTCAGAAGAAGCAGATGCAGAGACTGGGAGTTTACGGAGACTGGGATAATTCTTATCTGACGCTGCTGCCGGGTTTCGAGGAAGAGCAGATAAAGATTTTCGGCAAAATGATAGAGAGAGGGTGCATATATAAGGGATTGAAGCCGGTTTACTGGTGCGCCAAAGACGAGACCGCTCTTGCGGAATCCGAAATAGAATACGCGGACGACGAGTGCGATTCAATATACGTCAAGTTTCCGCTGACCGATGACAAAGGGCTTATAGCGCCGCATACTGAAAATAAGACTCTCGATAAAGTTTATTTTGTAATCTGGACGACTACGCCCTGGACTTTGCCGGGCAACGTCGCGCTCTGCGTCGGGGCCGATTTCAGCTACAGTTTAATTAAAGCGGAAGCAGCCGGGGAATATTATATAATAGCGTCCGATTTAGTTGACGGGGTTATGAAAAAAGCCGGAATAGATTCTGATAATTTTGAGGTTTTGACTAAAATAAAAGGCTCCGAACTCGAAAGAACGGTTACGAAACACCCGTTTTTTGACAGGGATTCCCTTGTTATCACCGGAGACCACGTAACGCTTGAATCGGGTACGGGCTGCGTCCATACGGCGCCCGGTCACGGGGTCGAAGACTTTAACGTATGCAGGAACTATAAAGAACTGCCGATTTACGTTCCCGTTGATTTCAGGGGATATATGACGAGCGAGGCGGGAAAATACGAGGGGCTTAAAACAGAGAAAGCAAACGCGGCTATAGTCGGGGATTTAAAGATTTCCGGCATGATGTTTGCGTCTGAGAAGATAACGCACCAGTATCCGCATTGCTGGAGATGCAAGACGCCGATATTATTCAGGGCGACCGAGCAGTGGTTTTGTTCTGTGGACGATTTGAAGAAACAGGCGCTTGAAGCCGTGAAGTCGGTGAAATGGTATCCGGCGTGGGGCGAACAGCGCATGGAGAATATGCTTGACCGCGCGGACTGGTGTATTTCCCGGCAGAGAATATGGGGTTTGCCGATTCCGGTGTTTTATTGTACGAATTGCAGTAATTATGAGATAAACGAAAAATATATAAACAAAATCGCGGAGCTTTTCGGCAGGGAGGGAAGCAACGCATGGTATATTTATACTCCCGGGGAAATAATCGGGGAGGAAATGATTTGTTCAAAATGCGGGAACGACGAATGGGAGAAAGAGACGGATACTATGGACGGCTGGTTTGATTCGGGAACGAGTTACGCATATGTTTTAAAAAACAATCCGAATCACAGATTCCCGGTCGATTTGTATCTTGAGGGTAACGACCAGTACAGGGGCTGGTTTCAGTCTTCCCTGCTGACTTCTGTAGCGACAAGAGGCGCCGCGCCGTACAAAATGGTCATAACCCACGGCATGATTGTCGACGGCGAGGGTAAGGCGATGTCTAAATCCCTCGGAAACGGAATTGACCCGACTGAAGTCGTGAAAGAATACGGGGCCGACGTTTTAAGGCTGTGGGTTTCGTCCGTCGATTATACTTCCGAAGTGAAAATGTCGAAAGATATATTAAAGCAGTTGTCTGAAATATACAGGAAAATCAGAAACACGGCGAGGATTTTGCTTGCGAATCTGGGTAAACCGGGAGAGGATTTCGACCCGAAAACAGATATGGTTGAGTATTCGGAGCTTGAAGAAATCGACAAGTGGGCGCTGGGGAGATTAAACGCTCTCGTCGGCAGGGTTACGGAAGCTTACGAGAAATATCAGTATCATTTTGTTTATCACGATTTGCATAATTTCTGTACGGTCGATATGTCGAAATTATATATAGACATAACGAAAGACAGGCTTTACGTCGAGAGAAAAGATTCGAAAACCAGAAGAAGCGCGCAGACGGTCATGTATAAAGTTCTGCACGCGCTTACAAGAATGATTGCGCCGATACTTGTATTTACAAGCGATGAAATCTGGCAATGTATTCCGCCGCTTGACGGAGACGATAAAACAAACGTAAGTTTCAATAATATGCCGGAGTATGACAAATCTCTTGAAAATAAAGAAATCTCTGAAAAATGGGACAGATTATTTGATATCAGGGACGACATAACAAAGGCTCTCGAAGTTGCGAGGGAGAGTAAGACAATCGGCAAATCCCTCGACGCGAAAGTTATAATATGCGGCGGGGGCGAAGATTTTGAGTTTTTGAAATCTATGCAGAAAGAATTAAACGCCGTGTTTATGGTTTCGCAGACTGAACTTTGGTTTGCGGGCGAACTGCTCGAAGGAGCGAAAGCAACGGCGGGGGAAAAAACCGGTTTATTGATTAGCGTGACTCACGCGGACGGCGAGAAATGCGAGAGATGCTGGATATATTCGCAGGACTGCGAAAGCATCGACGGCGCGGCGATATGTCCGAGATGCGCCGGGGTTTTGGAAACGCTCGGTTAAATTAACACGGGCAAAAAATGCGGGGGCGGTTCTGCGGCGCGGCCGCCCCCCCGCATTTCAAATCGAAATTTTATTATACGGAGAGAAAAATTGATTACGGCGTTTATTATATCCGCGTTCGTTATCGCGGCGGACCAGATTTCTAAATATATTATAAAAACAAATATGAATCTTTATGAATCAATAGACGATTTTATCCCCGGTATTTTAAATATAAGATACATAGAAAACAGGGGGGCGAGCTTCGGCATACTCCAGGAACACAGATGGGTTTTTATGATTTTGTCGAGCGCCGCGCTTGTTTTGATGCTGGGCGCGATTATATATCTGGGAAGAAATTCTGTGAAAAAAAGCAATTTATTTATAAATATATCTCTCGCGTTTATGTTCGGCGGAGGAGCGGGAAATATGCTGGACAGATTTTTTAACGCAAGCGTTGACCCGAGATATATTGACGACGGCGCGAAAGTCGTCGTGGATTTTCTCGAATTTGCTTTTGTGGAGTTCGCCGTTTTTAATATAGCGGATTCGTTTATTTGCATAGGTTCGGTTTTATTCTGTATTTGTATATTCAGAGGAAAATATAAATTAAAAAATACTGATATTATTGACTTCGACGATATTATGTACGGCGGATATGACGAAGAATATGACGGAGAAATCGGGGAAGAAGTTTTATGACTGATATAAAAAGCGTCTCTGTTCAAAAAGAAGATATTAATAAACGCATAGATTTATATATCTCTGAAAAATTTGACCTGACCCGTTCGGGCGTTCAGAAAATAATCGGGAACGGCGGCGTTAAAATAAACGGCGTAATAAAAGAGAAAAACTATAAGATAAAAGCCGGGGATATTATCGAAATATTTCTGGCAGAACCCAGAGAAACGAATATTTTACCCCAAGATTTAAATCTTGACGTTTTGTATGAGGACGGGGATATAATCGTTATAAATAAACGTCAGGGAATGACGGTTCACCCGTCGTCGGGTCAGAGTTACGAAGATACTCTCGTCAACGCTTTGTTATATCGCTGCAAAGGTTCGCTGTCGGGAATCAACGGTGAAATAAGGCCCGGAATAGTCCACAGGCTCGACAGGGATACGTCGGGAGTTATGATTGCGGCGAAGAGCGACAGGGCGCATATTTGTCTTGCGGAACAGATAAAGGCGAGAGCCTTTACGCGCATATATTGCGCCGTCGCCTTCGGCAATATAAAAGACGACGCGGGAACAATAAATCTGCCGCTCGGACGCAGCAGAAAAGATTTCAGAAAAATCGCGGTTTACAAAACCGCCGTTCCTGAAAACAAAATAAGGGAAGCCGTAACGCATTTTGAGGTTTTGGGAAGATATAATTATAAAAATAACAGTTACACTTATATAAAACTTAGGCTCGAAACGGGCAGGACGCATCAAATCAGGGCGCACTTATCTCATCTTGGTCATCCCGTAATCGGCGATAAAGTTTACGGAACAGAAAATACAAATAAAAATTTTGCGTTTCTGAACGGTCAATGCCTTCACTCGAAATCCATAGAGTTTACGCACCCCGTAACAGGGGAAAAGATTTATAAAGAAGCTGATTTGCCCGGTTATTTCAAAAAAGCTTTAAGTTTGATAACATAAATCATAGATTAAATGCGTTTGTTTAAAAACTTCCGGGATATTACGGCGAACGATAATATTGCGGCCGATAACAAAAATAATAACGGCGCTAAATAAAAATAAACTGAATCCGACGTGTCGGGAGTGACGTCCGGAGCCCGGGTCGGTTCTTCGGCTTGTTTTCCGCCGTAAATTTCCGGGTTTTCGGCAGCCGGGATATATTCGAATACTTTCAGGTCATAAAGTCTTACGCTTCCCGTTTCTCCGCTGTTTTCGTCGCGTTCGGGCTGAATTACGGTTAGTTTTAAATATCTCGCGCTGACGGGGGGGAAAGAACGGTCGAAAATATCTGAATAGTCGTCCGTTTCTTCTGTTATTTTTACCCAGTTTTGTTTATCGGAGCTTACTTCGAAATAAAATCCGCCCGCGTTGAGTTCGGTTCTGCCGAAATCTTCAGCCCCCTGCGACGCTTTTATAAGCCTTACGGAATCGAAGGTTTTTTCTGTTTCAAAATCAAGCGTAATCCAGTGAGGTTCGCCGGAAGCGTTCGGCGGACAGAGCCATTTTGACTCGAGATTAATATCCCTGTCGACGAGGTTATATGGGGAATTTTCCCCGTACGGACAGCATACCGAATCTATATTACACCCGAGAGCGATATTTGTTTTTGCAAATGCGTTAATTTGAAAAACTAATATAATTAATATAAAAGCAAATGCGAAAGAGAAGATAATTTTTTTCATACAAATCAAATCCTGAATTTTAATGTTAGACTTCTTGCGAGATTAAAATCCTGATTGTAGGGGCGCGCATTGCGCGTCCGCAAAACCAGCGCAGTTTCGACGTTTTCAGACGGACGGCCAATGGCCGCCCCTACATGGTAACGTGATTTCGCAAGAGGTCTATTATTAATATTATAAACAAAATTTTATTAAAAATCAATAGTCTAAAAAATATAAATTTATGAAATTTGTTAATTTTAATTAAATATTGTTGCTATATTTATTAATTTACTGTATATTCTATAGTTAATTATAAAAATTTAT
>Ga0099364_10010172_pt1 | contig 12968 bp, 3 predicted proteins | sample TergutTh196P3_FD_73070 | JGI IMG/M metagenome (GOLD analysis project Ga0099364, IMG submission 73070) | Microcerotermes parvus P3 segment gut microbial communities from Pointe-Noire, Republic of the Congo - Th196 P3 | ecosystem: Host-associated > Arthropoda: Insects > Digestive system > Gut ...
GACGATGAGTTCTTCGGCGGCGGATTGGGAGAGCAGGGAGTGTGAGGGAGTCGGTTTCATTCCTAGTAAGGGGGTAGGAAAAAACGACAATATTACCTATTTTACCTATATTCACCAATAGCGATACTAGTGCCTTGTCTCTTCAAAAATTTGGGATATATGATTCGTTTGACTTTTAAAATATCGGCGTAAAACGCGAACATTATCCTAATTTTAGCGAGGGACAAGGCACTAGGTGTGTTGGTACTATCACAATAGGCTATTTAGGCAAACAGTTTTGTTACAATAGGCAATTTGGGAATGCAACGTCTTCACAAAAAAGTGCAGGTTAGGTATGATTTTCCCCAAATTTTCGTTAGTACCAACACGCCCTAATCTTGCGTTGTCTTGTCGAAATTGTTATCGTCTTCCATGAAATGGCCTCAAGAACATATTGAGGGTATCCAACACTTTTTTCCCGTACAACGCGGCAATGTTGAGATCGACTATCTTTCTTTTTTCAAGCCTTGCAATACATCGCCGAAAACGGATGTCAATGGCGAGCCCTACCCCCCAAATTCGGCAACTGGAACTTTGCCGCTTTCGTTACTGGATTGATCGCGGCATCTTCGACCGCATCGAGAAAGAACTTCAATCGCAAGCTATTTCTATAAAAGGAATTAAAGCACTTGCGTTGGACAGCACCTACATCAAAGTTCATCCTGATGGTACAGGTGCGCCCAAAAAAAGGTCCCCAATCCATCGGCCAGAGTCGCGGTGGTCTAACCAGCAAACTCCACTCCATTGTTTCGGATGAAACCTTGCCGATTGTTCGTCGTTTATCTCCGGGTTCGGCATCGGACGATCCCGAAGGACAGAAGTTGATGGAGCAGGTTCCGAAGGTGATGGGTAAGGGCAAACCGCTGACGATGGACAAGGCGTATGAGGGTGATGCCTGCCGAGCGAAGGCGGTGGAGTGTGGTATGGTGCCGCTGGTTCCTCCGAAGAGCAATCGGAAGGAGCCGTGGGAGTATGACAAGGATTTGTACAAGGGCAGGAATGTTGTCGAACGTAATTTTCGAAATATCAAAGAGTTTCGTCGAGTTTATACCCGCTATGAAAAACTCGACGAAACCTATAATGCCTTCATCGCCTTCGAAAATATCGTCAGCTTCATGAGAAATTAGTACCAACACGCCCTAGGCTGTTACGCTCCGCCCTTACATGGCGATTTTTGTGCAGATACTCTTGCTTTCACACCCTTTTCGGCAAAGTGGATTTACACCAAACATGCCGTCTTTGCCGCCGGTTCCCCCCGTAATCGGTAAATCTTTTGCGTTTTTGCTACTTTATCTATCCCTTTCATTCGACTATAATAGGAGCATTCCCCCTGTCTTGCGTAAATAGACAATGAAGCGGCTGATAGTGCGATGTCTGCTCCTGTTTATCGTTTGGCTCTGCCCGGTCGACGTTTCGGCTCAGGATGCGCCCGCCGTGTCTGCCGAGAGAAGAGGGGAAACCGTTGTCCGGCGGACTTCTCTTGATGTGATTGTCTTGGCTGACCCCGCTGGTAATCCCATCACGCACTTGCCCGGCGGCTGGCCCCTTAATGTGATGGAGGAATTCAACAAATTCCTGCTGGGAGAGCAGCAAAATCTGATGCCGCCGTTCATTATCCGCAATGTTACCGCCACCGGGAAAGTCGCAGAACAATTCGTCGAAGTTGAGGCACAAATCGAAATTGGAACATCCAGTTACCAACCGGTGCGGGTTCCTCTTGGCTTCAAAGAGGGTATTCTGCCCAGTGCTGGTCAGGGAGCCGGTACAGACCAGATAACCGGTACAGACCAGACGGATAAAGTACCGTTTCGTTACATCGGTCCCGGTTCCGCCGAACTTACGGTCGATCCTCTGGAGCGGCAGTATGTAGCCTTCGTCCTGCCTCAAAAGGAATTGCCCCAAACGGAACCGGCGGCAGACTCAGAAAATCCGGAGCAACCTGAAAAACCTGATATGAACCAGCGGCACACTTTGTCGCTCGTACTTTGGTTTCCCCTTGCACCGCATAACGGCACAGGGCATCGGCTCTCTCTTTCCTTTCCGCAGTCGCTCAGTTCGCAGTTTTTGCTGGAAATTCCGATGACCCATATTACCCCATCAGTTCACCGCGGCACACTTCTTGATGCCCAGGAGAATGCGACACCGGACAATGCCGAACCACAATCGACGATCTTGCGAATCCAGGGACTTCGTACCGATACCGAAATTATTTGGGAAAAAAAGAGGGTCGAAGTGGTCGATGACAATCCCGTGCTGTCTGTTGACCGGGCAAACATTGGTGTTCGGCTGGATGCCGGAACCGCTATTTATGATGCGGTGTTGCCCGTGAGTAGTGAAACCGGCAGTTTTGACCAGTTACAGATTCGTCTGCCGGAAGGTTCTGTTCTTGATAGGGAAATAACGGATAGACATGCCGTTGCCAATAATTATTCCGTGGGTGAAGCGGATACGGAGTCGATTGTAACCATTCAGTTCCAGCAAAGAACGGCGGGTCCTGTGCCGGTACAGTTGCGGACAATTCAGCAGTTTGAGGGGGAGACCACTGGTTTTACACGTGAATTGGCGGGCTTTGAAGTTCTTGGTGCCGAGCGTCAGACAGGTTTTGTCAATGTGTCGATTTCCCCGGCGGAAATGCGTCCTCACTGGGAACTGGTTCGCGGAGTCCACCGCACCGAAATTACTGCGCCGGGTGTCTCCGCAACGGGTACTTCGGCAACATCACCTTCCACTAACGATACCCGATTCGAATTCCTTTCGCAACCATTTCGATTTCGTGTTCGGGTTACAGAGCCGATGACCCGGATCAACGTTGAGCCGGAATATCATTTCCACATTAGCCGGGGTGCTATCGTGATGAATGCCCGGCTTTCCTACGCCGTCAGCGGTTCCAAGACACAAACGCTGTACCTTCAGTTATCCGATTCCCAATGGCACTGCGAAGTTACGTCGAATTTCGTTGACGTAGGCGGTGTTGAACTTGATGATACAGGTCTTCTCACCATTCCGCTGAACAGCCCCAGGGATGGTCGATTTGAAATTAACCTGCGTGCTTCCCGAATCATGCCCACAGATGACGAGCAATGGCACCGGATAGCCCTTCCGATTCCCCAGCCGCAATATGTATCGTGGACAGAGTCCGCGTCCGTCGCCATTGTGTCGGACATCAACGTCGAAGTATCGCCGATTGACGAGTCCTCCTCAGCAGAGTTCGATAAACGCATGACGGGTTTGACACAGCAGACGCGCCGGAGAATGTTGGAAATGCAAATGCGGGTTGACTTTACCGAGTATCAACAGGAACCGCTCTTTTACCGAACGGAACCGGGTCATGCCGAATTCGTTGCCGATGTGATGTTTCGGCGGCAGCAAATCAATACAACCATGCAAACGGATGTTCGGTTGATGGATGAATTCAATCAAATCACGCAAACCATTAACTACCATGCGGCTTTTGCTCCGGTTCACCGGCTGTTTTTTTTACTGCCGCGAGCCTTGGAAGCGAACGGAAACATTCAAGTCCGGTTGGGAAACCAAACGTTACAACTTCAGGACACGATTGTCAGCACGCTGGAAAACATTCCCGACCACTTAGTGCGGAAAATGGTGTTGCTGCCTGAGCCGAGTTTCCAATTTGCCCTTACGTTTGAGTATTCTGTCTCGCCGCTCGTGGTGGCTGCGGTCGATGATACGGCACCATTTTCGTTGTCCTTCCTTTCTCCGGTTGATGTCCCAGTATCCGGTCATCGTATTGATTTTTTTACCCCGCCGGGTTACAGAGTGGAGTTGCAGCCCGACTCAAGATTGCACTGGGAACCGTATAGAGACCCGCGCCGTCCGGTTGCGAGAGCAACGGGAACCTTTCGGTTGTTGCCCCAGCCGCCCCATCAACCGTCTCCAAACCGGATTGCCGTGCTGGTTTCTGCTTCCGACAAAAACGTTTCGGGAACGACCGTTGTCGAACGTGCCTGGCTTCAAACTTGGCTCACCGGTATGTTTCGGCGGGACTTGGCAACATATACGGTAAGAAGCACCAATGATTCCGTGATGATTCAACTCCCGCCGAATGCGGCGGGGGAGAATCCGGTCTTCGTGTGGGTCAACAGTCAACAGGTTCAGCCAAACATTTCCCCTACGGGAACGCTTACCATTCCCATTGTGCCGGAACAACACAATCGACCGGTAGAAATCAGCATTGATTACCGCTTCCCGTTTGACATCTCCCCAATTGAAGTGCCGATCATTCTGCCCTCTTTTAATGCGTCGGTACAATACCAGTTCTGGCAAGTCATCCTTCCGCAAAGCAGGCATGTCATCGGCTATCCTCTCGGCTGGACGCTGGAGTACGATTGGGCTTGGAACGGCTTGTTTTGGTGGCGGGTTCCCTCGATCCGAAAGAGCGACATTGGTTTTGCACTGGATATGTCAGCGGCGGAACCAACACCTTCCGAGGCAAGTCAATATGTTTTCAGTCATCTGCAACCCCCTTCAAGTGTGACGCTTTACATTGTAAACCGTTCGTGGATTATTTTCGGTTCGAGTAGTATTGCCCTACTCATCGGCTTGGTGCTGATTTATGTACCGCAGTCCCGATACGCAGGTTCGCTGTTCGGTTTGGGAATGGCACTGGTGGCTATTTTGCTTTACCAACCGCCGTTCGTGTTGTTGATGCTTCAAGCCGCCACATTCGGAGTGTTTTTGGCACTGGGGGCGGGATATGTCTATCGGATATTCCACCGTCAAAATCAGTGGATACCGCCGGCTTTCCCGATGATGGAAGATGTCTCCCGGCACCATTTAACCCCGCCGTCGCAGGCGGTTCACGAAGTCCTGATGGATTCCACGAGTAAGGATGTTACCGATACCCCGGTTGTCAATAATGGTCAACTATGACAAGAAAAAATGCCACAATCGGTTGTGAAGTTGCAAAGAGCCGCAAAGAGAGCGAGGCGCAACTTGCGTTTTTTTGCGGGAAACCCGGAAGTTCCGCTGCGCTGTGCCTCTGGTTCCTTGTTTTCTGGCGGCTCCTTGTTTTCCGGCGACTCTTTGTTCTCTGTGTTTTGATATTGTTCCTGCTCTCTCTCCCCCTTTTCGCCGAGGACAACAACGGCGTTGACCTCCGTGAATGGACTAAATGGTCAGTTCCGTTTGAAATGATGTCCTCCCTTACGTTGGAACCATCATTATCAATGCCCCGACAGCAATTTGAACGTTTAATCCGGCAGTTTGAACAGCGGTCAGAAGAGCAGAGTGCGGAGCATCCCCATCTTTCCAGCATTGTTTTGCGAGCCAGACTCGACGGTCGGCAACTCACTGACGGACAAGGTACTTTTACGCTGCATCCGCGCACCGAAGGGAGCGGTTTCATACCGCTCCATCCACTGCCGATGGCTGTCCATTCGCTGCAATGGGGGGAAGGGGAAGAAGCGATCCTCTTTCATGAACCGGCGAGCGGCAATCAACTGCTGGTTCCCTCAAAGACCGATTCAAATGTCTATGACCAACTTCAGTTTCAATGGTCGCTGCAAAGCCGGAGAGAGACCCGGAATGGGATCGTCTTTGATCTTGCACTGCCGCCGTGCATGAGTATTGAATTGCATCTTGACATGCCGGAGTCGCTGACGTTGACCGCTTCTGCCGGACTTGTGCTGCCCAGTGCGAAAGAAAACGATTCCGGGTACCGCACTTGGCGCGTCTTGCTGGGGCATCATTCCACCACAACACTCACCATAACTGAAGACCAGACATTGCCTTCGGTCAAACCGGTGTCGGCAATCTATCAAAGGGTTATCTACGATATAAGACCGGAAGGATTGGCGATGCAAACATTTATCTCCTTTGACAGAGTCGGCATCCGACCGGGCGAATTGGTTCTGGAATTGGAAATGCCGCTCCGCCCCACTGATGTCAAGTACGGCAACCAATCGGTACCCTGGACACGGTCTGCAATCTCGCCTGATGTTACAGAAATTCGGATAGATCTCTCTCTGTTTGCGGGTGAGGAGCCGCAGGACCTTTTAATTGAGTCACTCGGTCCGCTGCGGGAAAACCAGCGTTGGGCACTGCCTCGTGTCCGTGTAACCTCCCCCGGCATTTTTTGGCTGGCGACCCGGTGCGGCGTGAATGTTTACTCTCCGCTTCGGATAAGAAATCTGTCGCACCATCAGGCGGTGCAAGTTCCTCCCCGCACTGAAGTTAATTGGGCAGTACGGGAATTATACGTCTTTCAGTATTTTCAAGATGATGCACAAATTGAACTCGAAGTGGTTTATTCGATTCCGCCCGTCACGATGAACAGTGCTGTCCAAATTGATTTAGGAGATAATGAAATCCGCGGAACCGTTTATCTGGAATGTAGTGTTGCCGAAGGAGAACGGTTTACTCTTAACTTTCCCATTTCGGAACATTGGACGGTCGATTCCGTCGTTCCCTACGCTCCCAGCATACTCCCCGGCGAGAGTGTGCCGACCTTTTCCTGGGATGTATTAGAGGGTACGCCGCAAACACTTTCCGTGCAGTTGGATAGTCCGATTCGTCCCCGGCAGCCTATTCTGTTGCAGTTGTCGTGTCGATTGAGCCACAGTTCACAGAATCAGTTCCGGCTGTCGGAGTTGTTTCCATTACAGTCAGCCCCCCGGCGTACGGATCAACATCACATTGCCGTGCGACCGAATTTAATGGAATTTGCTCTCAAATCCAGCATGAGTGCTTCGGCATTCAATGTTTCTGCTCCGCTTACCTTTACCGGCAATACTCAAGTAACACTATCGGGCGGAACCTATCCGCTTGATTCCCGCACACAGGATATTCTCTTTGAATTGGAACGGACGCGTGCCAGTTTCACGGCGGAGATTTCCGGCAGCATTTATGTGAATGACGACGGTTTAATTCCGACATTTCATATCCGGTGTTCACAAATAGACCCGTCGGTCAGCCGGATTCATGTCCATTTCACTCCCTTTGGAGAGGAAGACACACCGGATCGCTGGGAATGGTCATTGGTCAGTGCCTCTGATCCGTCCCGACCGCTCCGTATCCAAAGAATATCGCCGGATGAATTAAGGTCCCGGATGACCATCTCCGAACAACAGAATTGGAGCGAAGATTTATACCGAGGAGAAATTTGGGAAATACGCTTTGAAGAATTACAGTATGCCCCCTTTGAAATTTCGGCAACCTCTTTGATTCCGCTTGCCGATTCAATAGCAATTCCTCTTGCTTCGGTGCCGCTGGCTTCTTCCCAACAGGGAGAACTGACCATCCTATCGCCGCAACAATTTAATTACCGGGTGGTCGGCGGGCAGCACAATTCCATCCCGGTTGCCCCGCCCGCCTGGGATCGTTATCAAGAAGTACGGGCGGCATTTCGTTACGATCCGATGGAAGAGTTGCGCCGTGCACAGCACACACCGCTGCTCTTGCAACGACTGGCACCGGACGAACTCGTTGATACTGCCTGGGTGTGGTCGCTGCGTTTGGATACGCAGTATGATTCAGAGGGAACCGTCCGTAATAGGGCACTCTTTCTGGTCGAAAATCAAGGACGGGGAGCCTTGCAAATCAGACTTCCGCGCGGACTGGATGCGGAGAACATCTCTGCTGTTTGGCGTGATTCGCAACAAATCCCCTGGCAATACGAAGCGGAGCAGCGAACCATCGACGTGGCACTGCCTGCCGGTCAACGGTTTGTTTCCATTGCTCTCGAATATACCTATCAAGACCTGCCGCTCGTTCAACAGCGGAAGTTGCGTCCGCACTATCCCGAAGCGGATGTTCCCATTCTTTCCGGCAGTTGGATTTCGTGGTTTCCCCCGGAGTTCCATGTCAGTTTACGACGCACCGCTTTCGGCAGTGTGCCGGAACCCGCCGGTCCGTTTGTCCTCTCGAAAGCGTTGGATTATTTGTTAGGGGGCACCTACCGTTCCTATCTTTGGGCGGAGTTGGACAATGCTTTTAACGGCAAGCAGCGGCGTATCGAAGCCGAAGCCGCTGCACAATTTTTCTTCGAGCAAGTGGTCGAAGTGTTGCAGCATGATTCCTCTTCGGCGGCATCTTTGTCCGCGGTGCCTATTTCAACGCCTATTTCCGCCGTACCTATTCCTACGTGGGGAGAGTTACTCGGAAACGACAGACTGCTTTCCACCGTCCGATTCAAATTGGCAGAACTGGCGGAGACAAGACATGACGTTGTTACACGGCTGCTCATCGATAAACAAGCATTGACCTTTCTCGGAATCACACCGGCGACGCAGATAGACAATATCGCCTTGATCAATGACACGAATGTTCGGGAAGCACTTTTTGAACGGACAGGATTAGTGCTTTTGATTGCCATCCGCACCCTGGGGGATGGAAGCCGTGAGTATGTCCTTGCTCTCACGACTCCGACCACGCTTTCGCTCGACCGGCAATTTCCGGCAGTTCCGTCAGGACATGGTGTCCGTATTGTTCCGTTTGAATTTTTTGAATCGGCTTCGCCATCCTCGCCGGAATGGATTCCAGCCTTGCGCTGGATGCAGGAGACCACGCTCTCTTCTATCCCCTGGTCTATTTCGGCACAAGTGATGCAGGGAACGGCATTGACGATGGATTGGCACGCTTACGAACTGTCGATGGATGCCGAACAACCGCTTTACATCGTCCACCGTCAAAAGTTCATGGCATTACAGTGGCTCGCTTTTTTAGCCGTTGTTCTTCTCACCTGCCGAAAGCCCTTTTCCTCTCCGGTCTTTTTATTCGTGTTGCTCATTGTTTTTGAATTGACCGCCCGGTCGGTGGCACCCTGTTACATTGGAATCCCCAGCGGGGCGTTGCTCGGCGTTCTCGTTTCCCTTGCTTTCGTTTTGATCCGCGCTCAATTCCAGCCGAGGGATTCCCTGCCGGAGCCTCCGTCCAGCGATGATTCGACCGAGTGGTCGGTTTCCTTCGTACCTACGCCGCTCGCCGCCCGGTCTGTTGTGCTGTGGTGTGTGTTGTTGGGACTGCCCGCTTCCGCTATTGCGCAAACGCTCACCGAAGCCCCTCAAACATTGTCCGCTCAGGATTCCTTACGTAAGGAACCTTACCGGGTGTTTTACCCCATTGACGCAGAAGGGCAACCTATCGGTAACGATGTTTGGCTGCCCTCGGAGTTCAGTTTATTACTCCAAAATGCTCAATCCGCACACCCGGCAATTTCGCAACGGTGGCACATTACCAAAGCGGTTTATCAAGGTTCGCTCGTTCGCTCAGCGCAGGGAATCCTCGAATGTGCGGATGATTTCAAGGCGGTTTATGACATTTACCTCGACTCGCCGGGAGCAACGATTACGCTGCCCAATTTGCCTGCGGTGCCGGGAAGGTTCTTTTGGAACTCGCAGCCGATTCAACCGATTATGCCCGACGAGTCCGCAAGCGAGACATTATCCTTTTTAATCGAAAATGAAACACCGGGCATCCACACTTTGGAAATGACACTTTCCCCCAAAGCGGTGCCGCGAAATGCGGATACAGCCTATACGGTTTCCTTTATGATTCCGAAGGTTCCGCAATCGACATTGCGCCTGAATGTTCCGCCGGACGCATCGCCGATAAACGTTCCCGATGCACAGGGAGCCGTTACCGCAAACAGTGCCCTTTCGCCGGTAGTCATGGCGGAATTGGGACCTGCGGAGCAACTGGCGTTCTCTTGGGTCGATGATCCCCATCAAAGCGGAACATTGGTGAGTGAAGTCGAGCAGTTGTTTTGGGTTCGGCTCAAACCTTTGCAAAACGAACTCGAAGTGCTGTTCCGGTATCAGATAGAGGGGGGACAAATCCAACAGTTAACCATTCAAACCGATCCGCGCTGGTCCCCCTCGGGACAGTTCCGGTGCGCCGAGCATCAGATAACCGCCACGGATTCCCTCTCTTTTGACGGTCCCTATTCGGTGATTGAGTTTTCATCGCCGGTGTCAGGCACCATCACTTTACAGCGCGACTTTGTGCTTCGGACTTTTGACGGCACCCATCGGATTTTTGACGGCATCGGCAATCTCCGGTTGCCCGAATTCAGAGCATCACAATCGCGAATCACCAAATCATTGCTGGGAATTTCTGCTGATCCGATTTTTGAATTGGACCTGCCGCTGGAAGGACGCAGCGGAGAATTTGAGACAGGTTGGTACGGCAGTTCATTGTCCATTGCCCCGCCGCTTTTCGGCAATGCGCCCTTTTGGGAACTCGCCGGTGAAGCCTTCATCAGACGTGCCGAAGCGTCCAGAGAACGTCCGCTGGCAGCGTATGATCTGTCTCAAACGGATCCGGCTTGGACGTTAAACATCCGCTCCAAAGAGACTATCCCCGATGTTGCAGTAACGCAGTCTGTTCTGTTTGATGCCCACGAATCGAGGATTCATATCGTCGGCGCGTTTCGGACGGCTTCCCAAGTGTTCCGGCAGTATTTTTCGACCGACCAACCGATTCAAATCGAGTCCATCGAAGTCCGCAACGCTCAGGGCAACGTTGTCGAATCCCGGCTACAGCAAATCCCTCCCCAAACCAACCCGGAACAAAACACCCGCCCGCAACAATATGTCCTCTTCTTCAAAAATCCCGTACCCGGACAGACGGGACAGTCGGGACAATACACCGTGACCATTCGCGGATTTTTCGAGACAGAGACCGGCGAAGATGCCCAAACGCAACTGCTTCCCAGATTGACGTTTGATGATGCCCAAATGATTGAACATTCGCTGAACATTTTTCGCACGTCTGCGGTGATTGCAGAAATCTCCCCGGAACAGAGCCGATGGGTACGGTCAAGGGCAATACCGGCTGCCCCGGAATTCTTTGCTCAGTCCCGACCGCTGGGAACTTGGCAAAAAAATGAATCGACCGAATCCGATTTGCCGGAAACAGAGGGAACCCGCGAACCCTTACCATTTGCCCCCTTACAATTTACGCTCTCCCCCAATCGTCCCCACGTTGAGAGTCAGACGGTCTTATCGCTCGTGGAAGCCCACGTCGATCAGTGGGTCATGACGCTCGACTTCGCGGCGGACATCACCGGCGGAGAGTTGGAATCGCTCACCTTCCATTGGGATGAACGTTGCGGAGTGATCCAGTCCATCGAACCGAGTACAGTGAGTTCGTCGCTCGGAATGCAAAGCGGGCAGCCGGTCTTAACTCTGTCGCAAGCCGAGCCGATGCAAGGAGAACAGCAGTTCAGAATGACCGTCGCACTGAACACCACCGGGGCGACTGTTTCATTACCAAATGTGTTCCCGCTTGACCGAAATATCAGCACTTTGAACTCGGAACTGCTCGTTAACCTGCCGCTCCAACAAGGAAATGAAGCCATTCCCTGGGAACTAAACATGTTGGAAGTCCTTGAAGAACGGAACACAGAGGAACGAAATGCGGGAGAACAAAGCGCGGAGTCTTCGCGTGCGCTCTATCGGGCATTGGACAACCATTTTGCGGCAACAATCAGTCAAGCCGAGTCGAGGCTCACCGCCCTGTTTTACGATATAGGATTTTTGGTGATGCGGGACGGCACGATCACCGGCAGCGTTACGGTCGATTTGAGAAACCGGGGACAAGACAGTTTTATTTTACAAATGCCGCCGGAATGCGTGCCGATTCAGATTTCTTCTGCCGGCTCTATCGTTGATCGTACCCGGCTTGAAGGGGAAGGACGATGGCGCATCCATATCGGCACCAGTGATTATCCGCAGCGGCTCAACATTTTATTCCGCACCGTGCTCCCTCAATCACTCAAGCGTTGGAATCGGGAGCAAACCGATTCGATATTGCAATTTCCGGTACTGGAAGGAGTTACAGTACAAGATACCCTCTGGACAATTGCCTTTGAAGGCAATGTCCCGATGCTGCACGTTACTTCCGTCTTGGAACAACACAGGGGCACAGACACGGCGTTGCCCTTCGAGTTGACCGGCAGAAAAGTAAATGACTTGCATGAACACATCCCTCTGTCAGGGCGTGATGCCGTACTCACCCTGATCGGCACTAACCTTATTCGGGAACACAATTTAATTCGGGCATTAGATTCCATTCCGGTGACTGTCCGGCAGGAGGAAATGCAGCGTTGGTTCTTGCATTGGATAGAAGAGTGGAATACAGTAGCAGACCAAGTAGATTTTCAGCATGCCACCTTGCAAAATGTCCCGCTACAAAATGTCCGGTCTCACTTAATTCTTCGTCCCTCGGATTCCGCTGCGGAGAGAGGGGAAACGCCAGGAGTGGTTCGTCTCTTTTTGGAAACCATGAATGTCGGCACCCGAGAGGCACTCCGACTCGGCAAAGACCAGAGTGTGACGGAAAAATTCGGAACGGCAATGGACACGTCCTCCAAGCAGCGGGTGCCGATTTTGAATTCGCAGGTGTATTGGCAGGGACGCATCTCGGACGAAATACAGTACCTCTTTGGTGCCGAAGAGGGAGCCATTCGGGAAATTACCTTAACCTCGCTGCCGCACGAAAGCGCGTGGACAGACTGGCTTTCGGCGCATATTTGGCTCTGGACGAGTCTAGCGTTATTGCTCCCTATTTTTGTGCTGCTGTCGGTGCGCTGGGTACACATCACAGAACTTTGGCTTCAATTCCCGCACTTTTGGGGAATGACCATCGGCGTTGTCTTTTGGACATTTTTGCCGGAAAGTTTCCTCGGTCTCATCATTATTACACTAACATTCGCCTCCTTCTTCCGCCCCTCCTGGATCCGGCACCGGTCCCTTTCGCAGCCGTTTTGATGATTTGCGGTAAAAAGTTTAACCGCAAAGAACGCAAAGTACAATTTCATGCCGTTTTTGGTATATTCTATCGCCTGACCTCACAGTCCGTTGACAAGTTTTGATTTTTCGTCATTCCGGCGAAAGCCGGAATCCAGAAAAACAGGCTGCGAGTCTCTCGTCTGGATTCCGGCTTGCGCCGGAATGACGGAGTTTATGCAA
>Ga0099364_10010173_pt1 | contig 12965 bp, 4 predicted proteins | sample TergutTh196P3_FD_73070 | JGI IMG/M metagenome (GOLD analysis project Ga0099364, IMG submission 73070) | Microcerotermes parvus P3 segment gut microbial communities from Pointe-Noire, Republic of the Congo - Th196 P3 | ecosystem: Host-associated > Arthropoda: Insects > Digestive system > Gut ...
CTGCTTTTCTGTCTCCAATTTTTGATCCGGCAGCGATTATGTCTTTTCCAAGCTGTTGTATATCCAAATTGGTAATATTTGATAAGTATTCGGCAACAATCCTGTCCTCGTCTGTAGTAGTTGCCGATTGTAAAATCAGCGTATCTGCTAAAATAGCGCACAATAAAACAGCTGCAATTTCTTTTTGAATGGGGATTTTGTTTTGCCTGTACAGCGAAACAATAATGGTTGAAGTTGACCCGACAGGACGATTGATAAACATAATGGGATTTTTGGTAGTCAAACTTCCAACCCGGTGGTGATCAATAACCTCCCTTATTGCATAGTTTTCTATTCCCTCTACAGCCTGCGAAAGTTCATTATGATCTACAAGTATTATTTCAACATTGGGGTCTCCAAGAAGATCGCTTTCAGAAATGGTGCCGACAAGTTTTTGCTTATCATCAATTACAGGAAGTGATCTGCTTACAGATTTAAACAAAAGGGGACGAATTTTCCATATAGGGTCTGATACATTTACCGGCTGGATTTCCAAATCCGCCATGGTAGAAACCGGAGCCGAATACATTATTAACATGGCAGTTTCTGCCGACCGGTACGGGCTTATTAATACGGAAATATTTTTTTCTTCTGCCTTGCTTCTAAGATCCTTATCCATGGAAGTACCCGAAGACAATACCAATACCCTTACGCCGTTTTCTATACAGTATTCCTGAACATCGCGCCTGTCGCCTATTACTACAACGGCATTTTCCGGTGAATGCAATGCCAGGGTTTTTTGGAATGTTTTAAAGCTGTCTGCTATAACAGTAATAACACATTTAAACAGTTCTTCCGGATTAAATACCAATACCTGCTGGGCAGAAAGGGTTTCGCTTATATGCTTGATACTGGTAGAAATAACCGTTGCTCCCTGGGGGTTTATTACCCGTAAAATATTATGCCCAAAGGCATTATAATGAAGCAGGGAACTATAGGTACCGTCATCATTTACAACAGGCAGTACTTTTATACTGGTTTCTTCCATTCTGGTAATGGCCTTCCAAAGAGAAGTATTACCGCTTACCGGTTTTTCACATGGACTCATATAATATGAAACTTTGGGAACCATGTCCGGAAGGAATTGGGGGGCAGGAACCTTAAAACGGTCAAAAATATATTCTGTCTGGGGCGACATTTTTCCGCCCCGCATGGCAATGTGTTCTATTTCGCCCAAGCAGTGTTTAAGATCGGTATAAGCTGCTGCGGCAACGACAGAGTCTGTATCGGGATTTTTATGTCCAATAATATAAACTTTCTTTTTTAGCTGACTGTATTGTTTGTTCATAGTATTATTATTCTATACTCTCCGCAATATTTCCAGTGGTTTTAGCTTTCCTGCTTGACGGGCCGGAATTGCAGAAGCAAGACAGGAGCAGAGCAGGGTAAAAAAAGCTATAAGGAGTATCATCTGCCAGTCTATGATAATTGGGATGGTTTGCAGGTAATAGTCCGGATCGAGGAGCTTTACCTCAGATCCCCAGGGACTGGATAAAACAGTCAGAAATTGTTCCAAAGCTCTTATTATAAAATTTATATGATTACCGATTACCAGTCCCAGACTTATTCCAATAACAGATCCAACTAAACCTGTCAGCAATGCGCCCCAAAGGAATATGGCGCTTATGGTATTTGGGCCGCCGCCGCCTGTTTTAAGCACAGCAATGTCCCGCTGCCGTTCAATAACCAGCATGGAAGTAGCAGAAGAAACATTCACTGCTGCAACTACCACCAGGATTGCCATGATAAAAAGCAATAATTGCCGGGTCGATTCAAAAGATCGGTATAAAGACTGCTGGAGTTCCTTCCAGGTATACACTCCATAACCAGGCCCTGCACGGACCATGATCTGTTCTATGGTTCTTTCCGATGTTATATAAGGATCATTTTTTTTAACAATAAGAAATGACCTGTACAATTCCGGAGAAAGGAGATTAAGACCCGCTTCATATGTAATAATGGTCCAAAGCGCATCCAGTTCACGATATCCGGAAGAAATTATCCCCTTAACGGTAAAGAGGGATACCCTTGGAATACTGCGCCCTTCTTCATTTACCCGTATGGTCATAAGCCTGACAGTAGAACCAGGTTGGGCATCCAGCGTTTCTGCAAGTCCCCTGCCAAGAAGCAGCTCATTTTCGCCTTCCAGCTCTGTATTTCCTGCAATTACTTCCAGAAATTCCATGCTGCCGGGATCTGTCCAAAAACTATTGTCCACTGCACGTATTGTAGTTCCTATACGGCCTTCGTTTCCCAGTATTATCCCCAGGCCCTGCCTTTCCCGCCATACCCCCCTGACATCATCAACACTGCGAATTTCCTCCAGAAGTTCTTCGGGGTAATCGCCGTAGCTTAAATAATCGTATATTTGAAAGTGACCTGTACCCAATTCCAGATAACGTCCAGTTATGCCTTGTATCATTCCATCCGCTACAATAAGCGTTACAACTATAGGTACCAGGCTTAGGGCAATTCCGGCGGCAGCCCCCCTAAGATAGCGCACACCTTCCTTTGCAGGTCCCCAAAGATAACGAAGAGCAACAAAAAAAGAAGAACTAAACTGCCCGATGAGTCCTGTTATCATATATAAATATAATACCATTTCCGGCAGGTTTTTTACGAGGGGATTGTGATGTAAAAACCTCCGTCTAAAGCCAAGAGAATGGTAAAAGAACATTGCTGTTTTTTTATTTTCTGTATATAATTCATATTTATGGGACGTATAAAAAGTGCTCTGGAAATAGCGCTGGAAAAAACAGACGGTGTTAAAAGCGATAAAACCAGCATAGGGATGTTCGAGGCAAAACAGCAGGGCAAAAGGCTGGCTAATCAATTCCTTGCCGGAGAAATATCTTCCATAGAAGCGGAAATTAAGAAAGCTGCGGCAGAGGAACAGGATTCCCTCAGGCAGGGCTGTTTTGAAATATTTGCAGCACAGATCGCTCTACCCAATTTTCCCGAGGATCTTAAACGCCTGGAAATACTGGGAAACGGATTGGCAGTCCTTATATCAGACAAGCGTTTTTCTATGCTTTATAAGCAATTTTTGGAAGCTGTTTCCCGCTTTCTTAAAGAAGCGGCGCAATATGACGAAGCGATTAAACAACAGTATGCTCCCAAGCTTCGCCAGAAAGAAGAAGAACTAAGCCGGCGTATGGGACGTCAAGTTAAAATCGATCCCTTTCAGGATCCGGAATTTGTCGCTTTTTATAACCAGCATGCCGGCGCTCTTAGGGCAAATTACCAATCTATTGCAGACGAAGTTAGAAATCAAGCCAAAGAATTGTTTAAATCAGCATAATTTTTTAGTTTTTATATGACATTTGTCATGTTTTATTGATTTTTTTCTTGCATTTTTTTTATGGACATGCAATGTTTTACCAACATGATTTTAAAACTCATGTAATAAATTTTTAAGTACAGCTCTGCTGGACGGAACTGTCTGCGTGGGAAAGAAGTCTGCATTTGCGGACAGCATCAATGTTAAAAAGGCCCTCCCATGGCTGCAAAATTTTCCTCTTTATATCTGCGATTCTTTTTTGGAATTGTTCTGTGTATCTTTTCGGCAAATCTTTTTGCTCAAAATTTTCATGAACCGCATGGTTTGGAATCTAATGGTTTTGACAGAAAGGTTTTTAGTTATCATTTTGATCGCGCTGATCGCGAGCTTGATCCCGCTTCCTGGATGCGGGAGGCACGAAGAGGTATAGATTTTGTTGTTGCCTCCTGGGAACGGACAGCTTTAGAATTGTACTCCGATCCGGTTTTTGCACAAGAAATACGCAGGGATATTATCCGCTGGTCAGAAGAAGAATTGGAAAAACGATACGCCCAGTGGCTTTTTAACCGTTTCTTCGGCCAGGATTCGGGGCTGGCAGCAAACGTAATAGATACTATTGTAGATACTGCCAATCGTCTGTATGTATACCATACCGATGAAAACGGAAATATTCTCTATGGAGAAACCGGCGCGCCGTTGGGTATACGTCCATCAGAAGGCCGCAGTGTAGAACAGGACCTTGTACAGTGGAATATATTTGTTTCAGCCGGAATACAATCTGAACTCCAAAACTACCGGACTGTTCTTGCTTCCGCTTTACCTGAATTGCTTTTTTATATTTCAGAAACTAATCGTCCGGGTTTTTTTGATCAACTAAATCAAATTGTTAATCTGTCTTTAGTAAACCGCAAAGCCGAATTTGAAGCCTTGCTTGCCAGGGAGGAACGGCTCTTTATCGCCCGCCGTACCGGTGATATTTGGAGTCTGCGCAAACTAAGCGAAAACGAAAGCGCATTTGCCATTAGCTCCCGGTTAATTTATGAAACAGAAATGAATAATGCCGCAGCCCTTGCAGCTTTAAATGAAAGGATTGAAGCGGCAAAAGCCGGAACCGGAGATCTTGTTCTTGCCGGCGAAGAATGGCTTAGGGCTTTTCAGGAACAATTTGACCGCGGATTAAAATTATGGTCCGAAGCAGAGGAACGATTTATTATACGCCGGATGGAATGGGAGCGTGACAGCGGCCAGCACTATATGGATGGACACGAAATATGGAAAGACGCTTTCTTACAATTGGAACAGGCCCGACTTAACTGGGAAGAATCGGCCCGGGATCTTTTTTATGCAGGCGAACAGCTTTTTATTAATGCATCTGAACAGCTTAACCTTGCGATTAATGAAGCAAGAGAAGAATTCCAAAGAGATGCAGCGCTTCGTATTTATAGCGGAACAGAAAGGGCAAGAGCGCTGGTGGATATGTTTATAACCAGCGGTTCTGTCCTTGCCGAAGCCAGAAACAGCGTTCAATTTTGGCTTACACGTTTTGTTTCCGGCGCTCCGGCAAATGCGCTGGAGAATGGAACACTGGCTGCCTGGGTTGAAGAGACAAAACTTAGAGTACAATTAAATATAAACCAGCAGCAGGCAGCTTCAGAATTAATACGCTGGGCAAATCTATATACTCAGTATCAGAATAAATCCAGGGAAGCACTGTCCGCACTGGAAAAAGAATTTGGTCTTGCTCTTGGCATGGACGGAAAAGCATTAAACGATGTATTGGGTACTTCCAGCGAAGATTTCTTTCTAGATGAATATCAAATTGAGCTGCTTCGTGCCAAGGCTGTTGCCGGATATTGGGAACAAAGGCTGGCAATTGCCGAAGCCGTTTCTGCTTATGCAGAAGATCTTACTGCAGGACGTTTGACCGAAATAGAAAGCCTGCAGCAATGGCGGGAAGCAAAAGACAGTTACGATGCTGCATTGCTTGCCTATGCGGAAATCCAGCAGCAGCTTAAAGCTTCCGGACAGGACCTTATATTGGTACAGCAGGAACTGCAAAAAGCCGCTGCACTTTTAACAGCGGAAGAACGAAACTTAAATGAACTAAATAACAGATATTCATTACAGCTTGCCGCTTACCGTACCAGTTCAAATGATTTTATACTTAGGGAGTTGGGCAATTATTATGCATCGCTAATGGAACTTACCGAAAGCAGGCAGAATAATAATTCTTACTATACTGCCTATCTTAGGGCTCAGCAAAGATATATCAATGAATATTTGCTTTCCGATTCCTGGACTTTATTTGAATCCATTGTTCGTTCCGATGCAGATAATATCGTTAAAGATCTGCAGCTTGCTCTTTTAAGTGCTGTATCCGGGGAAGATTGGTATTTTTCCGTTACCGGACAGGAAAAAACCATAGAAGCTGTTATGGCCCTGAACGACGAAGGTTTATTTAATCGGCTGTTACGGGATGCCCGGGAAGGGGACGAAGCAGCATCATTGCGTTTATCTGTTTACATGGATTTATTTCACTTTGCACCTGGAATTCAGCAGGAAGCGGCTGTATTTGCATTGAATTCAATTAGCAGGGTTTTTGCAGAATTTGGAATTTATTCTGACGGAACTTTGCCGAATATACATTCTATTACAGAGGGATTGTTACATTACAGCGAAGAAAATGAATTAAGCGCCGCTATTGTAATGGCAACTGTACGGTTAAGAATTGATGATGAAATTGGAATACTTCCGATGGCGCTGGAAACGGAAGTATATGACTGGCTGGAAACCCTATCAGGTTATATGGCTGCCATGTTTGCCTATAATGGCTATGAGATACAGGAAAACATTGAAGATGTATTTATTGAATATGAAATAATTGTAGAGCTGGCGCTCGAATTAATGAGCCTGGGAATAAATCCGGAAGTGTATGCAAGAGACGCGGCCTTTAATCAATATCTAATTAATTTTTTACTTGCATATAATGCCTATTTAACAGCCGGCGAAACTTCCAATGGCAGGGAACATTGGCGCAGTTATGCAGATACATTAGTTTACGGCAACGGTACTCTTTCCTGGAATGAAGGTTTAATGGCAGATGCTTATGAACAGACGCAGATTGCATTTAGAAAAGTGTCAGAAGCCTTTGCCTTATTCTTTAATAATGCTCTTTCTGCCAGGCAGGTGGAATTCATTGCTGCTGCAGGGGATTATCTGGGAAATGCGGATAAAACCTGGGAATATGTGCCGGATGACTATGAATTGGCAATAGCTATGGAAATATTCCGGGAAGAAATGGAACGTTTGGACAGTAATAGTTCCCAGGAAGAATGGTTTATTCAGCAAATAATTGTTTTGGGCTTTGAGTATACTATTCTTCCGGCAGCAGGAGAAGCAGCATTGGAAGAAATAAACTATTTATCTTTGGAATTGGAAAAGGCCAGGACTATTCATCAGAATGTGATGAATCAATATAATGTTATTGCTGCTGAATTTGCCAAAGAGGGTAATCGTTATGAATCTCTTTATGGAAAAACAAAAGATCTTTTTGCCGTTTTGGAAGAAACACGGCAAAATTATGAAAAACAGGATGCAATTCAACGCTGGGCAAGTACATCATACTTAAATAACAGTTCTCTATTGTCAGATGACCTATTATATTACCGTGAGCCGCAGGAAGAACTTGCCTATGCACAGGAACGTTATTTTCGTGCCAATATTGCCCTGGCAGCCTTGCAGGATATGTATAAAAGTCAGGAAAAATCAAGACCCTATGCAAATGAAGAATATACACTGTTATACGAAGAATTCCAAAAGAGCTTCTCTCGTATGTTTTTAACATTAAAGGCAAAAACAGAATTTGATTTTACTTTTGATACAGAACATTCCAGAAACCAGGAGTTATACGTATCCTTGTTAAATACAGCTTTTTCTTTTGTTTCTCCGGATATGCCGGATTACTATAATGAATATACGCCTCCTTCATTTGAAAACAGCACATGGCTTGATTTTGTATATATTACCGGATCGGGAGCTTTGGGTATTTCTTACGATAAAACAACATTTAAATTAACCGGAATAACTCAGGATGATGCAGCAAAACTTTCCGGTTATTTTACCGATAAGCCGTTAAGCGATAATGGTATTAATACCTTATCATCATTCGAAACTGCTTTTGCACAGTGGTCACTTAGAATGGCATCCTATAATATGGGTAACCGGAATAATTATGATACCTGGGGTTTAGCTCTGGACTATATTTTAAGAAATCTGGCAGAAAATAACCATGAAAATAAGGTAATTCAGTCCAGGTATACGCTTACCCAAATGGGAGCAGATGGTCAAATAAGACTGGATGGAAGAACACTGGACAGCAGGCTCAATGGATACCGTAATGGTACCTTAAAATCGATACAGCAAGATGCCTGGAACAGATTGAATGCGCAGCAAAGGCAAGATTTGGAGTTTCTGGCCGTTTTATATTTGACCGGAGGAAGCGGAAATGGAGCAGCCGGACTTGAATATGTTTCGCAATACCGGGAAATGGCCTGGTTATATAACAGAGCAGGTAGTTATATCAGAAGAAAAGGTACATGGTTTGGAACAATAACTACATACCGCTGGCCTTATACATTTGATCAAAGTGAGTTAAACCAGGTTCGCAGAACATCAAGCAGAAGAAGAGACGCTTTTAATAATACAATTGCATCTAACAGCAGGACATTTTCTTCTAACATTGCCGCTGCAGCATATATTGCTTCAGAATATAATACTTCCAGTGAAAAAATAACACTTCTTTCCCTGCAAAAAGACGATGGAATACAATGGTCTGATATTGAAACAGTTCTTGCTGCTTTACAGTTTACTAAATTGGAAATTCTGTCAATGGAATTACACTGGGAAGAAATGTATGAGTATTATGTAAGCCTGGGAGAAAATCCTGTATATAACTCTGTAAATCTTGCTTTAGATAACTTGTATATCTGGGGAAAAGGAGCAAGAGATACGATAGAGCAAAAGTTTGAAAGGGCATATCTGGAGGATGAAAGGTTACGCTTGTCGTATCAGCAAGCTTACAGACAAACACTTGATGCTTTTATAAACGGCGATGTGTCTCTGGAGGCGCTAAACAAAGCTGCCGAATTGGCATATGGGCCGGATGCTCCTGCATTAAAAAACCATCTGCATAATCTGGGAACAACGATAATTTTGGATTTAGCAGGAATTAATGCAGATCAAGCAGTATATACCAAACAGTATAATGATTTGGCCGATCAATATGTAACATTGATTGAACGCAGCTATGCAGCCCGTTTATCTGCAGAGCTTGGTTCACGGGAAACAGCCTGGAATGAACAAAGGAAAGATTTAAATACAAAACTTGCATCCTGGCGAGAAGCATCCGGCCTTATTCTTGAACGGGGACGGCAGGATTGGAAAGATGGATTTGAATCCATGGAAATTGCTTTTGAACGATGGGAGAATGATTTTAATAATATCTATACCGAAGTGGATGCTGCCTGGAATGCTGCTTATCTGGAAAGTCTTATCAATAAAGAGACCTGGATTAACCAGGCAGTAAAAGCCGCTAATGAAGCATTAGACAGTAATTTAATTGCCTTAATAGGTTCTGATGCGCAGTCGTTTAGCCGTAAACTTGATGGTTTTATGCCGTCAGCATTTCCCGGTTTTGGCGGGGCAGAAGATGCTGCTCTGGCTATGCAAAATGTTCTTGGTATGGCAGGAATAACAAATTTATTCAGCAGTATTTCTTCTTTGGCAGGAAGCGCCGGAACTATATCGACTATGGTTAAGTCGGGTGTTTCCGGACTGGAAACCTGGAATTCCGGACAAATACGGGCAATAGCAAGGGAATTTGCCGTAAACAGTACCAATGATCTGGCAAACGGAAAAATGGTACTTCTGGCTTTTCAGGCAAGAGAAGCAGCGCTGACAGCAAAAAACGCCCTGGAAGAAAAGGTGGTACTAAGCAACAGAAACATTGACGGCAATATGGACGAAATGTTCTTAATGAGCGGCGGCTGGAAACGATCGTATAATAACTATGTCAAAAACATTGTCGTTCATTCAACATTGTTTAGTAAAGCTATAACCGAAACTGCCGCTTTAAAAACCTACCATTGGTTTGTCATGGAACATTGGGATTTTTCGACCGATTTAAGCGATGCAAACCTGCAAAATCTGGATTATCTTGGGGTACAGGAAATAATTGCAATGGCTCAGGATGAAGTAAAAGAAAAAACCCATACAATTTTTGGTGATGACGGCTTGTTTGTTTCCTGGATTGGAGAAGCTCCCCGAAATATGAACAATGGAAGCGGCGAATTGGGCCGTTTAATAAGCTCATTTAATAATTGGGAACAAAAACAAGCTAAAGGTGTCGCTGCGATGAATGCTCCCCTTTGGGATAAACCCATATGGGATTCCCGGAATTCATGGTTTGATGCGCCCAGTATCAGGACTACCTTTGATATAGCTAATTCTATTGCTTCTACAGCTATTATGGCAATGGGGAATCCTCTTTTAGCCTATGCCGTTAATATGTCAGACGATCTTTTGTTTTACGGCCTTGATGTTGCTTATGGTTATAAAACATGGGATGAAGCTGGTTTAGAATTTGGAAAAAAAGCATTGGTAAGTGCAATAAGCACTTTTGGGGGTTTCCATTTTGGCGGTCTTGGTGATACTGTGGCAGCAAAGCTTGTAGAAAAAACCGGAAAATTTGGATTTACAGCAGTAGCCACAAAAACTGCTGTTTCGAGTGCAACGACTTTTACCGTCGGCACTGCAACAAGCACATTAAGCGCAGTTACATTTGATTCTGATAAAGGAAAATTTGGCTGGGATAATGATGTATTTAAAGCCGGTTTAAAAAGCAGCGCAGTCAGTGCAGCAGTTGCCAGAACAAGTACTATTACTTCGAGCTTGTTGAATACAGGACTGGATGGCTTTATAAATGATTTTTATATAGACGGAACAAACTTGTCTTCTCTGGTTGGCGGATTGGCAGGACAGGGGCTTAATTTTGCCATGGGAGGTAATTTCACCATCAATCCAACAAATCTTGGTTTTTTTAATAATAGCTTGCAGGGTACCGGTTTATTGGAAGTTAATATAGGCAGAAACGGAATTACCGGAAGCCTTGGCACCGGCGGCTTAAATCTAAATTATCATGACCTTTCCAGTGCTTGGCGCGGACTGGAAGCCTGGAAAGTAAATTTTGAAATTTGGAATTCCGGATCTGAATCTGCAAAAGAATATATTAGAGCAATGAGAACCCTTTATTCGGGGGATTCAATCAATAGAGAAGCATATGAGTCGATTTTGGCAAACCAAACCAGGATTGTACAAAACCGTGAAGATGATTATACCAAGACCACTTACGATGAAGTTACTGGTATAAAGACAATAGCTTTGGGTAATGATGCCTTAAATGATGGAAGCAGGTTCGGTCTTAATGTATATATAAGCCATGAATCGTACCGTAATGGAATAGATGATGGAGAAATGGGACAAAGGCAGGAAACCAATATGGCAGTAATGGGACATATTAATACTGCTTTGGGATTAATGCAAACATATGGCATGGGAGCTATTGGGGAAGCAATGGCCAGTGAGGCCTTGGGAGTTTCTTATAACCTGGCAATTATGTACTCTGAAAATGCATCTGAACAGGAAAAAATACATGCTCTTACCAGAATGATGAATATCTTGCATAGCTATGATTCGAATGCAGATTATTGGAGGTTCACAGCAGGCGGTAATATTGCTTTTGATGGCAGCCATTATTTATTTGATCAATATGGGAATTTGTTAATGGAAGATAACGGAGCCGGAGGATGGGCAGGATCACTCTCCCGAGTTTTAGGTATTTCTGAAGATGATGCCAAACAGATGATAAACAAACCTTTGAATAGATCAACAGTACTGACAACTTCACATGATGTTAAACTCAGGTATTTTATACAAAGGGACTATGTCAACAATGTGTTTACAAGATACAATGGTAATATGGTTAGTGCAATGCAGGATGCACGTAAAGATTATGGGATTTATATTCGTTATGGTGTGCCAGCAAGTGTATTTGATGCCTATGATAGTTTTGCTCTGGATTGGAATAATGCTATGTTTGGAGGAATAGTTGGATCAACTTATTTTCCTGGATTATGGGATAGTACAAGAAGTAATGATGCTGCCACAAGAAACGCATTCCAACAAATTAAAAATGATTGGTCGTATACAGATAGTAACCCAATGTATTCATTAATTGGAAATGGGAGAGTTATTGATCCTGTTGGGGGTCCCTCCAGAATTTCTACATATAGTGTATATCCCTGGAATGAATTGCATGTCAGTTGGATTTACTCGGGGAATACGAAGAGTACATATGGTTTAGGAATTGATCTAGCAACAGGAGGGGTAAATCATCCTGTATTTACGACACAAAATGAAACAATTCTTGTACAAAACAATCCATTACGATGGCAGAATTCAAACAATACTAGTGTGGGTTATGGCTATCACCTAAGAACATTTACAAATGATTTTAACATCATTTATGGGCATTTAGCGCCATCCCTTGCTTCTGCCAGGCTGCAAAATATTATTTCGTCAGGTAGACAGGCAGGTATTTATACTGTAACATTACCGTCAGGGTTTAATTTTGGCATGGTTGGCAACACTGGTCTATCATCTGGAACGCATTTACATTATGAATTAAGGCCAAAATTTAGTGTTCAACGATTAACTTTTGAGGTACCTCAATGAAAAAGCACAGTATTTTGTTGTGTATGTTTTTGGGATTTAGCATACCGTTATTTTCCCTGGAACTGGTTGGGACAAGATGGGGGCCTGAAAGAGGAGGTTTTGGGTTTTATTTGGATTTTACTTCAGATAGAGATTATATGTTATTTTATGGAGGTTCAGGGGGAGGGCAAAATGTTATAGGTACTTATGTTCAAAATGAGAATAATATTACCTTAACTGTCGTCACCATTAATGAATGGGGTGAACTGCCAGCTTACATTAGGCAAGGAACAATACAGTGTTCAATAATAGACGCAGATAGTATTTTTTCCCAGTATAAACTTGTTGGCAGCGGCGGTCTTGAATTATGGAGTACAGTTCATATTCCGGAAAATGGAGCAAGGCGTATCATGGATGGTAATACTGTATTTGTTTTTCATATGAATGGCAGAGTAGCAGAAAATGTAAGAATAAGAGAAGGGCCGGGTTTACAATACAGGTTTTATAGCTTTTATTTTTATGAGGAACCACAAATTTTTAATTCTGTACCAAAAGGGTGGCAGATTAGGGTATTGGCATATTCAGAGCTAACAACCACGGTCGGCGAAGAAGTAGCTCCCTGGTATTTTTGTGTTTTACCAATTGAAATGGGCAAATATATATTTGGTTGGGTCTGGGGAGGATTATTGGAATTTTGATTTGCTGTATTAGAAAATTACCGGACATATAAATAATTTTGTGTAAAAACGCTATACTGCCAAGGAGGAAGTATGGCGATCACAAAAGAAATATTAGATGAACTGTTAAAAGACTGTAAGGATCCGGATTAATTCTATGGACCTGACGGGCTAATCAAGCAATTGAGTAAAGCACTCAT
>Ga0099364_10010174_pt1 | contig 12965 bp, 14 predicted proteins | sample TergutTh196P3_FD_73070 | JGI IMG/M metagenome (GOLD analysis project Ga0099364, IMG submission 73070) | Microcerotermes parvus P3 segment gut microbial communities from Pointe-Noire, Republic of the Congo - Th196 P3 | ecosystem: Host-associated > Arthropoda: Insects > Digestive system > Gut ...
TAATTTTATAGCGACTCTCAAAATCATGCACAAAGTTCAGGCACATAAAACACTGTAAAAACTAAATTTAGTATCGAAAAGTTTGTACAGAAAAGAGCCAACGGCTCTAAAATTATTCAGGAAAAAAATCGCGCATTACCTGTTCCACTGTTTCTATTTTTTCGGCCTTAACGGCATTGGTGCCGCAGAAAAACAATCCGGACTCCCAATTTCCGAGGCATCCGTCAAGCAGCGCCATCGCAATGCAAAATGTGCTGCGGTCCTTTTTATAACGGCAATGCGACAGGCAATTGGCAAAACATGGCTTACTCTTTGCGTTCCCTTCAAGGTACGCTGCTATAAAGGGATTGCGTATCGCCCTTCCCGGAAGCCCCGCCGGGCTGTTTATCAAAACAATGTCATCCTCCGTCGCGTCTATGTACGCCTGTTTAAAACGTATATCCGCGTCACACTCCTCCGTGCATACAAACCGCGTGCCAACCTGAACGCCTTTAGCCTCCAAATCAAAAGCGCCCAGCATGTCGGCCCTGTCCCATATCCCTCCGGCGGCTATGACCGGAATATCGCTCTTTAATTCCTCAGCCACATATTTAACGACATCCGGAAGGGTTACATCCAAAGCTAATTCCGGGGCGTAAACCTGTTCTATGGCGCTCGCTCCAAGATGCCCGCCCGCTGTGTGCGGGGTTTCGACCACAAATCCGTCGGGTACGCGGCCATAATGTTTCTCCCAACGCCTCGCGATAAGGCTGGCGGCTTTTGCGGAACTTACTATTGGGACTAAGGCGACGTCGGGAAAGTCTTTCGTATATTCGGGCAAACGAAGCGGAAGCCCGGCCCCCGATATTATTATGTCAACTCCGCCTTCGCACGAGGAACGTACCTGAGTATCGTAATCGGTCAATGCCACCATGCAGTTTACGGCTACGACAGGCTTTGAATCTCCAATCATCGGTTTTATATTTTCTTCCGCGATTTTTTTGGCTTTTTGCACAGCCTCGCGCATAACTATCTGATTTGCTACAAAATAACCTTTTTCCTTGAAATAAGGGGAATTATGACATAATCCTACGCTGGCTATAGTTCCTATTCCCCCGCAAGCCGCTACATGCCCGGCAAGATTTGCGCCGGATATGGCCACTCCCATTCCGCCTTGAATAAGCGGATAACGCGGTTGGTGTTTTCCTATTTTTAAAACAGGCATGTTCATTGATATTTCTCCCCTTTAATAATTTTGTGGTGTTATCTCCTTTTTTTAATGCTCAAAGCTGAAGGAGCAACAGCTATTCCGCCTGCGGAAGTACACCTGAGTTCCACCGGAAGCATTTTCCCCACGGAAAATACGGCGTCTATAGTTTCATCGAGCCCAATCGGGTTATAGTAACCTCCCGCCGTCAAATCAGCGCAGATAAACGCCTGCGAAGCGAAAGAGGCGTTACGCGTATGGCACGGGATTTCAACTATCCCCTGCACAAGGTCGCAGACAAGCCCCATGCTGTTTTGCAGGGCTATCGCAGCCGCATCGCACGCAACCGCGGCTTTTCCGCCGCAGATTTGAATGACCGCCGCCGCCCCCATCGCACCCGCCGCGGCTATCTCAACCTGGCAGCCCGCCACCTCCGCCGCGAATGTGGCGCGCGTCGCGATTATCATTCCGACCGCCCCCGCCGCCCAAAGGGCATTCAAAGCGTCCGCGCGGGAAAAACTCATATCCTCGATCAAAGTCGAAATAATTCCGGGGATAACTCCGGCGGAACCTCCGGTGGGCGCGGCGCACACTATCCCCTGCCCGCTGTTGACCTGCATCGCCGCCATAGCCCTTATCGCGGCGCGCGTGTTTATCCCGCCGAGGGGAAGTTTTGAATTTCTTTCGGCTTCATAAATTACCCTCGCGCTCTTCGCCAATAAAAACATCTCCGGACATTCGCCGCTCAAACCAAGTTCTACGGAGTCGAGCATCACCTGAAGACGCCTCTCCATCTCCGAACAAATCTCAGCCGTCGGTAATCCGAGCAAATGAGATTCATATTCTACAGCCGCTTCCGCCAGGGACTTGCCGGATTTATCCGCGTACGCCGTCATTTCAGCGGCGCTCTCAAAAATACGCTCCCCTTTTATCGTGTGGTATACAGGAGCGGCATACCACGCATTTTCCAAACCACGCGCAGGCGGCGGAAATTTTAATTTATAATGAAGCAGTTTTACTCCCGGCTTCTCCTGTATTGACGGGGCGGAACCAAAATTTACGTTTAAGCTTTCCCCTTCTTTTAATTCTATCAGCAGGTCGTGAGCGTCTCCTGTAAGCCCGACATCCCATCCGTTGAACTTGCGGACTAAAAACGAGCCCCCTCCCGTTGAGTCGGCTACAAATTCAAATCTTCTCCCATTTTTTGCCGCCGCCGTTATCTTCACGCTGTTTGGATGATCGGCTTCAGGAAATTCCATGACGCGGAAATCAACCCTGAATCCATATTTGTCCGGCAACGATAAAGCCGTTTTAAACAAGCCGCCTGTAAGTGGCAATTCCAATATCCCCATGATAAAAGCAAGGTCGCTGCCTTGCTCATGATAACACTCAGCTATTGAACTATTTGGAGCGAAGATAAAAGAAATCTCCGAAGGACACTCTCCGATCAAGCTGCGGCAGACCCGCGCTATATGATACGGCCCCGCGGTATGGGAACTTGAACATCCCGGCATTATAGGGCCTATTACATTATTTAATATGCTTACAGTCAAATTGCTCACTTCTCTTCGGTGTAATCCTCATTCTGATAAACCACATATCTGTTTCTGCCGCTGTTTTTAGCTTTATACAAGGCTTTATCCGCATTATCAATAAATTGTTCCTCGGTTTTTTTATCAGCTCTCGGCGGAACCGCGGTGTAAATTCCCTGAGAAACCGTCACAAAATCGGCGACATCGCTATATTTATGTTCTATGGAAAGCCAGTTTATAGTGTTTCTTATTCTTTCCGCGACATGGACCGCGCCGGATAACGAGGTGTTTTTCAGCAGCACCATTATTTCCTCTCCGCCATACCGGCAAGCGATATCAACTCCGTGTCTCAAGACGGAACATATCGCTTCCGACACTTTTATTAAAACTTCATCTCCCTTTTGGTGCCCATAGTTGTCATTGTATTTTTTAAAAAAATCAATATCTATCATAATTACCGATAAATTAGTTTGTTTTTTATAATGTTCTTCCATTATCGATTGCATGCAATTACTTAAAAATCTGCGGTTATTGAGTGACGTAAGCGGATCTGTGCCTGCCATCAGGCGCGATTCTATTTTACTTCTCAGATAGGCTGAAATATAAGCGAGCGTAAGAATTATCGTTGGGATCATGAATATCAATATGAGATATAAACGAACCATCTTTGCATGTTCTTCAAATTTTTCAAAGCTTATATCTACGCCAAGCACGCCCACAAAATCGTTTTCCACCGTATAAAACGGAACGAAACCGTTTATAGTGTTTACATATCTGTCCCTCGCGACGACATACGCGGCCTTCATTTCGTCGTGACTTTCTATATCTTCAGGCTTCATGAAAGAATATCTGTTAATGTCGTCATAATAATCTTCCGTATATTCATCTTGATTTATAACGGCGTTCACAAGCCGTAAAAGATTCAGGTGAGTTCCGGGAGGAGCGTCGTAACGTCTCATATTTGCGCCGGTAACACGATACTTTACCTGTTCGGGGTTCAGTTTAACGAAGATATAGGCAGATCTGAAAGCGCCGCTGAAACCACCGCCGTCAAACAATTCATTAAACCTTTTATTTGCGGGATGTTCCAACATTCCACTGAAGTCAAGGCTCATCAATTCGGCTGCTTCATCATTTGTTATATAGTATTTATTTGCAACGATTTTAGCTATATCAATAGCCTTATCTCCAAGAGTATTGAAATATTCCTCCATTATCCAATCAGTAACATAGATGACCGAATAAATTCCGCCCATTATATACAATGCAATGGCTGAAATATAAAGTAAATATTTTTTTTTGTTCAAGGCGGCCTCCATTTAAGCGATTTTGCGTAAATCTTACGGCAAAAGCCTAAATTTTACATACTTTTTCCCATTTCTTCAGCTTTTAAAATAGCTCCTGTTTTTAAAACGTCCCCTATGTTATGGACTGACGGAACGGTAAGTATTCCGCGGTCCTCCCACTTTAAATAATTCACTATCCCTTTGTATGTTCCCACGGTTCCCTCAAATGCCTCTTCATCGTCCGCCGCGCAGGCTATCAAACAGCTTTCCTTTATTTTCAGCTTGTTCGGGCATCTTGCGTTCATATAAGAATAGAACCTGTCGATTGCAAGTTTGATTTGAGCCGACATGCCGAACCAATAAACAGGAGTGCTAAAAACCACAATATCCGCAACGTTTAAAAACGGAACAAGTTCGGTAAAATCATCTTCAAACACGCAAGCTTTCCCATTGCTCCAACAGGATTCGCAGGCTTTACAGCCCTGGATGCTCTTAAAAGCGGTTTCAAATTTATTCACTTTATGCCCGCTTTCAATTGCACCTTTGATAAAAGCATCCGCCAGAAGTTCGCTGTTGCCGCCTTTTCTTGGGCTTCCGGTTAAAACTAAAATATTTTTCATCACATGCAGATCCTCTCAATAAACTTCGATATCAAGCGCGTAAATATACATCTCCCCGCTGCCCGAAGATACGCGTAATTCACCCGAAACTTTGATCATTGCCCCTTCATCCAATGAACGCGCTATGTTCGCAACCTCGGGGGCAAATACCCGCGTTACAAGGAAATCTTTTCTTGTGGAACCGTCTTCCTTCACTGTCTCCTGCTTGACGGCGAAAGGGAAATATTTTTCATGCTGTTTTTCTTTTTTGATATGGTGTAAAATCCCCGACACCGTCACACTATTTTCAAATTGCACAGTTTAAACGCCTCCTCATTTTATTTCCTGATGGTTTAGCATTATAACAGAAAAAAGATTATAACCGCTAATACCAATATGCCCTCCATAACCCAGAGAGATTTTTCGATCCTTGCGGCGCGCTTGGATAATTGCGCCAAAACCGCGTTATTTTCAGCTATATCCTGCCTGACCCTGTTGTCGCGCGCGTTTATATGCTCATCAACTTCTTCCAGCAGCCTGTTTTTCATGTTTTTTATAAGCTCTGAAACTTCGGAGGACAAAGCTTCAAGCTCTTTTGAATGAGCGTGGCTCGTCGCTCTTAATAACCCGTTCCAGTTGTCGATTTCCTTTCTGAGCCCTGCCGTTGTGCTGTCAAGTTTTTGACTCGTATCGGTCAGGCTGGCCGAGCTTTTCTCCAAAACTTCCTCCACAAGCCGCAAATCGTTTGAAACAGATGATAATTCATCGCTCAACGACGAGGCGATCTTTTCGCTGCTGTCGATAATGTCGGTTATCCTTGCGTCAAGCTTCTCAAAGAAACCGCCTCTCAGGGACTGAGCGGAATCTTTGAAACTCTCAGTGGCGGTTTCAAGCTCTTTTCTGGCGGAATCTATCTTTGGCAATAATTCATTGGCGGCAAGCTTTAAACTACCCTGAGACTCGCTCATCGAGGAAGATATTTCCTGTAAAGACTTCCGAAATAACTCGACATGCCCGGTCAATTCGGAAAAGGAAACTTTCAGCTCGTCGCGCAGCGGCTCCCCTAATTGAGAGGCAAGCGCCGAAATAGCGTGCCGTGTGGTGTGATCCATATTACTCATGGACGGCGCTCCTTTTGATCACGTCGTAATTTTCGTATATAAATAATGGAACCTTACATTCAGCCCACTCATTTATATTTTGGGATACAATTTCTATTGAGTTTATCATCAGGCCCTCCCCGCTTACGATGCAAAACCCTTTCTTTTTCAACGCGGACGCGCAGGTTTTGCGCATGATATTTTCAAGTTCCTCAACATAGCCGGAACCTGTGAGCTCAAGAACGATAACAGGGATATATTCTTCAAACAGCATACTCCACCTGTCCTCGTCCATATCCGTATAAAACTCTTCAGGAGTGATAATAAAATTGATTTTTGCCAATATGGAATCCGGAACGGATATTTCCGTACAGTTAGTGAGTTTTTGATCATGAAAATTCGCCGTCCATTTATTCTCCGTCTCGTCTAAAGCATGCATATAGGAAATGTCATGGGCAAGCCTCGCTATAAGTTTATTTACGGACTCCCTGTGCGGAGATATGAACAAACAGCTTATTTTTTCAGATTCCGGCTTCCCGGAAACCAATTTTATAAACTGCATAAATTCAGCCTGAAATTCCTGTTCACGAAAAGCCCTTAACATCGGCGCCAAAACATCCGAATGATCAGGCATTTTTTCGTCCTTTTCAGGCAGGCTGTAAGGCCGGAGGTCAGGAGAATGATGCAGCGACGTTCTATATGACGAAGCCACTTCCTCCAAATGCCAGACTATTAAATCAATATTCATTTCCAGATGGGAGGAAATCGGTAAAATTTGACAGTTCCTTAATTTAGGATAATTGTATAAGATCCTTTTAATTTGTTTCATTGCTCTTTCTATTTTAGAAGCCGCGGCGGAAGCTATCTTTTCACACTCATAGTCGTCACATTCCAGATCTGTTTTTGAAACGGCAAAAACTCCATAAGCCCCTTCGCTCAGGTAATCCTGCATTTTGCCGAGCGCGGGAAGAGACGGATAATTTCTTACCGTTGACAGGTAAATAAAAGCGTCAGCCTTGGAAGCAACATGCTCCGATATTTCGGAGGCCTCCTCAAGCATGATGTTGTACGGGTACAAAGCCTCCGGGCCGCGCAGCTCAAGCCAAAGCAGGCCGCTCTCGGCAAGCAGGTTTTCAACGCGCTCAGCGGTCACGTCGCCGCGGTAAAAACTTTGTCTCTCTCCATTCCAGTAATGAGCGGTAAGCGCCTTTTCCGCCCCGCGCCCGCAGCGGACGGGAACGCCTATTTCCTTCCCTTCAGGCAGCAGGCGTTCGCCTGTCAAACTATTGATCAACGCTGATTTTCCGCTGCCATGATCTCCAAATATAACGCATCTCAGCTCTTTTTGCCTGCCGGCTTTCCTGTCGGAATCAATTTCAGCGGACAACAACATATTAACGGAATAAAGCTCCTGTTTAAGTTTTTGCTTTTCCGCCTCCGCCTCTATAAGTTGGGTCCTGTCTATAGTAATGCCTATAAAGCCGCCGATATCTCCCGAATAGTTGTCCCATGAAAAAAGTTTCGCGTCAACTCTTACTTCTTCCTGATTTTTAGATTTAAGGTCGATCTCTCTCGTCCAACTGCCGCGCTCTTTGGCTGAGTCCAAAGCAGCCCTGCCAAACGGAAACCACCCCGCCGCCGGATTAGGGGCGGCTTCGCCGGGGTTAGGGGCGGCTTCGCCGGTCGCGTTTCCCAGGTCGAAGAAACTGTAAAATACCTGGTTGGCGTAACTGATTTCTCCATTGACATTGCATATAAATGCCATGTGCGGAAGGCACTCCAAAAACTCTTTTTCCCTGGGGATCGAATCGGAAATTTTAATGAGCTCATTCTCAAGGTCAACGATATTTTGCTGAAAAATATGGCGGCTGTCCTCCCATTTTTGCCGCTCAAGAGAGTGTTCGGCGCGCAGCCTGTTCAATTCGGCCAAATATTCTTCGCCCTGCTGCTTTAATATGCTTAACTCCCTTTCAAACAGCTTTCTTAAATAAGAAAGCTCGTCGTTTATAAGGTTAAAGGATGTTTCAAGGCTCATCTTAAAACTATCCTTGCCCTCGATATTTCTTCCGGGGTTTCTCCGGGCAGATACTCCATCGTAAGCCGGGACGCGGGCGTTCCGGCAGCGATCAAAGCGTCATAGATCGCCCTTTGGCGGGCTCTCGCCAGGAGTCTCCTTTCTTCAGAAGTTCCTCTTGGCGGAAAATCAATGGGAGCTTCCACCCTGAAGTTATAACTTTGGTCCATCCGCATCATTACAGCTATCCTTCCAAACTGAGGCGGAACGGAAGTTAAAGCGGAGCTGCCGGCTCTGAATGACACATCAAGCTGGAGCTGTCTTGTTTTATCCACCGTTTCCAATAATATGAGAGCTTCCGCTTCATCCATCATCTCCTGAGTATTTTGGGCGGAATGGGGGCTTGGGATATAAGCCACGCTGCGTTCGAGCAACGATACATTATAATTTCGCAAGTCCTTGACTTCAACGGATATCCAAGTTTCATTCCCACCGGAGCTCACTTTTCCGGTGAAACTCTTTCCTCCAATGGATACGTTTTCAGCCCAGACGACCTCTCCCCCCGCATTTTCCAAAAGCCTTACGTAATGCTCCAATATTCTTCGCGCCTCATAAGGTTTATTTTGATTTGTACGATAGCTGAAAAAACTATGCCTCCCTTCAAGCGTTGTCATCCCTTTATCCGTCATGAACCTGGCGGAAGCTCCGGTTTCCGACCTGCTGACCAAATATCCATTCGGAGGCCGGAACGAGTTTATACCTATTGCGCCGGCATCTCCCGGATAAAAACAAAAAACAAAAATTAAAAAGAGAAGATAAATTTTTATCCATTTCATCTGCAACACAAAAAATTCCCCCTTTATTTCTTTTGAGTTTGCAAAATAAAGTATAATGCTCAACATGAAAATACTCAAGGCGTTCAAATTTTAACTCAATACGCAGGATGGAGAATTTATTTTGTCTCAATTGGAAAAACTCAAATCAATATTGACTGAAATAGGAAAGGCGGTCGTCGCTTTGTCGGGGGGGGTGGACAGCTCTTATCTCGCAAGCATAGCTAAAGAAACGCTGGGAGACAACGTCCGCGCGGTCACCGTTATGTCCCCGCTCCTGCCGGCTCACGAAAGATATGGGGCACAAAAGCTTGCCGGGGATTTAAAAATACCTCACGAATTTATTGAAATCGACGAGCTTGCGGATGAAAAATTTTCAAATAATCCAATGGATAAATGCTATATCTGCAAAAAGATGAGGCTTGAGGCAATTTCTTCATGGGCGAAGGGTAAAGGCATCCCCTGGATCCTTGACGGATCGAACGTTGATGATTTGAGCGACTTCAGGCCGGGAATGAAAGCTTTCAAGGAGTTCCCAAATGCCAGAAGCCCGTTTCTGGAAGCGGGAATAAATAAAAAAGAAATACGGCTCCTGTCAAAGCTGTCGGGGCTGCCCGTGTGGAATAAGCCCGCAGCCGCATGTCTTGCGACCCGGATATCCCTGGATCAGCCCATAACGAGGCTGAATCTTAAACAGGTTGAGGAAGCGGAGGAATTTTTACGTACGATACTGCCGGAGGAAACGCAGTTAAGGGTAAGGCATCACGCTCAAACGGCGCGGATAGAAGTTGATGAAGATTGCATGGGTAAAATAATCGCCGGCTCGGATAAGATAAGCGATCATCTGAAAAAAATCGGGTTTAAATATGTGACGCTTGACCTGTCAGGGTATAAAAAAGGAAGCCTTAATGATTAGCGGCGTGTAAACCGCTGAAATTTACATTACAACAAAATGGGCGGCATCACTGCGCGCCGGGCGCAAGCGCCCTAAAAGCGTCCCCTGAAAGGGACGCGGCAAGCAAGAAATGCCGCCCCCACTGTTTGAATCGCGCCTGAGAATTTATCTCTCTCTGCCAAATATGCGCAGCAGATGTATAAAGAGGTTTATGAAATTAAGGTAAAGGCTGAGAGCCCCCAAAACAGCCACGCTTGAGCGTAAATCTTCATTTTGGTCAAGTTCGTACGCCATCCGTTTTATTCTTTGGGTATCATAAGCCGTGAGCAATACAAAAACAATGACGGCAATATAGGTGACTACCCACATCACAGTTTGATTCCGAAGCCATATATTCGCCAGCGTCGCTATTATTATACCGATCAGCCCCATCATCAAAAAGCCGCGAAGATTGGAAAGGTCTCTTTTTGTCGTGTAGCCATACAGGCTCATCGCGCCGAACGTTCCCGCCGTGACGAAGAATGTGGACGCTATCGACTCGCTCGTGTAAATCATAAACAACGGAGCGAAAATAACTCCGTTGAGAGCGGCATAAAGCACAAAAAGCCCGCTGGCGACCGTAGGGCTTAACTTCATTACTCTGGAACTCAAATAAAACACGATCCCAAGCTGAATTACCACTATGATGAAGAACGGCGCCATCCCGCCGCCGAACAACGTTCTGAGAAGCCCCGGTGAATTCACGGCATACCAGGCAAGCCCCCCGGTTACCGCAAGCCCGAAGCTCATCCATACGTACACCTGCGACATGAAAGAATGAGCTATCTCATGTGCCCTTGTTTCCTGAAGAGTCTCAGCGCTGTTGAATTTAAAATCCGCCATTTTTTCCACTCCTAAAAGTTTAAATTTGCACGCTTCTTATCCCCGCCGCGTCTTTGCGGTCTGGCGAAGCCAGTTCTTTTCGCCGCAGCGAAGCAATCCAGTTTCATTGTGCATTGTGAATTGTACTATATTTCATCACTGAAAGAGCGAACAGGAATACCGGCTATTTTTCTGAAACCGAATCTTTTATATAACCTTTCCCCTTGTTTCGTGGCAATAAGCGCAAGGTAACGATTTTTTACCGAATCATTATAACTCATAAGGTCATTCATTAAAAAACTTCCCGCTCCCAAATTCCTCCACTTGCGCAGAACGGTGAAATGGGAGATGTAAATCCCCCCGCATTTGCATAACATGTAAGTTCCCGCCGGCTTACCCCCGATATATCCCAAAATCAACCCCAATTTATCGTTCAGCGCGGCATTTCGCGCAAACCTGACAAATTCCGGCGGCGGAGCTTCTTCATTTTCCGTAAAGCCACCCCAGCAAGTATCCGCCCAAACCAAAATATCTTCCGGAGCCGAAACTCTCCTCGCGCTTAATTTTAAACCGGCAGGCTTATTTGCATATGAATCAAGGGAGGAGTCAAAGATCATCGGGGTCAAAGTCCCTCTCGCCAATAATCCCAATTCGTCCATATCAAGCTCCATTTGAACGTCCGGGTTCGGAAAGACCGGCCATATGAATTGAAGCGATCTTTCCTCAAATTTTTCTATGACTTCGATCAATAATTCCCGCGAATAGCCGCTTTTCACCCACGCCCAGTTTTCATCCGCGGAAGGCGCCCCCGTCGCCATTATGAACGCGTCAGGTGAAAAACGATGGAAATAAGAGGATGGAAGGCTTCCGATCACCTCAAGGGCGTTGCTGGTATTTTCAAAAAAAATATCAAATTCATCCATGAATGAGATGTTCCATATTAAAAACTATCGGAAGGGCATGCAGGATAAAATATACCCCGCCGGCAATAAGCGCCCCCCCGCAAATGAAATTCAGTATCTTTAACGCCTTCCCTCCCCGTTGCCAGTTAATGAACCGGGAAATCCACCTTGCGCCCGTCCCCGCGAAGATAAGGATGGAGCTGTAACCGGCTGCGTAACCGATGATAATAGCCGATGCGAGGAAAAATTCGTTTCCCCCCGCAAGCCTTGCGGCAAGCGTAAGTATGGGTGTGGCATACGCAAAACTACAGGGGCCGATCGCAAGGCCGGATAAAGTTCCAAGGACAAGCGCTCCTTTCAATCCCCCATATTTAGTTTCCCGGACGGAGCAGCCAAAAATCCACGGGACACGCAATATTTTCATCAAATGCAGCCCAATTACTATAAAAGTTAAGCCGACAAATATGGTCATCCATACCTCATACCCGCCGAACGCCGCCCCGACGCTTACGACCAAAGTTCCGACCAATAAAAGATTTACAATGATCCCCGAACAGAACGCAAGCGAAATTTTAAAAGCGGACCAGGTATCAGGTTCATCGGAGTTTTCAATATAACCAACCACAAGCGGCAGCATGGCTATCCCGCATGGGCTCAGCATCACGCTGAAAATTCCCCATATAAAAGCTCCCGGTATGGCCGCGCCGCCGCCGCTGTAGAGGTAATTAAAGGCTATATCAAATGTTTCGGACATCTTTATCTGATTCCTATCCCGGCGTTTTCAAATGCTTCGAGCACATCATCTTCCCGCATAAATCCTATCTGTTGTTTGAAAACTTCGCCTTTCGCGTCAACGAAAAGCAAATGCGGCACGTATCGCACATTGAACTCACGGGAGATATCCCTGTTGTTCATCAGGTTGATTTTTTCGGTAAATATCTTTTCAGCATATTTTTCGTTGATGGAGTCCAAAACTTTGGACATTTGCACGCAAGCCGGTCATGTCGGAGTGGAAAGCATCACCAAAGACGGCAAGCCTTTCTTTGCGCCGGCGAAATCCGCCGCTTCCGCGGAACAAACGAAAAACAACACCGCAAAAACGAGAACAAAGATAATCCATTTACTCATGTAAACCACCTTCTTCTGAAATTTGTGCCTGTTTTTGAGTATACCAAAAAATATGTAGAAAATATAATTCTCAATTCACAATTCACAATTCACAAATATCAAAAAAGACTATTGAGCTCCTGGATGATTTGAACGCACATATTACTTAAATCCAGAAAGATAGGGTTAGATTTTGCAAACCGATATAAAGTGGTTAATATGTTGAATTTACGCAGAAATGAAGGGGAACTGATAAGGTTCCACGGTCGTATAGGGGAGAGGATAAAAGAAGTGCGCGAGATACGCATGCGTTCTAAAAAGGAGAGCGGCTTTCGCAAAGCCAGCTTTCGCGCGTCAAGACAAAGAAACGCGGACGTCCCGTCCGCTTTGGTCAGCTTTTTTGTTAAAAAATAAATTCCTAATGCAACAATTTGATAAATTGTTGCATTAGGGGATAAATATTGATGTATAGTGGATTGAGCTATATTTGACCAATTGCTGAATGAGGGCGAAAGTTTGAAAATTTATGTTTTTCGGAGTACGAAAGAGATTTTTAGAACTGAGTGCAAATTGTTGCAATGAAAGACGTTTTTCGTCTTCGCGAGGAGCAGCGCGACGAAGCGATCCAGTCAAAACAATTATAACTACAG
>Ga0099364_10010175_pt1 | contig 12965 bp, 6 predicted proteins | sample TergutTh196P3_FD_73070 | JGI IMG/M metagenome (GOLD analysis project Ga0099364, IMG submission 73070) | Microcerotermes parvus P3 segment gut microbial communities from Pointe-Noire, Republic of the Congo - Th196 P3 | ecosystem: Host-associated > Arthropoda: Insects > Digestive system > Gut ...
TTTTCTGTGCGTATTCTCGTGCTTTCGGGGTCAACATACGGATAAATATGCGAAGCCTGATTAGCGCTTTCATGCAGGCGGAACTTGTATTCAAACGCAAAAACGTTGCCGCCTTCTATGGGTACGTTTGCAGTACCCGAAGTACTCATAAAATATCTGTAAGCGTTCCCATCTGTTCCTTCAATTCCTTCGCAAACCACTTTGAAGATATATGCGCCATACGGAGGATAATGCTCGCCTTGCGTGGGATCAAACGGTCCGAAAGTAAACCATTGGTTATCCCATCTGGGTTCGTTGCCGAAAACGCGCGTGGACAACAGCGTACCTGTTCTAAAATTTCCTTTCGGACTTACCATCTGCGCTTCGGGGTGCGTGTAGGCGTCACGTCCGCCGTAAACGCAAAATCTCGTCCGCGTATTGAAGGTACCGTTCACTTCGTCGTGCTGTCCGCCTACATCGGGGTCGAACACACGAATAAACACTGCGCCTCTGTACGTTTCGGGAACGATAAAGAAAAAGACCTGCGAATAGTCATGGTCGCCCCACGACGGATCAGCATCTTTTCCAAAGGTAATTATCCAGGGGATATTCTCTTCGGGCGACGGTACAGGTTGTCCGTAGAACTTCATTGATACAAGCGTCAATACAACAATAATAAACCAATTTTTCATACAGTTTTATTTTGCGAATAATTTTTTGCAAAAGTATATGATTTTTTTAAAAATTCCAAGCGCGAAAAAAATTAAATCCTTTTTAAATTTTTTTCACTCAAAAACGTAACCTTTTTCATTTTTTTACGTATAATAAGATGACAGTGGGATTCTGTCTTTGTGCAAACTCAAAGAAAGTTTGCAGGGGCTGGTATTGTGCTTATTAGACGTTTTTGAACAGCGTTTGCAGTATGTTTTTTTGTTGTTAATTATGTAGGAAGTTTCAAAAAATATCAAAAATAAGGGATCAATGTAAAAATCAGGTGGAGTAAGCACAAAGTTTCAGTGCTATTTCGCGTAATGGGAAAACCTAATTTTTACCTAATTCACTGACAAAACAACCTCAGTAGCAGAGGATCAATACATCAAACCTTACCTCATTACCTAATTCTTGTTATAATAAGGTAATGAGGTTGTATTTGATCGACAACATCTTGCTATTGAGGTTGTTTTGTTTGTGAATTAGGTAAAAATTAGGTTCTACAGTACAAAATATGTATTTTTCAAATTACTCCACCTATTTTTTTCATTGAGCCAAAATAAGTTTTCTGTAATGATGCGAAATTTATCACCTGCCGCCAAGAAAATGCCTTGCAAAATTTACATTCATTATGTCGAGCCGTTTGCTGTATTCGCGCATACGAAGCAAAAACTGGTCGTATGCCTTCTGTCCGGCGGGCGACCATGTTACCTCAGCCATAGCGCAAGCGCGTGGGTAAGCCATGTATTCTATATGACGGAAATTGTTAATATATTCTGTCCAAAGATTTCCCTGCGCTCCCAATACATGTTTTCTTTGCTCTTCTGTTAGCTCCGCAGGAATGGGGTCGTACATGTAAACCATGCTCAAAGGCAGGAAACCGCCTATTGATAAAGGCTCCGTGTTGCGGAGATGCCATTGATAATAGTCCAAATAGCAAAATCGGTGTGGGGTCATAATAACATCGTGTCCTTTTTGAGCGGCTAAAATACCTCCCTGCTCTCCGCGCCACGACATTATAACAGCGCCGTCTACAGAGCCGCCGTCAATTACCTCGTCCCAGCCGATAGCCCTGCGTCCATGCGATTGTAAAAAATCGCTTATGCGGCGCATGAACCATGTTTGCAACTGGTCAAAATTGTCCAACCCGAGCCGTCTCTTCAAGTCATGACAAAATTCCGACCTTTCCCATTGTTCTCTTGGACACTCATCGCCGCCAATATGAATTAATTGCCCCGGAAAGATGTCCATCACTTCTTTGAGAATATTTTCTAAAAATTCAAATGTATCTTCTCTCGGACAAAGCACATTTGGTAAGATGCCCCAATATCCCGCCGTTGTAAAGGTTGTGTCTAAACATGAAAATTCGGGATAGGCAGCCAGCATAGCGGTAGAGTGACCCGGCATATTAATTTCGGGAACGATGGTAATATGGCGATCGGCGGCATATCGCACTATATCCTTGAGTTCTTCCTGCGTGTAGTAGCCGCCGTGACGAACCCCATCGAATTGATGCGGTAAATCGTCCAAATGACCTATCAATGTTTCCCTGCGCCAGCCGCCAACGGTATGAAGCCTCGGATAGCGTTTTATTTCTATTCGCCATCCCTGATCATCGGTGAGGTGCAACTGCAAATGGTTGAACTTGTGTAGCGCCATCAGGTCTATGTAGCGCTTTATTTCGTTTATTGAGAAAAAATGCCGCGCCACGTCAAGCAGCAACCCACGATAGGAAAATCGCGGCTCATCGTTAATTTCTATTTCAGGTATTCTCCATGCAACTCCGGCAACGACCGAGCGGCTTTCTATTTCCGGAGGCAACAGTTGTCGCAAAGTCTGGAAAGCGTAGAAAACCCCTGCGGCAGTTTGTGCCTGAATAGTAACAGATTGCGGAGTAACCTTTAAATTATAGCCTTCCAGATGTGCAATTGACGAACTTAACTCCACGTAAATGGGCGAAGAAGACGTTGCCGCATAGTCTATATTCAAGCCTGTACTTGGATTTATCACTTCAAGAAATAAATCGCAGGTTTTTCTAATCTCGTCGGAATTAGTTCTCAATACGATTTTGGTTGCAGACGTTAAAACAAAAGCGCCAGCCCCAGTGGATACTATTTCAGACGGTAGAGGCACCAATGGTAAAGGTTGAGTAGAAACCTTAAATAGACTGGAGCATGACGCAAAATAAATAGAAAGAAAAAATATTTTTAGTTTCATTTTGATGAATGATTTTTAAAAAGACAAAGATAATTATTTTTTTTTAAACAAAAATATTTTTGGTTTTTTATTTTTTTTTGTATCTTTGAGGCGTATTAATTTAGTAAAAAAAAGAAGTCATGAAATATCAATCGTATCATATTCATAATTATAAGTCTATCAAGGGAATGGACAAGCAATCGGCTGTGGAGCGTAAGGCTATTGAAATTACAGGTTTGGTTTTGCCTTTTAAAGCCAACAATTACGTTACCGATGAACTTATTGACTGGGACAACGTTCCGGAAGATCCAATATTTACGCTTTATTTTCCCCGCAAGGAAATGTTAAAAAACAAACATTTCAAACAGGTCGAACAATTAGTTGACAGTGGGGCAAGCAACCAGCAAATAAAAGAAACGATTGACGCCATACGCATCTCTTTGAATCCCAATCCGGCAGGGCAAAATCTAAATGTGCCGAGTATTGACGAGATCAAACTCAGCGGAATGCAACACAAGTATCGCGAAACCGTGTTGTTTTTTCCAACACAGGGACAAACCTGTCATGCGTACTGTACGTTTTGTTTTCGATGGCCCCAGTTTTCAAACATGGACGGTATGAAGTTTGCCATGAAGGAAACTGAATTATTGGTGAAGTATCTTAAAAAACACAAAGAAGTAACCGATTTGCTTTTTACCGGCGGCGACCCGCTTATTATGAACGCTTCGCTGATAGCCGAATATGTAGATGCGTTGCTTGCCGATGGTTTAGAACATATTCAAACAATTCGTTTCGGCACCAAAGCTTTGGCAAACTGGCCCTACCGTTTCATTACCGATAACGATGCTGATGATTTAATACGTTTGTTTGAAAAAATTGTAAAAAAAGGTAAAAATTTAGCAATAATGGCTCATTTCAATCACCCTGTTGAACTTTCGACCAAGGCAACGCAGGCGGCAATAGGCAGGGTACTCTCAGCCGGAGCGCAAATACGCACTCAATCGCCTGTTCTCAATCATATCAACAATAAGCCTAAACTGTGGGCGGAAATGTGGCGTAAACAGGTGAATCTTAACTGTATTCCTTATTATATGTTTGTGGCAAGGGATACGGGCGCAAGTTCTTTTTTTGAACTGCCTTTGGTTGATTGTTGGTATACTTTTCGCAAGGCATACCAGCAAGTAAGCGGAATATGCCGTACCGTTCGCGGACCAAGCATGAGCGCAACGCCGGGCAAAATACAGGTGCTGGGCGTTAGCGAAGTTCGCGGCGAAAAAGTTATTGTACTCCGTTTCCTGCAAGGACGGAATCCCGATTGGGCTGCACGTCCGTTCTTTGCAAAATACGACCCAAAAGCAAGCTGGCTGAATATGTTGCAACCGGCGTTCGGCGAAGAAAAATTCTTTTTTGAAGATGAAATGAACAATCTTTACGATAAGTAAAAAAAGTTTGAAATAACACGAAAAAAAATATTCAGCAACACACATGTATATGTGCTTATTATGTGACAGTTATCCGTCTTTCTCTGTATTTTTCAAAAAAAATAAACCTTTTTTTTTGCATTTTTTTATAAAAAAATGAATTTTGGTTCGATTTTTGTACGTACATTTAGAAATGAAAATATTGTTTTAAATATAGAATGTAATAAATGTTTTTTAAAAAAGCGCTAATTATAACCTTTTTATGTGCATTAGTGGTTTTACCGAGTGCGGCTCACAAAACAGAAGAAGATGTGCAAAGCTTGTATGATGATATTGTTCAAGGCTTTACAAATGTTGATGCAAGGCTAATAAGCAAGCATTTTAACGCATCGGTAGAACTTATCATCAACAAAAGTTCAGGAATCTACGGAAAAGCTCAGGCAGAACAAATGCTTAGAACCTTTTTCAACAATAATGCCTCGCCGACGGGCAAGTTTAATTACAAGCACCTTCACGATTCCGAAAGAGATAATATACAGTATTCAATAGGCGAGTTGCATACGGGAAGGGATTTATATCGGATTACCCTATACATAAAGGACAGTTTAATCCATCGAATGAATATAGAAAGTAATGATTGATCCTTATTATTTGAATAAACTTATTGACAGCGCATTAGAAGAAGATATTGGAGATGGCGATCATACATCTTTATCTTGCATTCCGAAAGAAAAAGAAGGCAAGGCGCAACTTATTATAAAGGAAAAAGGCATTTTGGCGGGAGTTGAAGTTGCTATACATACGTTACACAGGTTCGATAATTCTTTGAAGGTTACCGTTTTCATAAACGATGGCGCAAAAGTTTTTCCGGGCGATGTTGCTTTTTTTGTTGAAGGTCGGGTAATTTCTATCTTGCAATGTGAACGTGTAGTACTTAATATAATGCAGCGAATGAGCGGCATAGCAACGAAAACTAACCAATATGTGGCAAAATTGGAAGGTACTAACGCCAAATTGTTAGATACGCGTAAAACCACGCCGGGTATGCGGCTGTTTGACAAGGAATCTGTACGTATTGGCGGAGGCGTAAATCACCGCATAGGTTTGTTCGATATGATGATGATAAAAGACAATCATATAGATTTTGCCGGAGGAATAGAAAAAGCCATCATCGCGGCAAACAATTATTTGAAGGAACACGGCAAACAGTTAAAAATAGAAATCGAAGCCCGTAACCTGAACGATGTGAATATTATTTTGAAACACGGTAATATACACCGTATTATGCTTGATAATTTCGATTTGGAAACTACCCGAAATGCTGTTAAAATTATTAATGGAAAGTACGAAACAGAGTCATCGGGAAATATAACTATTGACAACATCCGCGATTATGCGCTTTGCGGGGTTGATTTTATTTCAGTGGGCGCATTGACTCATCACATAAAAAGTTTGGACATGAGCCTTAAAGCGGCTGAATGAAACACAAAAATCACGACATGTGCAAAAGGTCGCTCTTACTACGCAAAAAACAAATACGCCAGCACAATAGCGGCAATTATCCCCGAAATATCAGAAATTAAGCCTGCTGCTACGGCATAACGTGTTCTTTTGATACCTACCGAGCCAAAGTACAGAGCGATGATATAGAATGTGGTGTCTGCGGCTCCTTGAAACAGACAGGAGAGTCGTCCCACGAAAGAATCGGGTCCATAGTGCTGCATTGCTTCTACCATCATTGCTCTGGCTCCGCTGCCGCTCAGCGGTTTCATAAACGCCGTAGGAAGCGCCGCAACAAAATCAGTGTCCAATCCGCAAGCGGCAAAAAACCATGCAAAACCATCAATGATGTAGCCCATTGCGCCCGATGCGCGAAAAACGGCAATGCCTACCAACATACCCACCAAATAGGGAATGATTTTGATAGTTACCTCGAAACCGCCTTTAGCGCCATCTATAAATGCCTCATATACATTAACTTTTTTATATACAGCGCCGACAATAAACGAGCCAATAACCAATATCAACAGCATATTACTCCCTACTTTTGACACTATGTCTATCTGTTCCTTTTCCAAACTTCCAATCCACCAGGTAAGAGCGCCAACTACGGCGATTATGCCGCCTATCCACGACATTAACACGCGGTCGAATAGGTTTATACGTTGCCACAAAGCCACTGCTATTATTGCCGTAAGCGTGGAAATAGTTGTTGCTATCAGCACAGGTATAAATATGTCGGTAGGATTTGCTGCGCCAAGAATAGCGCGTTGTGCAAGTATGCTGACGGGTATGATCGTTAAACCCGATGTATTGATAGCCAAAAACATTATTTGTGCGTTTGAGGCTGTATCTTTCTGTTTGTTTTCTTCCTGAAGTCCCTGCATTGCCTTTAGTCCGAGCGGAGTGGCGGCATTGTCCAATCCGAGCAAATTTGCTGAAAAATTCATCACCATTTGTCCGAAAACGGGGCTTTTGCTCGGCAATTCAGGAAAAAGACGCCGAAAAAAAGGTCCAACAATACGCGCCAAAAAATTTACGGCTCCTGCCCGTTCGCCAATATTCATCAAACCCAACCATAGAACCATCACTCCGGTAAGAGGCAAGGCAATATCCATAACAGCGCTCCTTGCAGAAGTAAAAGTACTGTCAATAACCGTCTTAAAAATATCTACATCGCCGGTAAATACAAAACGAACGAAGGCAACCACAAAGGCTACTACAAAAAATCCTATCCAAATGTAATTAAGAGCCATTTAGTTTTTATTGAGCGCACAAATTTACAACATTTTTTTAATAAAACATCGTTTTTCGCAAAAATAAAAGACGAAATTTTAATAGTCAATTAACCCGCCTACAAAATCACCATTCTTGCCGTTTGCTGTACCATTTGTCCTTTGTCTGTGGTTAATATTATGCGGTAAGGATAAATTCCCGGAGGCAGGCGATTGCCGGCGCCGTCGCGTCCGTCCCATTCAAAATCGCCCGAAGTGTATCCGTCCGAAATAAACGGCTGTTTCATTGAACGCAGTAGCCGTCCGGACATATCGTAAATATGCAGTTCCGCTTGCAGTTCGGTTTCGGGCATGTTGAACTCAAAATATATTCGCGTATTGTCCACAAATGGATTTGGCTCATTATATAAATTGCTGATTTGCAGCGAAGACGATCGTGTTACGCGAAATCTGATACTTTCCTGCGATGAATTATTTTCCAAATTCCATGCTGTAAACAACAGTTCGTAGGAGCCAACGGGCAAACTTGTAAACCTGTAGCTCACAACGCCGCTGTTGTGGCTGCCCAAATCGGCTTCGTAGTGTCTGTTGAGCACGTACAGTTTTGACGGGTCGTTGCTCAATCGCGCCGTAATATTGTGTCCAATTCCCTCGTCGGAAGTGTTTATTCCCGTTTCGTCGCGCAGGAAGGCAATCAGTCTGGGGTTTTGGTCGGTAACGCCGCCATCGCGGAAATGCGTATCGTTCATAAACAGGCTGATTTGCGGTCCTTCCGTGTTTTTGCTATCGGTGGGTACGGAGCCGCCTACAATTACGTCTAACGCGCCCGCCGCCGCATCGCCATCGTCAGAAACGGCAAAATATGTAATCCTGCCAAAACCGTACTGATGATTAATGTTACGGGGCATGATGAACGAAATTTCAAAGACGCCGTTTTCAACAGCGGTTTTGCCTTTAAACAATGTAGATGTTTGCGTGTAGAAAGGTTTTGATGAAGAGATATTGCCGTTGTGGTCTAATATTGGGCGTTCGAGGGGCTTGTCGAATAGAGTAAAATGCAAAACGCCGTTAAAATTTTCCATTATCTTGTCGTCATTACATTTGATAAAGCCTTTTACGGTAACAAAACTGTTTGCCTTCAATGCGTCTAACGGCTCGCTTTCAGGCAGCGCGTCTATGGAAACCGTTTGTACGGAATGTGTGGGGATAAGCGGTTTCAACGCGGGATTGCCAAGCAGCGCAAAACTTAATTTGTTCACATCGGCAGTCGAGGCGTTTTTTGCACGTCTTACTATATCGCCCAAGCGGTGTTCATCATCGCCGTTTGCCGTTGAGCGAGTGAACATTTCTCTGAAAAGATTTTGGTTAAAGTTGAGATTCAGTCCTGCATAAACCAAGCGCGAGCCTGCTATCACGGCTATTGCGCCGCCGTTGGGGTTGAGCAATAAATTTTCGGCGCCCGATGGCAAATCAATATCGTAGCGTCCAAAATCGCAGGTTGTAGTAACAAATATCGGCAAAAACCTGTTGGTCATCTGCGCAATGCCTGTGTTGTTGATAAGCCTTGCCGCCGAAAGTCCCGACGTATTGCCGTGTCCGACATAGTTTACAAGCAGGCAGCCGTTGTTAATCAGGCTTGCAAGTTGTTGTTCAATTTCCGGAAAACGATGACCATCGGCGGTAGCCACCCGCGTGGCAGCGTCTAAATACATTTTTTCCACAGCATATTGCTGATGATTGTCATTAAGAAGTTTTGCAAGCGTTTCCGAATCGTCTGTGAAATTGAGCGAAGTATCTTTTTCATCGGCGAGCAAGCCTATCGTATTATGCCAATCGCCCGACTGCGCGGCGTCCATGTATCGTATTGTCTTTGCAACGGCTTCTTTCGCCTGTTCCGCCGTTAGCACGGGAAGTCGCCCAACGCCGATGGCAAGTTTTCCGGTAATAATGCCTTCGTCATCGCCCAAAATGCCGAAATAATCGTCGGAAACGTAGGAATTGTTGGTTGTGTGCCACGAATTTTCAGACTGGTAGGTTACAATAAAATTTGTATTTGCCGACGACGACAGATTTGATTTATTGTCGTATGTACCGGCGCCCATAAGCAACAGGTATTTTAGTTTGACAGACGACGGCTTCTCGTACAAATGTTTCATAAAATTGCGTATTGCGGCTGGGTCTTGCATTCCCGATGAAAATTCGTTGTAAATCTGTTCGGCTGTAACCACTTCTATTGCCAATCCGTCCCTTTCGCGATGCAGCGCCGCCAGTTCGTGCGAAGCGTCCATAAAATCGGGGTGCGTAACTATAATCATATCTACATCGTTGATATTGCGCAAATTTTGATTTTCTGTTCGCCTGTTTCCTTCGGGAAAGTTTGGTCTTAATAAACCTGTTGTAACGTCAAAAGCAACAAATTCGCGCAGGTTGTCGGTCGTTGCCGAAAAAGAAAGCATATTTCCCGAAAGGGAGGTGTTGATGCGGCTAACATTGTGTAAATCAGTTATGTCCCATACGTGTATGTTTGAGTTGCCGCTTGTGATTTGAAACTGCGCTGCGTGTCCTTCGCCAACCGATTGCGTATCTCTGAAAAAGAGTTGCGATGACGACATATTCAGCCTTCTACGCGCAAACAGCCTGATATAGTCCAACCAGCCGCCTGCGTTATCAACGCCGTTTTTGTTGAGCGTCAATTCCATCGTCATATTTCCCGACGATGTATTGAATTTGGCTGTATTGAAAATGGTTACAGTGGCATGATGATTGAAAAGATTGACGGGCAACGGCTGCGACGCAATCTGCTGTTCGTTGAATATAACTTGAAGTTGCGGCGTTGAGGAATTTGTTCTCGCCATAAACGAAATATTTAACCACACGGGCGCATTGTTTTCAATATCGGGAACCGTAAACGAAAAACGGCGGGTAATTTCGCTTAACGACGATGAAAAGAACTCCTCGCCATACCAATTCCTTCCCGAACCTAAAAGGGTTGTCAGTTCATTTTCGTAAAATTGACGCTCGTCGAAACTTGTTACGGTGTGCGTGATTGGCGCGGAGAGCGGCGTTTCGGTTGTAATTCTTTTTCCTCCCGCTTTTGACGTAATAAAATATGTTGATTTTTTGTCCCACAGATGTATAGAATGTTCAAATTCCTGTTTTTCTGCATCGTATTTCCACACGGCGGGTCCCTGTCCGTAAAAAAGAATATAGTCGCCGCTTTTGAAAACCCCGTCGCGCGTATGCACCCAGATTGGTATCTCCTGCAAATCGCTAATATAGTCTTTATCAGCCGTTTCGGGTAACATGCCGCCTCCCAAGCCGTATATACGCACATTTTCAGGATTGGTAATCCCCAGACTGACTAATTCTGAATAGGTTATACGATAAATTCCATCGCTTTCCAATGTAATTTTGTACCAGTCGCCCGATGCCATTACCGATGGCAAATCGCTGCCCAAAATGCAAAAACTGGACAGCAGACACAATGATATTGTAAAAAGTGCGTTTTTCATCTTCACTGTTCGCTAAATATTTTTTCAGTCCATACTGAATTAAGGCGCAAATATAAATAAAATTTTTGAATTCTACACAGTATGGATACAATACTTTTAAATTACTCTATCTTTATCACTTCCGCCGGATTTTGCCGTGTCGAAAAAAACACCTGTACTGCAATTAGCGTAGCCGTTATAAGCGCTACCACCAACGGAACAAGCGTAAAAATCCACCAGCTTAGCGATGTTCGGAATGAGTATGTTTCAATCCATCTTAGAAGTATGATAAAACTCGCCGGAATAGCGACAGCACAGGCTATGCCTATTATTTTAGCGAAATACATCATAAACAGCGAAATAATGTCTTTGGTTTCAGCGCCGTTTATTCTGCGGATTGCTATTTCTTTCTTCCGTTTTTCGACCATAAATGAAACCATACTGAAGATTCCCATCACACAGAGGCACAACGACAAAATGGAAAAAATGGTCAGCATCTTCATCGTTCGCAACTCGGTTTTATACATGATGTTGTAATCATCCTCTACTGTATGATACATAAATGGCGTTCCGATTCTGTGAAATGGGAGCATTTCCATGTATTTTTCACGGATATAATCCAAGGTTTCTTGTTTATTATTTCCGGTAGTTTTGATATATACCTTAGTGCATGCCTCAGGATTATAGCTGATAATCAGCGGAGTAATAGGTTCTTTCAATGGCTTGAAATTAAAATCCTTTACAACGCCTATGATTTTTCCCGTAGATCCGTATCTTACCGTAGTTCCAATCGGATTGTCCACACCCATCGCTCTTTGAAAAGCCTGATTGATAACTATATTTCGGGAGTTTTCGTCCGAATTTTCCCACCAGCCCCAGCCCGGTGTAATAAATTCGCCCTCTACAATCTGCAAACCGAAAGTGTTGGCATAATTATGGTCGCAATGAATCCGCGCAAATTCCATTTCTATTTCAGGCTCTGTGCTTCCTTCCCATGAAACGCCGCTATAGCCCAATAGTACATTGTAAGGAGGTCCGCTTGCAATTGAAGCGTCAATGATGTTCGGATTTTCACGTTTGATGACTTGAATAAAATCTTCTACTTCATACCAAAGATTTGTATTCAAAACAATTATGTTTTCTCGATTTACGCCTGTGTCTGCGGTGAACATGTAGTGCGTCTGTTTGTAAATTAACAATGTGGAAATCAATATTCCTACGGAAAGGAAAAATTGAAACCCAATCAGGAATTTACGCAAATTTTCCTTTGACGCGGGATTGACTCCTCCGCGAATGACGGTTAACGCATTGAGAGACGAAAGATAGAACGCGGCATAACCGCCTGAAAAAATTGTAATGATTATGCAAACCGCAAAAGAAATCAGAATTGTTTTGATGTCCATGGAAAAAGTGGTCTGATTTCCCATGACCATGCTAAATTCCGGAAAAAGAAGTTTCGCTGTTGCCAATGCAATGACAATGGACGCTGCTGAAATAATAAAAGCGTCTGAAAGGAATCTTATAATAAGTTGCATTTGCGTTGAGCCGGTCACTTTTCTGACGCCTACTTCTCTCATTCTGCTCATTGCACGCGCTATTGATGTATTGACATAATTGATAACGGCAATTATCAGTATCAGTAGGGCAACTAACGAAAACAGGTAGATCTGTTTCAAATCGCCAAACGTTTGCCATTCTGAATTAACTGCCAACTCTTTTGAGGAGTGTAAATGAACATCCTTCAACGGCTGGAAAGACAGTTTTTTTTCTGTCTCACGAAGTGAACCAGCGTCTATTACTCCGGAAATGCCATAGTTTCTATCGGCTGTACCAAGGAAATCAGCCATACGTCGCTGTGTTTCTTCGGTAAAGCGAGCGTTTTCACCGATGAGAATGTAGTGAACTCCACCCCATGGCGTACCCGCATGGAGGTCGAGAATTCCAAATGTCATGTGAGTGTTTTGAGGAATTTTTGCAACAGCCTGAATATTACATACAACGGTTGTTCCGAACCTGACTGTTTTTCCGATTGCGGATTCTTCTCCGAAAAACTTTCGGGCAACGTCTTCCGACATAATTGCTCCGTTGACGGTATTCAGTACATTTTCCGTACTTCCCTCAATTAATTCGTAAGAAAACATTTCCAAATATTCGGGAGTAGTCATGGTATAGTCCACCATAATTCCTTCATTGCCTTCATATCTAAAAGACAATTGATCGTGATAAACGATTGTTGAGGCTTCAATTTCGGGAAATGTTTCCTTTAATTGACGGGCAATTACCGGACGTATCAAGTCGCTTTTATGCAAGCCGTCCATTCTTTGTTCCACTTGCAAAACTTTGTATATGCGGTTGGCTTTCGGATGGCTGTCTTCGAATGTTAATTCGAACTTTATCCATAAAATCAACAAAAAACAGCAGGCAATGGCGAT
>Ga0099364_10010176_pt1 | contig 12964 bp, 17 predicted proteins | sample TergutTh196P3_FD_73070 | JGI IMG/M metagenome (GOLD analysis project Ga0099364, IMG submission 73070) | Microcerotermes parvus P3 segment gut microbial communities from Pointe-Noire, Republic of the Congo - Th196 P3 | ecosystem: Host-associated > Arthropoda: Insects > Digestive system > Gut ...
AAAAAGTCGTCGCGGCCAAGCGGCTTCTTGCCAGCGGGACGGCGGCGCGAGAGGTAGCCGCCAACCTAGGCGTGTCTGTGCCGACGCTTTATAGGTGGGTGCCGGCTGATCGTGCCTAAACATGAGGGGCATAGAGGCTCATGATTATTTTTCCTCCATCGGTTTCATTTGTATTTTTCGGGATATTTTTACTAAAGATTTTAGGTCAGGATTGACGTAAAACATATTGGCTCGCACTAGTTGGCCGTTCCAGATCAGGTGTGCCTCACCTTCTGTCTGCTCCATCAAGTCTCTGATATCAATACGACTTTGCCGCTCAATGGATGCTTTAAAATTATCTCGGTAGCCATCATCATCATAATTCCAACCGTCGGTTGTACTAACTAGTTCCATGCCAGTCAAACCTTTAATTAATTCAAAAGTTTTTTCCGCATCTTGCATACGCATAAAGACTTTAGTGTTTGTATTCGCACTAATTTGTTGTGATCCTTTTTTGTCGGCTTCCACCATGCCGGCATAATCCTGTGATGCGACAATGGTGGCCATGCCTAGACCGCGCCCCTGGGTTAATAAAATTTCAAAGCCTGGTGTTGTGATTGCGGCGTACTCGTCCACGATGGTCAAAAACGGCCCTGTTCCCTGAAAATGAATGGGGAGACTACCTAAAACATCTTCGGGGCTTCCTTCTATTCGCATACCCAACCCCGTTGAGGCGGCCGCCTTTAGGCACGATAAGACGATCTTACCTAAATTGCCAAGCTCCACGGTGCTTTTTTCCATGGAAGGAAGCAGAACAACAAGGATGCGGCGATTCATCACCACATCCCGAAAATCAATTTCTCCTGTCTCTACGTCAAAAATATGGCCGTAAGTGTCGGCTAAACTCGATAAAGCTTGGCCAAAATACGCCCGGCCATAGCCGAATTGCTCATGAAAGGATTTTTGTTTAGCAATCGGCATATCTTTCGTGTAATTGCAGGTACTTAGCGCCGCCTCCATTGCATCGCGTGAAAATTGCGATAATCTCATATCTTCGGATAATTCAATAAATTTCTGTGAGTCGAGATAATCCCGAATCACTCTCGGAGAAATAACCAATTTCCCCTTATCCCGCAGGTCAACCAGCGCATACATTAAAGCCGCAATAATGGCCTGGCCTTTTGCCTGAAAAACCTGGTTTTTTCCATCACTTGAGGCCATTAATGAAGCCAGCATTTCCGTTAAAATTTCGGCCGATCCAAAAGAAAAAGGGTTGCAGGTATTGCTTAATTTATGGCTTCCATCTTTGCCTTGAACGCCAAAATTTAGGATTAAAAAATCATCATCACGGCCTAAATTTCGGGCCATGTTGTGTATTTGGTGAGCTAGTTTTGAAGTGCCTTTAGGGTCAACGTAAATAAGACCAGAGCCTAGCGCCAAAGCGTTGTAGGACAAAGAGACGAGCGTTTCCGTCTTTCCTGATCCAGTCGTTCCGAATAGCAAAAAATGAGTTAATATATCTTTTTGCTCCAACCATAATTCCTGATTTGTTTTTTTCTCATTCCCGAGAAAATAAATCCCTCCAGCTTGAGAAAGTTTTTTCCCTCCAGGCGCGGGTGAATTCGGATCAGGGCAATTAGCGGTTTGGGGAAGTCGCAATGGTAAAGAATCGCCTTTTTTCAAGTAGTTATGACAAAAATATATAATACTGCTCCAGGTAAAACCTCCAAGCCAGAAGCCGCTATCCCAAAACATTAAAATAGGCCCGATGGCCATCAAAATTAAGGCGTGTTCGCGGTCGCGTAAAATTTCAAAAATTTTTACTGCGGTTGGGCGAATATCCCGCCGCGCTTTATGAGGGGCTATGCCTTCTCCGTCCTGTATTCCTCGTATTGGTCTGTTCCTATAATCCATTGTTTTTTCCTCCTTAATCGGCGGCTCCATCGTCGTCGTCTTCTTCGTCGTCTTCGTCAAGTGATGGTATGGCGGCGGCGGTTGAAGTCGAAGGCCGCCAAATAGATGATCCTTCGTTTGTCAGGACAATATATTCTCTTGTGTCTCTGCCTACCGCCATCCATGTACCATCTTCAATTACACACTGAATAATATGCCTATCGCCAAAGTCTTTGACGATTTCACGCCATTTAGTCTCGGGAGCTACCAGACCTGTCTTGGGTTCCACATACATTTTCTCAGGGCTGGTAATGATTCCTTCCGAATCCTCAATCTCAATTTCGATGTTCATGTCTATCTCCTTTTGGCCATCATTCTGGCCCGTCGTCGTCATCGTCGTCGTCTTCAACCTGGGCGAAAGTTTTTTCAATCGTGGTAAGCGCTTCCTCCCAGGCCATGTCATATTTTTTAAGTGCTTCCTCATAATCTACCAGGGCGGCATCAAACGAAGAAATTACCGAAAACAGAGCCTTGCGGGTTCTTTCGGGGTAGTTCTCATTTTCAATTTTTTCCCGCATCTCTTCGACTTTCTGGCGGCCGACGGTGCGGACATACAGCGCGGCATCACGTGTCCCGATGGCTGTGGAGCTTATTTCCGTGATTGCTTTTTTGATCTCACGGCCTTCTATAAAATCGCCTAACTTAGTGAAAAACTTGTAAATTACTGACATGATCTTTCCTCCTGGTGGTGGTTGTGGTAGTTTTAATCACTGGCCCCGTCGTCGTCGTCATCGTCGTATGGGTCATATTCTTCAGGCCGGCACCAAAATATAGGGGTGCCCGTTTTGTCTGCCGCGATGGTGGCGGCTTCGATTGCTTTTTCGGCTTGATGTTTGGCCGTTGTGATGGCTCGCTCCATTGCTATCTTGTCAACATTTTTAGGAAAATCATCAAGATATGCTATCTCATTTTCTGGGGCGTCCGGCTCGGGGTAGGCGAGATTCCAGGCCGCATTGTGCGGGCCGTATTTATCAAAAATCTCTCCTCGGCCGTCAAAGAGTGAGTCATTAAAGACCCCAGTGTAGCTAGTCCCTTCTGTGACAATGAGTCGCCCAAATCCACATGGTCTGGATTCGCTGTGCTCACCGGTATATTCATAGCCGTCTATCTCGATATCGGTATATATGGTGACCCCTTTCCCGTTAGGGATTCCCTCTGACACTTCACCATAATATACGCCGTGTGCCGTCCGCATCACGCCCACGCCATCAGGCACATACTCGCCGTCTTGGTTTTTGACGACATCGCCAGCATAACGCATATACTCGTTTTCGCTGTCAATGACTCCAAATGTATGGCCATCTATTTTTTGAATTTTTGTGGTCATGGTATTTTCTCCTGTGGTTGTGGTTGGTGGTGGTTTTAATCACTGGCTCCATCCTACAAGAATATTCGGCCGCCGACTGCCGGCATACCATCATATATTTTCCCATTCAATATCCGGCCATTATTCTTTTTCGAACGCTTCACACCATCAGGCCCCCAAGAGCCCCACTGTTTGAAGAAAAACGGTATATCTTCGGCCAGGCATTGATCCTTAATTGGATTAACCCATTGAGGGAGCATAGGACGCGCTCTATTTCCAGATTCGCCACCGACAATAACCCAGCCGATCCCGTCAAGATTTAAATTACCTAAATACTCTAAAAGTGGCTCAAAAGAAACAAATCGTACCGGGGCTTCAATTGTCGCAAGATGCGCGATGCGCTCTTTGCTTGATGCTTTTTCGACCGTAACTCCAAGCCAGGCATTTGGAGGGCAAGACCGGCGGGAAAAATATTGCATCATACGCGCCGAGCGTTTCGTCAAAATCTGATATGTATGGTGGGGAGTCTTTAGGATAGTGTCAAAGACACGGTCGAGAAAAAAATCAGAAACATCTAAATGGAAAAGATCACTCATCGAATTGACAAAATATATTGTTGGTTTTTTCCGCTGTAAAGGTTGATTTAATTTATGACGATGCATCGTAAAATTAAATCCATTTTCATATTCTTTTATTTTCATCATTTTTAAACGATTTGCAAAAATTTCGGCATAACAATTTTGGCAACCCGGAGATATTTTTGTGCATCCTGTGGTTGGGTTCCATGTGTGGGATGTCCATTCTATTTTTGTGACCATTTCAAATCCTTTCATTCCGGCCCGGTTCTTTGGTCGTCTTCATCTTCCATTATTTCCTCGGCCCAATTTCGCGCCGATGTCGGATCATATAATATTGCGTTTGCGATTTCAACCCGCTCTTCCTCCATTTTCTCAATTTGTCCGTTTTTTTCTTCAATCTCTTTTCTTAATTCAGCTTGTTTTTCTATTTCTTTCTTTGCCTCCTGCGCTTGTTTCTCGGCGGCGGCAAGGCGTTCTGCCTGTATCTGTAATTGTTCTTTTAATGTATCATTCTCTTCGACCGCTGGTTGGTATTTTTGATATGCCATCGCCACCGCTTTACGTTTCATCTCCTGTGCCTTCGCTAATTCCGTTAAAGCGGCTTCCCTTATTTTTTCTACTTTATCTCTTTCAATCTGTCTCGCATCGTCGAGGGCTTGTCGTGATTCATTCAGCGAATATCCCAAAAATTTATTGGGCAGAAACACCTCAGCGGGTTCAGGTTCTTCAACATCATCAAGTGATGGTATGGCGGCCTCTGCGGCGTTCACTCGCGTGTAATATTCTTTTACGGTTTCGTGTTTGGCGGTAGAAAATTTTTGACCGCGAACTATTCCCATTGGCTCTAAGGCTTTTGCAAAATCTGTTTGTAATTGGCGGAGCTTCCCTCTATCACCACCGTATGGTGAATCTTTATAACTTAAGGTTCCGTTTTCACGTAAAGGAATGATAATCATTTGGATGTGAGGTGTGATTTCATCTAAGTGCATTACAGCTGATATGATGTTTTCCTTCGGGCCTAACTTAGTTTGAGCAAAATCCATAACACGATCTTTAAATTCATTAATTCTATCTTGATCAAGGTTTCCGTCCTCATCTTCAAATGCTTCCCGCGAAGCAGAAAAGATAAATGTCGCGGCTCGGCGGGCGTCCTTGCGAAGGCGTTGATCACCAATTTTATCAGCGGCAATTTGGCCCATATCATCGTTGGGGTTGCCGACTAAAATTTGGTTTAGATGTTTGCGTGCCGGGTCTGCATTGGCAGGTTGATATTGCCTGAGGTCGTGACGTCCCTGGGCGCGGATTTCGTGAATTTTGTGCAGGGCTTTAACTCTCAATACGGCGGCGGCGGTCATGGGTCTTCCTCTTCCTCTTCCTCTTCGGCTTTGCACACTCGCCCTTCACTTTAAAAATGATTTGAACTTGCTGGCAAGGGCGAATCATTTTTAAAGTGAAGGGGGAGTGTGTAGATCCCCCTCTTAAGGGCTCGTGCTGAATCTCAATCATGATGGTGATAAATATGACGTGCGGGTGTTAGTGGCAAAACCATTATATACTGGCAATATGAAATATGCAAGTATTTTTTTCTACCGACAGCATTTTAGTTTTTGATTATGTGCGATTCTCTTCTTGACTTTTGGAGATATGCATGATACATCTTGTCAATCTGACCATCGAAACGGAGGTATGACCATGACTAATATGACCAATACTGACAATAAAACAACTCTTGATGACAAAGTGTCGCATATCGAAAAAATTGAAAAAATGATAGCTAAGAAGCAATCAGAAATACAACGCGCCCAAAAAAAAATAGAACAAATCAAAAATAAGATATCTTCAAAGGATATTAATTTTTTAATATATTATCTCGGCCGGGCTATTAACAATTTAGAAAATCCTCCTATGTCTGTAAAAAAAATAATTATAGATGCCTTAATAAAAAATCCAATTCCTACAGATAAATTGCACTTATTCGACAAATTTATGAAGTTGCCTAAAAAAAGAATCCCTACTCCAAATATTGAAATTCCGGTTGAGAACAAACCGATTAATTTAATCGACATGATCAAAACCGAGAGCTAAATATTTTGTGATTCTTCTTTCGGCTCAACCGCAATTTGTACTTGCCTTCCTGATATTTTTCGGATTAATTCTCCGAAATTATTTTCGATCAATGTGGCCCAAACTGTATTCGGCACAGTCAAAATAATTTCCCCGATATTATTAATTTTTCCGCTGATTTTCCGGACCCAATGCCATTTCTTCTCCTCCGGTATATCCTCCCGATTCTTTGAAATTTGTTCAATTTTTTGCCTCACCTCGCCCCAGATCGGGATCGCGTTTTGTCTTGCGTCATGTTCTGCGGCTCGGGCTTGTTTTTCCGCCTCTTTCCGTTCCCGTGCCCAGGTCTCGGCGGCCTCCTTGTCGGCCAGCTCCGCCGCCTTTTTGGCCATCTCGGCTTCGTTTTTTTGCCGCTTTTCGTTTTCTTTTTTTTCTTTTTCCTCCATATATGCCCGATATTCGTGATAATTTTTACCTGAGTTTATGCATGCGGTCAAGTATGCTATTATTTCGCGGCTTTTTGTGCCAATAGCCGCAAGATGTTTTTTGACACAATACACGATATGGCTAAGTCTTTGATTATTCGCCGAACTTTTGCCCATTAAGAAGAATATTTGCCTATCTTTCAGTTTGAATTCATCACGCAGGATTCTTATATCAGGATCATCGAATGGTTTGATTTCTTTTGCCTTCTCTTTATTCCGAAAACCTGTTGCATTTGCCCCCATTTTCTCTTTCGCCGCCTCCACTATAACATCCACCTCACCTTTCCCGCCCTCTTCATCGCCGGCCGCAAAAGATTTACCCCCTGGGGACTGTTTATGCATATATTGTTCTTTCTCAATAAGATTTTGGTGTGACTCGGTGTCACACCCTCTCCCCATTTCCTCTTTTCCCGCCACCCCTAACATAATTAGCAATTTATGCGTTACTCTCACCGGCGCCCATGATTTATATCCATCACTCGGCCTGCGTTCCTGGGGCATGCGCTCGACATACCCCGCCGCCTCCAATCGGCCCAAGCCCCGGCTGATCGTTTCACGACATACGCCTATTTTTTCCGCTACCGTCTTCCTGGAAAAATAGAATATTTTAAGTAAGTCACCCGCATTTACATTTATACGTTTAATCACTTCTTCGAGAATATCCCGATCCCCCGGCCGCAGCAACTTAAATTCCGGGTGCTCGCGCAGATTCCGCAAAGCTAAAAATATTAATGATTTTAAATATTTAAGTGGTGGCGGTGGGGAAATTAAAGTAATTTCACCAGTAAAAGCAAAATTTTGCAACATAATCAGCGCCTTACCTTTCTTTTCCACGTTCTAACCGTGAAAAAAACAAAAAAAAAGCCCAATGGGCTTGACTTGCGCTGATTTTTGTGCTATCCTCTTATCATTCTTTGGGAGGATGCCTGCCCGGTCGCCACCGGGGTCAGAGCAAGAAGCCGATTTCCGAACCCTGATCCTGCAAGATTGGGGTTCTTTGTTTTTGTAATATTTTTAAGCCGTTACGAGCCTCCGGTTCGAAAATCAATATATTGGGGTTTATTATATTTGATTTTTTACAAAAAATCAACCTTTTTTTCCTTTTTACATTAAAAATATTAATAAAAACAGTAATTAAAGCGTTTGCGCTACAATTAACAAATTTAAAAATAGCAAAGTTCTGAAATTATTCTACACAATATATTGTGGTAATCATAGCGTTTGCGCTATAATTTTTAAATTAAATAAGACAATAATTACAGCTAGTTAGATGAACCAAAATTTAATTAGCCCCGCCCCAGGAATTTTTTTACAATTTTCTCCTTTATAAATCCTCTCACTCTTTGGCTTGGATTGAGGCCATCGCCATCCACGGGGGCTCTAAGGCTTTTTAAAATAGTAGCGTTTGCGCTATAATCTTTTTTCCCCTGCCAAAAAGAAATGATTTAACTTCAAAAAAACTCTTGACTTTCCCTGTTATGTGTTTTACAGTAAAACTGTTTTAATGTTTCACGTGAAACATGTAAACCGGAAAATATGTTTTCATGGAGAGGGTATGGGAGAGGAATTCCTGGAACCTAAAATCGTTTCCTTCTTCAATTTTAAAGGCGGTCAAGGCAAGACCACCTTGGCAGTGAATTATTGTCGATATATATCAGGATGTTACATTACAAACGAACCTTCCGTATCAATTAGGAATGTCTTGTCTGAAGCGATTCCCGAAGAACAGTTTTTAATCATGGGTTTTAATGATGATATTAGTACCGTCTTCAAAACCGCGATCCCTCGCTCAAACGGACGCATTATAGTTGATTTTGGCGGCTATGCTGATGCGCGGCTGGAAACCATAATAAAACATTCTGATGTTGTCTGCATTCCGTGCGCCTATGAGGGGTCGCTTGACCTGGCCCTCCTGGCTGAAACTATTGAAACCTGCAAAGCATGGAATCAGCAAAACTGCATTATTGTTTTAAATAATATTGAAAATGATGATTTACATGAAATCCGAGAAACAGTAAAACTGTTTTACAGTAAAACATATAAAATAGCTGAAGTCAGGCGCTCTAGATTTGTCAGGCGACTCTTAAAAAAAGGAGAGCTCTTCGGCGAAATCTCGGAACGCGGGGCCTTAAAAAAACCTCTCTCCATTGTATTGGGTCAGCTGACAGCATTTTTTGAAACAATCGAAGCATCGCTTAACAAGGAGGATTGATTTATGCCGATCGGAGATCTTCTGCAGAAAACTACCGAGAATGTAAAGCCACGCGAAATGCCGCCTTCCCGGATAAAAATCAAAGAGGTCAAGGAAGAAACTGTCCGGATAACTGTTGAAATTCCTAAAACAGTGATGGATCGAGTCAATAAAGCAATTGCCCTTAAACAACCAAATCAAAAAAAGAAAATCACTTGGGCAGCTTTTATCCGAGATTGTGTAATTGACGTTGTGGGGGAAGAGGGAAAAATATTATGATCCGACAATTAAGCAAAAAAGCTCGAATAAAGGAAATGAAACTTGACTATATGACATATATTTATTTGGATTCTTTCGCAAAAGAAAAAGGCATCACCAGAGAGCGAGCCGCGAAACTTATCATCAGCCATTATTTTTCACCCGATCCAAGATTAACACCTCGTTTGGACGATGAAAAAAGCGCCCTTTGCAGAAATATTTTGGAAAATGCGCAAGAAATTTTTTCATCAAAAGAGCCAAAAAAAATTATCCACTAGACAAAGAGAAGAAGGAAGAAAAAGAGGAAGAAGACACCCCCCTTGTCGCTTCGCTCACCCCTCGGAACCTTTGTAACAATTTTTGTAACAGCGGTGACAAAATATGACACACGTTGAGACACAACCGATTGCGAAGACGATGCGCCTTTCCTTGTCGCCATCCCTCCACCAGGCCGTGAAGAGGTATGCGGACGAGCGGAACCTGACTTTACCTGATTCCGTGGCTGAAATTCTAGCGTTTTTCTTTGCGAATACGAACCCAGAAAACAGAAATCAAAGAACCATAATTTCAATCTTAAATCGCAAAATTGAAGAGGCGGAAAAAGCCGCTAATTCAGCACAAGGAAAAGCGGTTTTAAAGAGAGATAATGTAAGGGCGGCATGGGAGAAAGTGTCAAAAGACGACCGCCATCTTTTTGAGCCTGGAGGACATTTCGAAAATAAAGGGCCAAAATTTTTAATGGGAGAATTTGGCAGTTTAGCAAATTTGACTTATGCGAAATGGCGGGAGGAAGCATGGGCGGCAGAACTAGAAGCCGAACAGAAATTACTTGAACTTGAGGAACTCTTAGATCGGCGTGAACGGTTTTTGTTGAGATTGGCTAGGGAACAGGTACAGACAGGAGATGACCAATGAGCAGTTTTCCGACATTGGAACATGAAAAGGAAGCCCTTTATCATGTTATAGTATAGAGGAGTAATCGCCGTTTATGTGGCCCCCAGGAGAGGTTTCCCAGGGGCCGGTTCCGGGCAGAATTAGAAATAGGCGCGAGTGCTCCCTTCCTTTTCGGTCTAATGGACGGCCTTCCTCTCTCGCCACGGTTATTTTGTTTTTTGGGCTTCGCCCTGTTCGGCCTGCTGGTTGGCGGCCTTCCTTTCCCGCCATGCCCAAAAATGAGCCGAAAGAGTAAGAAAAATTACAATTCCTACACCTGCCCATATTGTACCTGTCATTGTTATGACCTCCATTTGACTGTTTTGTTTTGGAATGGCTGGGCAACCAAAAATATACTTGCCAAGCTGACATATGATAGCATAGATATTATTAAAAACCAAAGGTTCTGCTCCACAAACGCGGCGAGAAAACTTGCGACAATGCCCATTTTCAACATGTCCACATGGGCCTCAAGAAAAGTTTGCCTCATAGTGTCGCCTCCTGTCCCTTGGGCTTCGCCGGAGCGGGTTTATCGATCTTTTTTGGCCGCCCTGCTTTCGATTCAGCGTTTATAGCGGTCTTTTTTGGTGGCCTTCCTCCCTTGTTGTTCTTTTTAGCGGCAGCCTTGGCCTCCCCATCGGCGGCCAGGTTAGCCGCGGCCAGGGCTTCATCTTCCGCCCGGGCTTGAATTATAGCCGCGCCTACAGCATCATCTCGCGCCTCCGCCAGCTGGGCCAATACATCTTTAAGCTGTACCTGGAGTTCACCCTGCCGGGCCTCGGCCTGGGCAACCTTATTTTGGCCCATTTCTTTAATCTCAGAAACGTCTTTTCCAATAACCGTAACGTTCTCATGGATTAACGTGAGAAGGCCGTTTTTTTCCTTTACCGCTGAATCCAATTCCTCCTTTAACTGCTTGTTCATAGCAGTTAAAACTTCTAGCTGGCCAGCTCGGACTAACGACTCGTCAAGGCGCTCTCTAAGCTTATCTTTCTCACGTTCAACTTCACTGATACGTTGCAGTGTTAAGTCGTGTTTGCCGTTATCGTGAATAGCCTTTTCCCATGAGACTCGAAGTGAATTAACCTCGGTCTCAAGTTGATGAATTCGATCCGAACGCTCTTTTAGTTCTTTTTCATTCGCCGTATGCTCAATCTTGCGCTCAAAAAGTGCATTAGCCATTCGCTCGCATTCTATCTCATAAAATTCAACGGTGTCTTTAAGAAAAACAACTTCACCTTCAAGCGTTGCCATGCGCGTTCTATTCCAAATGGTATAATTGTCAATGACTGCTACCGAGTCGGTAATCCCTGGGGCTGGCGTTGCGATGATAGCAGCCTTCAAAGCACTGTTCTCTTGGGAGTTTTTTTGTGACCGCCATTTCTGCATGTGCTTCATCACAGTTGGGCGAGAGCCGCGGCCGAGATGAAGGTGAACTGCTTCGACAGTGGGGATTGTTTGAGTTGACTCAAAAAGTTCGTCTGCTGCGGCAAAAATCTCATCTGCTGTCAGCCATGTGCTCGAATCTCTGGTCGTGGTGGTGGTCATGGTGTCCTCTCTTTCAGTAAAAGTTAATCTGCAAACCTTAACTTAAAGATAATACACCCGAGTTAATTTGTCAAGAGTTAATTTGGAAAAGTTAACTCTTTTTTGAGTTAATCCTTGAATTAACTTGTGGAAAGTTTAACTCAAGGGAGCTTTGAGTTAAGATATAAGAAAACACAGCTGAGTTAATCTATCTCCTGCGGGAAGGAACGGGATGGGTGCCGCCGATGGGACAGAAAGCCAGGCGCGTCGCGGCCCCGAAAAAAGGCCTGGAAATTTTGCAAACGCGAATAACGCCTCCAGGGGGCGTGTCGCATAGCCGCGACCGCTTCTTCCCTCAGAGTTGAAAAAGGTTCAAGGCCCAGCTTTGGGGCAAAAATTTCTGCCCGAGAAATACTCACTTCGGGGCCGTTTTGTACTCTTACATGGTGGTGGACCACGAAGCCAAAGCGTTAAAAGGTTACATTGGGCGTTTGCGAAAGCCCTTGAGGTTCAATGGCCGGCCGAGAGAGAGTGTCCGGGAAGAAGCTGGCCGGGAGGCATTAGAGATGGCCGGGCGGATTTGTGGGGAGGGGCGCCGGCCCGGCCCCTGGGAACCAGGGGCAAGCCCCAAATTTCTTAACCTGGGGCGAAGGAGAAAAGAAAGTTAAAAAAAGGTAGAAAATTTTAACTTTGCGATATATTATTTTCCTGTGATTGAAAAGTCTTATAAGGAAAGGAAAAAGCAAATGACGGACGAGGCAAGAGATCTTGAGCTGAGAATGAACGCCCTTGAATTAGAACGACCAACGACTGAGGCGGGAGTGGCGGATCTTAATAGGCGGATTGACGAGCTGAAAAAAGATTATGAAGCCACTGGAAAGGGGCATTTTTGTACTGTTTTGCATCGAAATCTTGATCCCAATACGGGGGAACTTTGTGTTGGAAACATACCCCTTTGGCCCGTCAAGTAAAATTTTTATCAAAAACGGTCGTTTGTGAGAAAAAAATAAGCCCTGGGCGACTTGACGAAAAATAAGCGTTTCCTATTCTCAAAAACTATTCTTGATTCATTATTCTCGATATGATAGAATAATAACGAGTTTTGAGAAAAAAGAGGCGCGGAAAAAATGCTAATCGGCTATGCGCGGGTCTCAACCCAGGATCAAAATCTCGCCCTCCAGCTGAAGGCGCTTAAGGCTGCCGGTTGTAAAAAAATTTACGAGGACAAGGCCAGCGGCGGTCGGGCTGACCGCCCTGGGCTGGCCATGGCCCTGGAAGTCCTCCGGCCGGGCGATACCTTGGTAGTTTGGAAACTAGACCGACTGGGCCGGGGCCTCCGCCAATTAATCGCCCTGGTCGAGGATTTAGCCGCCCGCAAAATACATTTCAAGAGCCTGACCGACAATATAGACACCTCGACGGCCGCAGGACGTTTTTTTTTCCATGTAATGGCCAGTCTTGCCCAAATGGAACGAGAATTGATTGTGGAGAGAACCAGGGCAGGGTTGATGGCGGCCCGGGCAAGCGGTCGGATCGGCGGCCGCCGGCGCCTGATGACCGAAAAAAAAGTCGTCGCGGCCAAGCGGCTTCTTGCCAGCGGGACGGCGGCGCGAGAGGTAGCCGCCAACCTAGGCGTGTCTGTGCCGACGCTTTATAGGTGGGTGCCGGCTGATCGTGCCTAAACATGAGG
>Ga0099364_10010177_pt1 | contig 12963 bp, 15 predicted proteins | sample TergutTh196P3_FD_73070 | JGI IMG/M metagenome (GOLD analysis project Ga0099364, IMG submission 73070) | Microcerotermes parvus P3 segment gut microbial communities from Pointe-Noire, Republic of the Congo - Th196 P3 | ecosystem: Host-associated > Arthropoda: Insects > Digestive system > Gut ...
AATCAAGGTAACAGAAAAATCCCCGAAAATCAGCCCCGCCGCCCCCACCCGGGACCTGGCCCACAGCAACAGGCCGGCCCGCATAACCGCCACAAGCCAGGACGGCGCGGCCCTGGAGGTCAAGTCCGTGGAGGTCGTCACGGCCAGCGGTAAGCCAGCATTGGCTATCCCTCATGGCGTAGACGGACTGCTCCTGACCGCTGCCGCTGTGAAGACCGGCAGCGTTCGCGTCCGGGTCACGGTCGCCTCGGATGAATATGTGCAGCTTTCAAAGAAAAACAGCACGTCCGCCGGCACGGTCTTCACCGCCACCGTCCGCATCGTCAACAGCGTGCCCAGCCTGAAGGCCCCCAAACGGGCGGACGCCCTGGCCCTGAAAGGCCGCATAGACGTCGTCAACCCGGACTCCGCCATCACGGCGATGATTGGTGCAATGCATGGCCCGATAAAGCACGTGGAACTGCGGAACACGGCCGGCGACGCGGTCTCGACCGTTCTCGCGGCGGAGCCGACCGGCACGCATGGCTTCCGTGTCTTTGCCATCCCCGGCGGCCTGGCGGAGGCGGGAACGACCTATCAGCTGGCCGTGCGGGTCACATTGGAAGATGAGCAGATTGTGGACATCACGAAACCGCTCAAAATCAAGCCGGTGCGCTCCGCCACCAAGGCCTTCCAGGGCAAGCGGGAAATCACTCTCTACACCGCCGCGCCGCTCTGGGGCGAGGCAGTCCGCCTCGGCCTCACGACCCCGGGCAGCGTGAAGCTCGGCGCCGTGAGCATGGACCTCAAAAGCCTGGCCGCCCTCAAATTCGATGGCGGGAAAAGCATGGAACTGGTCCGCAACGGCGCGGACACTTGGAGCATACGTTTTGCGAACGGGGAGGCCCCAAGCACCGCCAATAACGGCAAAAGACTCAAATCCAGCTATAAACTCCGCCTGCAACTCTGGCCGGAAGGCACATACACGCTGGACGCAACCGGCGAACCCCAGGCAATAGGGAAGGCGAAGCCGACCATCGTGAATATAAAGGTGAATGTGCGTTAGGGCAGGGTAAAGCTTTGTTCCGTAAATTTTGGGTAGAATCGTAAATAAGTAATCAAAGTAAAAGACACTTGACTAATAACTTGGTGTAAAACACATCAAATTAATAAGTCGAGTGTCTTTTTGCTTCATTCAAACATGATGGACTCGGGCAAGTGCTTACAGTGTGACTGCCTCCTTTACCTTTTCCGTGGACATTCCGACAATACTGGCAATCTCCTTAATCGGATAACCCCTTTTGTGCATAGTAACGGCTACTTCTGTTTTGCCTTTCTCTATGCCTTCTTCCCTTCCTTCTTCCTTGCCGTAAATGAAGTTGCTTTCAGCTATTCCCATGACCTTTTCCACCTCCGTCTTCAATGCTTCACTGAAATCCACATATTCGTTGATTATCTCATATGACCGCTTGTCTCTCGTGCAAAACAATGAATTCATGAGCCTTATGATGTCCTGCTCGTTTTCTTCCCTTGGATTACCCAGCCTCACTATCACCATGCTCATGAGGTCATGGTCATCCGGGTTCATTCGTACATCCCTGCTGTTCCAGTTGTTTGTGAACGAGAAAAAGGATACGGTGTTCCGCTGCTCTTCCGGTATGTTGTCCTGGCATATCCAGATGGAATATACCTTTTCAAGTTTACCATAATCCACTTTGCCCGCCAGTGCCGCCAACTGTGAACCAATCATCCGGGACATATAGTATATGCCTCTTTTTTCAATCGGGTATCCCGGTTTGTAATCCCTATTAGGCTCGATGTCGATGTGCAAGTAACAGGTGACTTTTTCGTTCGATAATTTTGGATTCCTGGCTCGGAACAAAACGTCAAAACGCGACATTTTTTCATCAAGGTCGCCGAACTCCGTGTTGTCGCCCCTTACCCTGCTCTGCTTGCCCCTTCCCGGCGATACCTCTGCCGTTCCCCTGCTGATGCTGTCAGCCTCGATGCAGTCGGCGATTGCCTGATAAGGCATATCTCTGTATTCCCTGACCGTGAACTTCAGTATGACCGCCAGGAACTCCTTGTTTGCCAGTATCTCCTTTGCTGCCCTATCATATTGCGGGTCTTGGTCGGTCACTTGCAAAGAACTGGCTGCGGCCAGGCTGCCTCTTATTTTATCCAAGTTGTCTCCTTATCTGTCTGGCATTCCCTGACATGATTGTAGCATATTATAGTCTATATTGGAAGAGTGTTTTTGTCACGCTCGATTGGTCGACGTGCAAAAAGCTAGTGAGCAGTGGTGAGCGTTGATAACCTTGCAATAAAAGGCTGTCAAGAAAAAATACTTGACAGCCTTTTATTTTCGTATTAAGATAATCTTTGCGACCATTGCGGTGGGACTTAAGCCCCCGCCCTACAGTCATTTTGGGAGACAAAATGGAAAAAATCGTCGCCAGCGGGCTCCTATATGATTTCTACGGTGAGCTGCTGACTGAGCATCAGAAAAGGATTTTTGAGGATTTTGTCTATCATGACCTGTCGCTGGCCGAGATAGCTGCCGAACACGGCATCAGCCGCCAGGGAGCGCATGACGTGATTCGCCGCTGCGACGCCACGTTACAAAAATACGAGGACAAGCTGGGTCTGGTGGGGCGTTTTATGCGGATGCGGGAAATGGTGGAGGAGCTTAGGCGCCTGGCGGGGGAATATGACGGCGACATCGATGCATTGACCAAGCGAGTCAATGCAGTGACAGACGAAATTTTGAAGGAATTGTTGTAAGAGGTACCCATGGCTTTTGAAAACCTAAGCGATAAACTGCAAAACATCTTCAAAAACCTCCGTGGCAAGGGGCGTTTGTCTGAGGCAGACGTTCGCGCCGCCTTAAAAGAAGTGAAGATGGCATTGCTGGAAGCGGACGTGAGCTTCAAAGTCGTGCGCCAGTTCATCAAGGCGGTGGAGGAACGCGCCGTCGGCTCCGATGTGATGAACGGGCTCAATCCCGGCCAGATGGTCATAAAGATTGTCAACGAGGAAATGATAGCCCTGATGGGCCATGAGACCACGGAGCTGAGTTTTCTGCCGGGCAAGGCCATCAGCGTCGTCATGATGTGCGGCTTGCAGGGCTCCGGCAAGACGACGACGGCGGCGAAAATTGCCGGGCAGCTGATAAAAAAAGGTAAAAAATCCCTGCTGGTAGCCTGCGACATCTACCGGCCGGCGGCGATAGAACAGTTGAGAATAAATGCCGAGAAGCAACAGATAGACTTTTTTTCCTTGGGTGATAGTAAAAATCCCGCCGAAATTGCCCGGGCCGCCTACGCACATGCCGAAAAAAACGGACATAATGTCATCTTCCTGGATACCGCCGGACGGCTCCACTTAGATGACGAAATGATGGCGGAGCTAAAAGAGATAAAAGCGGCGGTGGCTGTGCATCAAAGCCTGCTGGTCGTGGATGCGATGACCGGGCAGGATGCCGTGAATGTCGCCACGGAATTTGACGCGCAAATCGGGATAGACGGGCTGATATTGTCCAAAATGGACGGTGATGCCCGGGGCGGTGCCGCCCTCTCGATAACGGCCGTGACCGGTAAGCCCGTCCTGTACGTCGGCATGGGTGAGAAACTCTCCGAATTAGAGCAGTTTCACCCCGAACGCATGGCGGGGCGTATCCTCGGCATGGGCGATGTGCTGTCCTTTATCGAAAAAGCCGAGGCCAATATAGATATGGACGAGGCCAAGGGGCGGGAAATGACGGCCCGGATGAAGAAGGGGAAGTTTGACTTCGAGGACTACCTGGAGAGCATGAGGCAGATGCAAAAAATGGGCGGTCTGTCCGCATTGCTGGCGATGATGCCGGGCATGGGCGCCCAGGTAAAGGATGCGCAGGCGCTTTTGGACGATAAAAAATTGGGGCAGATGGAGGCCATCATCCTCTCGATGACCCCGGCGGAGCGTACAAACCCCAAGCTCCTGAACCTTAGCCGTAAAGGACGCATTGCCCGCGGCAGCGGCGTGGACATTGCCGTCGTGAATCGCTTTGTGAAGCAGTTTGAGCAGACGCAGAAGATGATGAAGCAGCAGATGCCGGGCCTCTTGGGTGGCCGCCGCGGCCGGGGCATGGGCAACCTATTCGGTGGGTTGTGAAATCAGGCAACATAGACGCACGATTTAACATCCGCAAGGATTTTATATAAAAGGCAGCGTAAAATGAATTATGAAAAACGAGATTGCGGGTCCATCTTCCGCTTAGCGGAAGCGCCCGCAATGACGTGAATCAGAAGGAGAAAAAAATGGCAGTAAAAATCAGATTGAAGAGAATCGGACAAAAGAAAGTACCTTTTTACCGCATCGTGGTCGCGGATTCCAGGTCGCCCAGGGATGGCCGTTTCATCGCCGAAATTGGCACCTACAACCCGAACACCGACCCCAGCACCTTCACGCTCAATGAGGAACTGGCGCTAAAATGGCTGAACAACGGGGCCCAGCCCACGGACGCGGTCGCCAAAATCTTAAAGATTATGGGCGTGGAAAAGGGTATGCAGCCCGGCGAAAAGAAAGCTGCGACGGAAGAAGCGGCAGTAGTGGAAGAAGTGGCAGTTGAAAGCGCAGTAGCAACAGAAGCAGCAGTAGTGGAGGTTGTTGTGGAAGAAACAGCAGAAGCTGAGGATGCAGTGGCAGAAACAGAAGTGACAGCCGAAGCAGAAGTAGCAGAAGCAGAAGTAGCAGCAGAAGAAACAGACGAAGCAGAAGCAGATCGCGGGTGAATTGGAAAGGCATGGGTGTTAGAATGAAGGAATTAGTGGAAATTATCGCCAAAGCACTGGTGGACAATCCGGATGAAGTCGTCGTCGTGCAAAACGAGGATGAACGCAACATAACCCTGGAGCTGCACGTGGCTTCCGCAGACATGGGTAAGGTCATCGGCAAGCAGGGGCGGATTGCCAAATCCATGCGCAGTGTTGTCAAAGCGGCATCGACCAAAGAGAATAAGCGCGTCGAGTTGGAGATAGTATGATACGGAGCTACGCTCCGTATCGGGAAGATTGAAAAATGCTTCGCATTTTCGCAATCTTCTGGGTGGTTCAGAAAAGGAGTCGGGATAGATGACGGAAACACTCCGGGTCGGCGTTATTGTCGCCCCTCATGGTCTGAAGGGTGAAGCGAAGGTTTTCCCGACCACGGACGACGCGAAACGCTTTAATGATTTGGCGACAGTTTTTTTGGAAACGGATGCCAAAATGCTGCCGCTCACCATCCGGACAGTCAGATATTCCGGTAAGTTCGTCATACTAAAGTTTGCGGAGTTTGAGCGGATAGAGGATGTCGAAAAGCACAAGGCCAAATACCTGGTGATTGACAAAAAAGACGCCGTGAAACTGGCAGACGACGAGTATTTTATCTCGGATTTACTGGGTATCAGGGTAGAAAGTGACGATGGTGAACATCTGGGAACGGTATGCGATGTCATCCGCACCGGGGCCAATGATGTCTATCTGGTGAGAAAAGACGACAAAGACATGCTGCTGCCGGCGATAAAGGACTGTGTCTTATCCGTGGACATGGAAAAACAGCTGATGCGGGTTCATGTCATGGACGGATTATGATAGGGCTAGTGTAAATCGAGCCATGAAAGGAGCGTGTCATTGTGGGCACGCCGTCCCCCTCGTCAGGGGGCCCCGCATAAACGCTTTGCGGGGTGACGGAGTTAACAGCAACGGGGTATACCAATGAACTTCCATGTCCTGACCTTATTCCCCGACATGATACGCTCTGTCATGGGTGAGAGTATCATCGGCCGGGCGGTAAACGGCGGCCTTATCCACGTAAATGCCGTCGATATTCGCGCCTACACGGAAAGCAAGCATAAAAAGGTCGATGATTACCCTTACGGCGGCGGGGCGGGGATGCTGATGCAGGCACAGCCGATATACGATGCCTACCGGGCAATAGCAGCGGATATTCAAGCGAAGACTATCGCCGCCAAGCCCTCCCGTTTTATCTATCTGACCCCGCAGGGGCGGCCATTTAAGCAGGATTTGGCAAAGGAGTTGGCCGGGGAGTCGGACTTAATCTTACTCTGCGGCCACTACGAAGGCGTCGATGAGCGCGTGCTGGAAGAAATCGGCGGCGATCACATCTCCATCGGCGACTATGTCCTGACCGGCGGCGAGCTGGCGGCAATGGTGGTAATAGATGCCGTGGCGCGTTTGTTGCCGGGGGTGCTAAGTAACGCCGAGTCGGGTGAAACGGAGAGTTTGAGCGGCCACTTGCTGGAATATCCGCAGTATACGCGGCCGGAAGTCTGGCGCGGCAGGGTAGTGCCGGAGGTGCTTTTGTCCGGTCATCATGCGAAGGTGGCTGAGTGGCGAAAAAACGCGGCGATAGAGCGCACCGCGAAGCAGCGCCCGGATTTATATGAGCAGTGGGCGTCGCCCTAAAGAACAGGGCATCGCCCTAAAAAACAGGGCGGCCGAGTGGAGTTGCATTTTCAAATTATTATGATATAATGGCATAGATGTTCTAACAGATAAGGAAAGGAAAAAGACCATGAATGACATTATCAGAGCAATTGAGCGTGAGCAGTTGAAAAAGGAGCCGCCCAAGTTTAATGTCGGCGACACCGTGAAAGTATATGGCAAGATCAAAGAAGGCAGCCGCGAGCGCATCCAGATCTTTGAGGGTACGGTGCTAAAGCGTCAGGGCGGCGGCAACCGCGAAACCTTTACCGTCCGTAAATCTTCCGGCGGTATTGGCGTGGAGAAGACCTGGCCCCTACATTCGCCCAATGTCGAGAAGGTGGAAGTGGTGCGGCGCGGTAAGGTCAGACGGGCCAAGCTATACTATTTACGTGACCGAGTCGGCAAGAAGGCCAAGGTAAAAGAAAAACGCTAGTGGCAAAATGGCAAGAAAAAAGGGCCTAAGTTTTATTCAGAAAAAAAAGCGCGTCAAGAAATCGCACATTACGGGCTTGCTTATGTTCCTCTTTGCGGCCGTGGTGACGGTTTTTTTCGCATTTGTCCTCATATATACCTTCGGCATCCGCACCAGCGTCATCGGCGTGTCGATGGAACCGCAGCTTTTTAATGGCCAGGAAGTCCTGATAAACCGCCTGATTTATCAGCTCACGCCGCCCCAAAAAGGAGACGTGGTCACGTTTTTGCCAAACGGCAATCCCAATTCCCACATATACTTAAAACGTGTGGTGGCCGTGCCCGGCGAGAGCGTGCAGATTATCAACGGTTATCTCTATGTGGACGGCGACTTGTATGACGATGGGGAGAGTTTTGACCGGATGGAAGACGGCGGTATTGCCGTGAATGAGCTGCGGCTTGCCCCGGATGAGTTTTTTGTCCTGGGCGATAACCGCAACAACAGTGAGGACAGCCGCTCCGGTAATATCGGTGTCGTGGACCGGGGGCTTATTTCGGGAAAAGCCTGGTTCAAACTGCCCCATGATGATAAAGAGATGGGCTTTATAGAATAAACGCAGCACGCCTTATCAGAAAGAGATGGTTTTATGCAACACTACCAGTGGTATCCCGGCCATATGACCAAGGCGATGCGTCAGATGCATAAAGATATGCGTCTGATAGATTTGCTGATAGAGCTGGTCGATGCGCGTATCCCCTCATCCAGCCGCAATCCCGGCATAGATGATTTGGGTAAGCATAAGGCGCGTCTCATCATCCTCAATAAGGCCGACCTGGCGGATGAACAGTATAACCGCCTATGGGCCGATGAGTTTCGTGTCCAGGGCTATCATGTTTTGGAAGCCAACGCCAAGAGTGCCCAGATAGGCAAGGCGGTGCTGGCCAAAATCCGCGAATCGTGCCGGGAGAAAATCGAGCGCGACCGCAAAAAGGGGATTATCGGCCGCCCCATACGGGCGATGGTCGTGGGCATCCCCAACGTGGGGAAATCGACCTTCGTCAATGCCTTGGCCGGCCGCGCCAGCACCAAAACCGGCGACAAGCCGGGCGTTACCAAGGGTAAGCAGTGGATTAGCCTTAAAGGGAATGTGGAGCTTTTGGACACGCCGGGGGTTTTGTGGCCCAAGTTCGCGGATCAAACAGTCGGGCTTAGGCTGGCGATGATAGGCTCGATTAACGAAAATATCATTGATATAACGGAGCTTTCGCATAAAATAATCGAATTTATGGCCCAGTCCTACCCCGGCACTTTAGAGGCATATTATCAGATGGGCACATTTGCCGATACATCGGAAGCCTTGGCCATGATATGCAGGGAGCGCCATTGTTTGCTAAAGGGCGGCGAGCCGGACATAGTCCGGGCGGCGCGGATGCTGACGCTGGATTTTCGGGCGGGCAAGCTGGGCCGGGTCACGCTGGACAGAGTTATTGCAAGGAGGTAAGGGATGAAAAAAGCCGTTAGGGAAATACTGATAACCAGTATCTACATCCTCGGCGCGTTGCTGGTGTCTTTTTTGGTGGTCCGTTATATCGGGGTCCGCACGGAGGTACACGGCGGCTCGATGAATGACACCTTACAAGACGGCGAAATGCTGATTGTCGATAAAATCAGCTACCGTTTTGCCCATCCGGAGCGCTTTGACATTGTGGTCTTCCCCTATCGCCAGGGCCGGGATGTGCACTATATCAAACGGGTCATCGGCTTGCCCGGCGAGACTGTCTACATAGACAACGAAGGCAATATTTATATCAACGGAGACTTGCTGATAGAATCCTATGGGCGCGAGGTTATCCGCGATCCGGGTCGGGCCGGCACACCCATCGCCTTGGGTGCGGACGAGTATTTTGTGATGGGCGACAACCGTAACAATTCCTCGGACAGCCGCGAGGAGTCGGTGGCTAATGTGAAAAGGAGTGAGTTGGTCGGCAAGGCCTGGGTGCGGATTTGGCCCGTTAGTCGTCTGGGGTTTGTGGAGCACCAGTAGGGGGTGGGTTATATCCGCGTGGGCGTTCGTGCTGATTCAACGACAGACGCGCTTTCGCTCCGCCTCGACGTTGCGTTACATAAGCTCCCTGCTACGTCTACGACTTGCAGTGAGCTAAGTAACGACGTCTCGCCAGGGTCTGTCTTATGAATCACACTGCCGCCCTCGCGATGAAGTACAGGGTATACCCCCTTGCGGTATACATAGGAACCAGAACATGGAAAGTATCATAAGCATAAGCAAGAGACTTCAGGCGGCGGACGTGGATTTGCTGCCTGAATTTATGGAGGCGTATCGGCAGGATGCCCGCAGCGGCGTTCAGGCTTTGGTAAAGAAGGCGGCAAGCAAAATAAACGCCCATGAAGCGGAAGTGCGCCGGACATGGGAAATGGGCCGCTACGAGCGTGAATATGCGCATTTGGGCTTAATTTGCGGTGTCGATGAAGTGGGGCGGGGGCCGCTGGCCGGGCCGGTGGTGGCCGGGGCGGTCATCTTGCCCAAAGATTGCGACATCCTATACCTAAATGATTCCAAGAAACTATCCGAAAAGAAAAGAGAGGAGCTTTATCATGTCATCATCGATAAGGCCCTGGCCTACGGGCTGGGTTTTTGCCCGTCCGGGCGGATAGACGAAATAAACATCCTGAACGCGACCTATGAGGCCATGCGTGACGCCGTCCATGCCCTTTCACATAAGCCGCAGGTACTGCTAAACGATGCCGTCCGCATTCCGGGCCTGGATGTCTTGCAAGTACCCATCATCAAGGGCGACAGCCTAAGCTGCTCGATTGCCGCCGCCAGCATTATCGCCAAGGTGACACGCGACAGGCTGATGGCGGAATATGAGCTACAGTTTCCCGGCTACGGCTTTGCCGCCCACAAGGGCTATGGCTCCAAGGAGCATATGGACGCGATACGCCGTCTGGGCCCCACCCCGATACACCGCAGGAGTTTTATGAAAATATGAATCTAAATCACCTCTTTGGCTACCAAAACAATAACGCTGCCAACCCGGGCATATCCGGCAGCGTAAATACCCCGTTTAACGGGCCGCCGGCCGACATGAGCGCCTTCAAAGCGGGCCAGACCGTCCAGGGCGAGGTGGTGGCGGCCGAAAACAACGAAGTGGTCCTGAAACTGGAGGACGGAAGCCTGATTAGCGCCAAGCTGACAAAGGACATCCCCTTATCCATTGGCCAGACCATGACCCTGGAGATAAAATCCAACAACGGCAGCCGCCTGTCCCTGTCCCCCTTATTTGAAAACATGGGCCACGACCCCAACGCCCTGAAAGCGCTGGCCGCCGCCGGCATGCCCGCCACGGCAAGAAATCTGGAGATGGTCACGCTGCTCATGCGCGAGGGCATGCCGGTCGATAAAAACGCCTTGTTGCTGTTTAGCCGCCATGTGGCGGCCAATCCCGGCGAAGCCCTGAGTAGCCTGGCAGAGCTGGGCCGCCTAGGCTTGCCCGTCAATGCAGAAAACATCCAGCAACTGGAGGCATATAAAAACTACGAACACCAGATAAGCGCCGCCGTGCGTGATATCACCGACGGGCTGATAGACGACATGGGCCGGATGGTGGCACAGGGGGAAGGGGAGAGGGCCCTTAATCTGTTCCGCCAGGTCGTTTCCATCTTTGGTGATCAGTCCGCGGCGGCCGTCGGCGCGAATGGCGAGACAGCGGTGGCAGCTGGCGGTGCGAACGCCGGCGGCGAAGGCATCCTGGGTGGCGAAATGCCCGCCGCCTTGCAAAACATCAGCCTATCGGAGGGGAGTACTCCCGCCCCGGTCATGCCCTATCCGGAAGCGTTCTTTTTAAGCCCGGCCAAGGCGGACGCCCAGCATACGCCTTCCGCGTCGACCCAAAGCGCCACGCTAGCCCCCGCGCCCGTGGCGGCGGATGCAGCACCCATGGAACTGGGCGCGCTATTGCGGGCCGCCGGTTTTTCCGTGGAATTGACCGAAGCAGTAGGTAACCTTGCCACGGAGCAGGGTCGCATCGCGGAAGGGATGGTGGGTGAGCGCCCGCCGCAAGACGCGGCGGCAGTCCCTGCCCCCACAGATGCATTGACTGGTGCAGTCAATGTGCAGATGGCACTGCCGGACATGGGCGTTGTGGCAGAAAATAACCAGCTCCCCGTCCGGCAAACGCCATTGCCCAATATTATCACCCTGCTCTCAGAGGAGCTGGCCGTTCCCGGCCGCATAGATACAGAGATACTGGCTACCCTGCTGGGGCGCAAGGACTTTCAGGCGCTCATTAAAAATGATTTGGAAAACGTCTGGCTAATGAAGCCGGAGGATGTCTCCAAGGAAGAAGCGCTTAAGGAGCATATAAAGCAGATTTTTGCGCAAAATTCCCGGCTTAGTGAAGCCTTAAGTGCCGCCGGGCGGGGTGATACACCGGTGGCGCAAATGGTCAATAATTTGAGTTCCAATCTCAATTTCATCAATCAGTTGAATCAAGCCTTTACCTATGTCCAGGTGCCGCTCAAAATGAATGGGGAGGCTACCCACGGCGAGTTATTTATCTACACGAACAAGAAGAATCTGGCGAAAAAAGACGGTGCCGTGAGTGCCCTGTTGCACTTGGACATGGAGCATCTGGGGCCGCTGGATGTGCATATCGCCATGAAGAACAAGCAGGTTTCGACCAAGTTTTATTTGGCGGACGAGGCGGCGCTTAATTTGGTGGCCAGGCATATAGATAGTTTGGATGAGCGTCTGAGGCAGCGCGGCTATACGATGAAGAGTGATTTTGTGGCGCGTGGCGCGGATAAAAGTCCGGTCGATGAGTTGCTTAGTGCCGGCAAACACGTCGGGGTCATCGGCAGCTATTCTTTCGATGCCCGGGCGTAGTGGGGGGTAGTATGCCCGATGAAAAAAAAGTAAAAATAAGACAGGCGGTGGCCCTGGCATATGATCCGGGGGAAGACGCCCCCAAGGTACTGGCGGCGGGCAAGGGTCTTTTGGCGGAAAAAATCATCGAAAAAGCCAAGGAAGCCGACATACCCGTCCACCGGGATGATAAACTGGCCGACACTTTGTCGCGCCTGGACATCGGCGACATGATTCCGCCGGAGCTATATGAGGTGGTGGCGGAGATCCTGGTCTTTGTGGATGCGATGGATAAGATACATAAGAAAGATAAGGGGATTGCGGCTCGGGGACCGCAATGACACATTGAGGGGATTGCGGGGTGGGCTCTCAAGAGGACACTGAGATGAACAAACGACAAACCGGTGGATTATACGAAGCGAAGGCGGCGGCGTGGCTGGAAGAGCAGGGCCTGGTTATTGTCGCCAGGAACTTCCGCTGCCGTTTTGGTGAGATAGATTTGATAGCCCGGCATCAAGATTACCTGGTCTTTGTCGAGGTGAAATACAGAAAAAGCGCCGCCGCGGGCCATCCCGCCGAAGCCGTCACCTTTGCCAAGCAAAAGACCATCTGCAAGGTGGCAGAGTATTATTGCATGATGCATGACGTAGAAGCAGATCAGGCGGTCCGTTATGATGTCGTCGGCATCTGCGGCGTGGATATAGACTGGTACCCAAATGCATTTGATCATATTCGGCATGGCCTGTGATTGCAGAGTGCGCCGCAGGTGATTACTGATTTAAGACAATCTTAATATTTATCCCCCTTTCATCTTAACAATTATATGATATTATGCCCTACAAGAAAGGCCACACAATGACAAACATACTAGTCTGCGATGACGACAAAGAAATTGTCGATGCCATCGAAATCTACCTAAGACAGGAAGGCTACGCGGTCTTAAAGGCCCACGATGGTGAGGAAGCACTGAGGGTGCTTAAAGATAACGACATAAAACTGCTGATCATCGACATTATGATGCCCAAACTGGACGGCATCAAGGCGACCCTCAAAATCCGCGAATACTCCAGCATCCCCATCATCATTATCTCGGCCAAATCCGAAGATGCCGACAAAATCCTCGGCTTAAATGTCGGGGCAGACGACTATGTGACCAAGCCCTTCAACCCCCTGGAGCTGGTCGCCAGGGCCAAATCCAATCTGCGCCGCTATACCAGCCT
>Ga0099364_10010178_pt1 | contig 12963 bp, 11 predicted proteins | sample TergutTh196P3_FD_73070 | JGI IMG/M metagenome (GOLD analysis project Ga0099364, IMG submission 73070) | Microcerotermes parvus P3 segment gut microbial communities from Pointe-Noire, Republic of the Congo - Th196 P3 | ecosystem: Host-associated > Arthropoda: Insects > Digestive system > Gut ...
CTGTCCGTACGGTTGAGTTTTCGAGTATCAGAGGTTTCAGTCATTTGTGGAACCGCGAACCGGGTGTGACCGTAACCGTAGAAGCAATATTCCCGGATTGAACGAAAAGGGAAGCGCTGCACGTCCCCTTACCCAAAAGCAGTCATGGAGACAATATGCCGGTTTCGCTTGCCTGTGACGAAATAAATGATGCGCACACATACCGTATTACCATTGCAAACAGGAACAACATGTCGCTTGGCTCGCTACGGCTGTTTTCAGCTGCCCGTAAGAACAACTGGGAATCGGAAGCCGGCTGGACATTGCGAAGCATCGTCCGGCAAAATGAAAATCCCGAACAATCGCAGGCAGCATTTATTGACCCGACGCAAATCATCGATGTTACAAAAATGATGGATGCGCAGGGCGACCTTAATTGGGATGTTCCTGCCGGAAAATGGACTATACTGCGTGTAGGACACGTGAATACAGGGATGCGTAACGGACCGGCGCCTCCCGAAGCAACGGGATGGGAATGTGACAAACTTTCTGAAGCAGGTCCAAATGCACAATTTGCCGGTTACATCGGGCGACTTACAGCTGAGGGCGGTCCGCTTGCCAATGGCTTATTGAACGGGATGCATTTAGACAGTTGGGAATGTGGATACCAAACATGGACGACCGAAATGGAAGCTGAGTTCAGCCGTATCGCCGGTTATCCGCTTCGCAAATGGCTTCCGGCTATTTTCGGGTATGTGGTGAGCGACCATGAAACGACCACGCGCTTTCTGCGTGACTGGCGTGGCGTCATTAGCGAGCTTTTCACTGATAAATTTTATGGACGTATGGCAAAACTTGCAAAAGACAATGGGCTTACCATTTCATACGAAACGGCTGCCGGTGACGTCTTTCCCGCAGATGTCCTCGAATATTACAAATATGCAGATATACCTATGTGCGAGTTCTGGCAACCGTTTACCGACGAAAAAATTCAGCGTTCCCATACCGGAAATCTGAACTATAAGGCGATAAAACCCACTGCCTCTGCTGCCCGTATTTATGGCAAACCGCGTGTTGCCGCTGAAGCGTTCACTTCTTTTAATCTGACGTGGGATGAACGTTGGGATATGCTTAAAGAGGTCGCAAACATCAACTGTATCGAAGGCGTGACGCATTTTGTACTCCACACATATACGCATAATCCGCGAACAGATTTCCTGCCGCCCGGCACATCCTTCGGGTCGAATATAGGGACGCCTTTTCTGCGCGGACAAACATGGTGGAAACACATGCCGGAGTTCACTGCTTACCTTTCGCGTTGTACTTATCTGCTGGAACGCGGAAAACCTGTTTCGGACGTGCTTTGGTATCTGGGCGACGAAATAGACCACATCCCCGACCAGAACGCGCCTTTTCCCGCAGGGTTCAAATATGATTACTGCAATCCCGATGTTTTGCTCAACCGCCTGTCTGTACGCGATGGAATGATAGTTACGCCCGAAGGTATAAGCTATACTCTGTTGTGGTTGCCCGATAATCAGCGCATGTTGCCTCAAACATTGGAAAAGATACATGAACTCATACAAGCCGGAGCAACAGTTGTTGGAGACCCGCCACACGGACTTGCAACGCTGTCGGATGCTACCGTGGCACAACAACGCTTTGATGATGCCGTAAAAAACATCTGGGGTGACGCCCCGAAACGCGAAGTTCGGAAAATCGGAAAAGGAACCGTTGTTTCAGGAACGACCATTGACGAGGCTCTGATAGAACTGAAAATTCAGCCCGATGTAACAGGCGATGAGGCATTGTGGTTGCATCGCAAAATTGACGGAGCTGACTGGTATTATGTGTGCGCTCCCGTGGGTAGCGGGTTTGCCGGAACGCTTGACTTTCGAAATGCCGGAAACGTAGAAATATGGGACCCCGTGACCGGAAACATAACAGCGGCGGAAGCCCGTCGTAACGGAGAACGAACTTTAGTTACCCTCGACATGCCGCAAGCGGGCTCCTGTTTTGTCGTTTTTCGGAAAAAAGGAGGTACATCAAAAGTTGCAAAAAGCGCTGAAAATAACATTGATACCCGTATCATTACCCTTGCAACCCCATGGACCATTACTTTCCCCGATGGATGGGGAGCGCCCTCGTCGCTGCAAGTTGAAGAGTTGAAAGCATGGAAAGACCTTAATATTTCCGAAGAGGCAAAAGCCTTTTCGGGTACTGCCACATACACAACAACATTTGACGCCGGAGAAATAAAACGGGGAATGAGTTTATCACTTGACCTTGGACGTGTTGAAATGATTGCCGTAGTAACACTAAATGGCAATACGATACGTACGCTGTGGACGCCCCCGTACATTGTCGACCTGACCGAACATGTTAAACCAGGAAAAAATACATTAACCGTCGAAGTTACAAGTTCGTGGTTCAACCGTCTCGTATATGACGCCGGACTACCCGAAGAAGAACGCAAAACATGGACTATCAGTGGACCGGCAATGAACGTGGAGTTAAGAGAAAGCGGACTGCTTGGACCTGTGGTTATTAATCTAAAAAATAATTATAAATAATAAAACCTCATATAATTTTGTGCGTAGTTATTCAATCAGTCAGTTATTCAGTCATTCGTTCAAGTGGCTTGGCGGCGGCGTTGGCTGGCTTATAGGCGGACCATTGGGCGGAGTGTTAGGTTTCGTTACCGGAACAGTAGTTGAAAGCATGCTCCTCAAAGTGAACGAAGCAAAAGCGATTGGCGATTTTTCAAACCATCTGCTTGGGCTGATTGCGTCGGTGATGAAAGCTAATATGCCCGTAAATGATGCGGAATTAGGATTAGTTAAGCAGTTTTTGAAAAAAAACTATGGCGAAACGCTTGCTGACGAGGCGTTCGTCCACCTAAACAAAATATTTAAGCAAAACATCCCGTTAAATGAAGCCTGCATGAAAATCAGGCTAAACCTCAATTATGCGGCGCGTCTGCAATTAGTGCAATTTCTTCAATTGTTGGCAAAAGTAGACGGGGCGATAACCGAAGTAGAGCAGAGCATACTAAATTCTATCTCCGCAGGGCTTGGCGTAACGGTAGAAAACAAAAAATCAGCAGCCGGCGCCGTAATTTTGCAACAAAGCGCTATAATTGCGGCATACAATACCTTAGGGGTAGACAGCGCAACAAATATTTTCGACATCAAAAAAGCCTATCGACAGCTTGCGTTCCAATACCATCCTGACAAGGTTGCCCACTTAAGCGAAGAAGAAAGAACGGCTGCAAACGAAAAATTCCTGCAGTTGAATCACTCTTACGGAATAATTAAAAAAAACAGAAATTTTAGTTAAAGGTTAAAGTATTAACAATGGCAAAGAACAAACTCAAGCGTTTTGAAGATATGGCGGGCTATGCAAATGTTATATCGCCCAAATTTGAAGAAGTGTTTCGCGCTGACTTCAGGCTTAAGGGTCGCTGGGCAGACGATGTTTTCGGCAATCGCCATCCTATAGTTTTGGAACTTGGCTGTGGCAAAGGCGAATACACGGTTGCATTAGCGCGCAAATATCCTGAAAAAAATTTTATCGGCGTAGACATAAAGGGCGCTCGGATGTGGGTGGGCGCTACAGATGCGTTGCACAACAAACTTACCAATGTCGCCTTTTTACGCACGCGGATAGAATTTATTTCATCTTGCTTTGCGCCCGAAGAGGTATCAGAAATATGGATTACCTTTCCTGACCCGCAACCACAACAAAGCCGCGAAAACAGACGACTTACATCTCCGCGCTTCATAAACTCATATCGTGAGATAATGCAGCCTGACGGAATAATACATCTGAAAACCGACAGCCAAAGCCTGTTTGAATACACCTGTGAGGTTGTAAAATCAAACAACCTGTCCGTACTGGCTTGCACCGAAGACTTGTATAATTCGGGAACCGCAGACGACATCCTGTCAGTGCAAACATATTACGAAAAAAAGTTTAAAGACAAAGGTTTTACGATTAAGTATTTGAAGTTTCTGACGAGATAAAACAAAAAATAAAATGTTACAAATATTTTTTGTACTTTTGCAGCGTCAAAAAATATAAATAAATCTAACCAGCATGACCGAAAAAATTATCATATTTGACTTTGGTTCGCAGTATACACAACTCATCGGGCGGCGACTGCGCGAACTGAAGGTTTATTGCGAAATTCATCCGTACAACAAAATACCTGACATGGATGAAAGCGTGAAAGGCGTTATATTGTCGGGAAGTCCCTATTCTGTGAGCGATGCAGACGCTCCCGTTATCAATCTGCAAACCTTCAAAGGTCGATTGCCCCTGTTGGGAATTTGCTATGGAGCGCAATATCTTGCCCGACATTTTGGCGGCGTTGTGCAAGCGTCCAATGCCCGCGAATACGGACGGGCGCAACTGTCAGTCAAAGACGCTGCCTCGCCGCTTATGAACGGCGTTGCAGAGTGTTCGCAGGTGTGGATGTCGCACAGCGATGCTATTACCGCTTTGCCCGACAATTGCTGCACGATAGCTACTACTCCCGGCGCCGAAAATGCCGCCTTCGCTGTAAGTCACGAGCCAACCTACGGACTGCAGTTCCACCCCGAAGTCTATCATTCTACTGAGGGCGCAAAAATATTGCTCAACTTTTTGAAGGACATCTGCGGTTGCCGTTGCGACTGGACGCCCGCCTCGTTTATCGAAAGCGCCGTGCAGTCGCTCAAAGAAACTTTGGGCAATGATAAAGTGATACTGGGGCTGTCAGGAGGCGTGGACTCGTCGGTGGTGGCTATGTTGCTACATCGCGCTATAGGCTCTAATTTGCACTGTATTTTTGTGAACAACGGCTTGTTGCGCAAAAACGAATTCTCAGACGTGCTGGCATCGTATCGCGACCTGGGACTAAACGTCGCGGGCGTCGATGCTTCCGACGATTTTATGATGCCCCTTGCGGGAGTAGCAGAGCCTGAAAAAAAACGAAAAATTGTCGGGCGCGTGTTCATAGAAATTTTCGAGCGCGAGGCGCAAAAAATAGGAAACGCGCAATGGCTGGCGCAAGGAACTATTTATCCCGACGTCATAGAATCTATATCCGTACATGGTCCATCGGCAACTATCAAGTCGCACCACAACGTTGGCGGACTGCCTGAGCGTATGAAACTGCGCGTGGTAGAGCCGTTGCGTATGTTGTTTAAAGACGAGGTGCGTCGCGTGGGCGCAGCATTGGGCATGAAACCGGAAATATTGCGCCGTCATCCGTTTCCGGGTCCGGGCTTGTCAATTCGTGTGGCAGGCGAGGTGAGCCGGGAAAAAATAACCATACTGCAGGAAGCAGACGCTGTTTTTATTAACGCACTGCGCACAGCAGACCTGTACGACAAGGTCTGGCAGGCGGCAACAATTCTGTTGCCGGTGAAAAGCGTCGGCGTGATGGGCGATGAGCGAACGTATGAATATACCATCGTACTACGCGCCGTAAACTCTACCGACGGCATGACAGCAGATTGGGCGCGACTGCCCGACGATTTCCTTGCTACCGTCTCAAATGACATTATTAATAATGTAAAAGGCGTCAACAGGGTATTGTATGACATCAGTTCGAAGCCGCCGGCAACAATTGAGTGGGAATAGGAGTAAAAAAATTGCACAAAAAAAATATTTTTTTTGCAAAAATAAAAAAAAATATCTACTTTTGAGGGCGTTAATTTAAATGTTTTTATTATGCCAGAATCGTTAGAAAAATTTGCCTTAAACAAAAAAATTGTCAGACAGGGATTAATCCATAAGGTAGGTCTGATAGGCTGTGGCGGCATAGGACAGGAGGTTTCCCGCATCGTTAGCGAGGCAGGAATAGAATTGGTGTTCATTGAAACGGAAGAAAAGTTGGTTGTACATGCCGAAAGGCAAATAAACAAGCAGTTGGATGAGATGATAAATCGCTGGGGACTTACACAAGGAGATAAGAGGGTAATTCTGTCGCGTATCATCGGCTCTACTGACTTTAATCTGCTTCGCAATTGCGACCTAATCATCGAAACCATCAGTTCGAACAATCCGCTGCACGACCGTATTGAGTTATTCAAGCGTATAGAGGACTATGTAAGTCCCGAAACACCCATCACCAGTAGTGTTTCCACCTTGATGATTACCGACATTGTTGCCGGAATGAAGCATCCCGAAAGGACGCTTGCAGTTAACTTTTTCGCATCGCCCTCTTCGGTGCGAATTGTAGAAGTGGTTTGCGGTATGCAAACCAACGAGCGTTCGCATGAATTAGTGTGCCGTTTCGCAAAGATGATAGGCAAAGAGCCTGTTACGGTGCACGAATCGCCGGGCAGCGTAAGCACGCGGCTGATTGTAACGCTGATAAACGAGGCTTGCAGCACATTGGTTGAAGGCGTGTCGGGCGTTGAAAACATCGACAGCATCATGAAACTTGGCTTCGGGCTGCAACATGGACCCTTTGAATTAGCTGACCGTATAGGACTGGATAAAATTTTGCGATACATGGCGCATCTTTTTACAGAATTTGGAGTTAGCAAGTTCAAGGCATCGCCGCTAATCAAACGATTAGTGAGAGCAAATAACCTGGGGGTGAGAACCGGCAGAGGATTTTATGTATACGACGAGCTGGGACACAAGATTGGAACGAACGTCGTTTCGACACACATCGTAACACAAGAATGAACAAGTTTAAAAACAGTTAAGTAAATGAAAATTATAGTTATCAATAGCGGTAGTTCATCTATTAAGTATCAACTATTTGATATGGATGGTCCAACTATTTTGGCTAAAGGTTTAGTAGATAAAATCGGCATCAACGGCTCCAGCATCAAATACGAGGCAAAGGGCGTAAAAAACATATTTGAGGGCGAAATAATTGACCATCAGGCAGGCATTGAATACATGCTGGGAATACTGATAAGCAAGGAATACGGCTGTATAAAAAGTTTTGACGAAATAGACGCCGTTGGTCACCGCATAGTGCATGGCGGCGAAAAGTTCAATGCCAGCGTACTGATTACCGACGATGTTGTTGCAAAAATAGAAGAGTGTACCCAATTTGCGCCCTTGCACAATCCTCCAAATCTCACGGGCATTTATGCTATGAGCGGTATTCTTCCGGATGTTCCTCAGGTTGGCGTTTTCGATACGGCTTTTCATCAGACTATGCCCGACTATACTTATATGTATGCCTTGCCGTACTCTCTGTATAAAACACATTCTATTCGCCGTTACGGATTTCACGGCACAAGTCATCGCTACGTTTCGCAGCGCGCCCGCGAAATCCTTGCCGGCAGGAACGTCGGCAAAATCATCACCTGCCATCTTGGCAATGGCGCCTCTGTAGCGGCAATAGTAGACGGCAAATCGGTAGACACTTCAATGGGGCTCACCCCCGTAGACGGCTTAGTGATGGGCACGCGCTGCGGCGACATTGACCCGGGAATTATAACCTACGTAATGAGGTGCGAAGACATAGGACGCACAGCCGTCAATACCCTGCTCAACAAGCACAGCGGACTGTTAGGCGTAAGCGGCGTGTCGTCAGACATGCGCGAATTGGAACAGGCAGCAGCAAACGGCAACGAACGGGCACAATTAGCGCTGAAAATGTTCAGATATCGCGTGCGAAAATACATAGGCGCATACGCGGCTGCAATGGGAGGAGTAGACGTGATAGTATTCACGGGCGGCATTGGCGAAAACCAGTATGAAACACGATACGAAGTAGCAAAAGATTTCGAATTTCTCGGACTGTTGTTTGACAAAGAAAAAAATGAAGGAGTGCGAGGCGAAGAGAAAATTATCAGCAAAGACGAATCGAAGGTGATTGCAATGGTAATACCAACGGACGAAGAGCTGATGATTGCGCAAGACACCGCTGAGTTAGTGTCAGGTACCACGCCATAAAAGCAAAGAGGCAAAAGTATTCTGTAATTTTGTGCCGATTTTTTAGCAATATATAATATATTAGTATGAATTACGATTTGATAGTAATAGGCAGTGGACCGGGAGGATATGTGGCGGCAATCAGAGCTTCGCAACTCGGCATGAAAACTGCCATCGTAGAGCGGGAACATCTGGGAGGCATTTGCCTGAATTGGGGCTGTATTCCTACAAAATCACTGCTCAAAAGCGCGCAGGTTTATCGCTATGCCGTCCATGCCGCCGATTACGGCGTGAAGTTTGACGGAGCGGTCAGCGCTGATTATGAGGCTATTGTTGCCCGCAGTCGCGGCGTTGCCGACAATATGAACAAGGGCGTGCAGTATCTTCTGAAAAAGAACAAGATAGATGTTATCTGGGGCTCCGGTAAACTTGCCTCAAAAGGAACAGTAGCTGTTACCGACGCCGACGGCAAAACAAGCGTATTGACCGCCGACAGCATTATTTTGGCTACGGGCGCCCGTGCCCGCGAACTGCCCAATTTGCCCATAGACGGAAAAAAAGTTATAGGCTACCGTCAGGCGTTAGCGTTGCCCACACAGCCAAAAACCATGTTAGTAGTAGGCTCGGGCGCAATAGGTTGCGAATTGGCGTTCTTCTACCAGTCAATAGGTACCGAAGTCACGCTTGTAGAATTTATGCCGCAGATTGTTCCTATTGAGGACGAGGACATTGCAAGACAATTGGAGCGCTCGTTCAAAAAAACGGGAATGAAAGTAATGACCAAGTCTACAGTAGAAGCGGTCAAAACATCGGGCAAAGGTTGTACAGTCACAATTAAAACTCCAAAAGGCGTGGAGACGCAACAGGTTGATATTGTGCTTTCGGCGGTTGGCATAATTCCCAATATAGAAAACATCGGCTTGGAGGAGTTGAAAATAAAAACGGAAAAAGGTTTCGTGAAGGTAGACAATAAATATCAGACCAATGTGAAGGGGATATATGCTATTGGCGATATTATTGCTACTCCGGCGCTTGCGCATGTAGCCTCGGCTGAAGCTATAAATTGCGTAGAACATATTGCCGACAAGGAACCCGAAGAAATCAATTACGATAATATTCCGGGCTGCATCTACACCTCTCCCGAAGTAGCATCCGTAGGTATGACCGAAAAAGAAGCAAGGGAAGCGGGTTATGACGTATCCATAGGCAAATTCCCGTTTATGGCTTCGGGCAAGGCAGCAGCATCGGGAGCTAAAGACGGTTTCGTAAAATTAGTTATAGAGCCCGAACATGGCGAAGTGCTGGGAGCGCACCTAATAGGCGAAAACGTAACCGAAATGATTGCCGGATTAGTTGTAACACGCAGTTTGGAAGGAGTTGCGCTCGACCTTATTAAGTCAATACATCCGCATCCTACCATGTCGGAAGCAATAATGGAGGCAGCAGCGGCGACATACGGCGAGGCAATTCACATATAGGGGCGCCAGCCAAATTGTCGGTTTGGGGGATACACGGATTTGACAGATGAGACGGATTGACACGTTTTTTTTCTTGTCCGTTAAAGTCTACCATAATGTTCAATATCCTGAACAAAAATATGCAGTTTTGTTCAGGATATTGAACATTATGGAATTATAAAAACGCTCGAACGAAAAATTGAAAATTGAAAGTTTTTTTTTCAATGAAACGATTTGGCACACCGCCCTATTATCTTTGCAGAAATTTTTCATCAATAATATAATGTGTAATATAATGAAAAACATTGATTTATCTATATGTCTGACCTCCGAACTGCGTTTAGAGCAGGCGATAAAAGAGGCGGGTATTGAAGACCCTGCCTGCGTTAACAAATTAACAGTCTGCGGTTTGCTGACTGACAATGATTTTGCGTATATCCGCGAAAATATGGCTAATACCCTGAATGAGTTGGATATGAGCGGTGCTGTGATTGAAGAAAACACAATCGCACACGGCGCTTTGGAGCAATGCACAGGCTTGATTTCAGTGGTAATTCCCGAAGGTGTTACCTACATCAGCCATTGTGCTTTTCTCGGTTGCGCAGAACTGACATCAGTAAATATCCCGTCTACCGTTGCAACCATTAGTGGCTCTGCGTTTTACGATTGCAAAAAACTTGCATGCATGGAGGTAGCGCCCAATAATGCCGAATTTGCTTCGGAAGATGGCGCATTGTTTGACAAAAGCAAAAAAAACATGATTTTTTGTCCCAGAGGCAAACAAGGCGAATATGCTATTCCTGACGGCGTTACGAGTATTGGCGAACAAGCCTTTGAAGACTGTACGGGATTAACCGCTATGCACATTCCCCAAAGTGTTACGTCCATTGGCTTCAAAGCATTTTACGGATGCACGGGCATTACAGCCATTACGATACCCGACAGCGTTATCGCCATTGGCAACAGAGCGTTTGGCAAATGCAGCAATCTTGCTCATATCGAAGCAATGGCGGGCAATTCCGAATGTGGCGCATTGTTGAGCAAAAGCAAAAAAACGCTGATAACATGCCCCGAAGGAAAGACCGGTACGTTCACTATTCCCAAAGGCGTGGTTGCAATAGGCGAAAGAGCGTTTGAAGACTGCGCAAAACTGACACAGGTAATAATTCTCGAAGACGTATTATCAATTGGCAACAAGGCATTTGCCGGATGTGTGAAGTTAGAAACATTGATAATTCCGGCGTCGGTTGAAAAAGTTGCAAAAGATGCATTTGATGATTGTTCGGCTAGCGTGGTATGCAGGCAACAGAACGGAAGAACTTGCCGACTAAATAATAGCAAAAGTAAGAAAATTTCAGACGCCGGAAATAACTGCTTTGTTCAAAGAAATTAACGAAAAATGTGGTTAAAAATGTTAAAAATGAGTAGAAGTAGAAAAAAATGTCCAATAGAATGGTTTAACGGATATTCCGGCAAGCAAGACAAAAGGATGTGCAATCGTATTTTGAGGCGCGTTTCAAAGCAACGTATAAGTCAAAATAAAACGCCTTTGTTCACGGTTGGTCAAGCCACAAAGAAGATGGGAGGCTTCAAAGTGTGGGGCAAAACGATACCCAACTGGAAAAAAATGCGTTGCAGAAAGTATCGAAAAGAAAATAGAAAAAAGTATCAAAAATAAAATAAAATTAGTCGTTAGTCGTTAGTTTTTAGTCGTTAGCAATTTGTAATTAATTTAATCAAAAATAAAAAAATGAATAATTTTGCAGCAATAGATTTTGAAACAGCCAACCATAACCGCTCAAGCGTGTGCAGCGTTGGCATAGTTATAGTTCGCGAGGGGCAGATAGTAGATAAAATTTACCGTCTTATTCGTCCCGAGCCGGAGTGGTATTCGTGGCGTTTTACTGAAATTCACGGACTTTGCGCCGATGATACCGCTTCCGAAAAATGTTTTCCGCAAGTGTGGAAAGATATTGCGCCAAAAATAGAGGGTTTGCCTTTGGTGGCGCACCATAGCCCGTTTGACGAGGGTTGTTTGCGGGCGGCGTTCCGCGTGTATCAAATGGATTATCCTGATTATGAGTTTCATTGCACTTGCGGCGCTTCGCGGGAAACGTTCGGGAATATATTGCCGAGCCACAGCCTTTCGTTTGTAGCGGCGCATTGTGGGTTTGACTTGCAAAACCATCATCACGCATTGGCAGATGCAGAGGCGTGTGCGGCGATAGCGATGAAAATATTGTGATTTTTTTTTGAAAAAGTTAGAAAAAAATAAAAAAAAATGTAACCTTTTGCATAAATTTTCGTATATATAAAAAAGTAAATATAGATAAAAATGGATAACATAGACAGTGTAATCAGTTTGCTGAACCATGTTGATATTATCAACAGGAAAAACGCCGAAATATTGGACGCTACGGGCGAGAGGTTCAATATCTTTCGGGCTTGTGGCGTACATCACTACGAAACACAGCACTCGGCAATTATCGCAGAGTTTCTGAACCCACAAGGCAGTCATGGTTTGAAACACAAATTTCTTGAATGTTTCGTTGATACGTTGGGTGAAAATTTTGACATCAAAAATTTCAACTGTGAAAAAGCAAGTGTAAAAATCGAACATAAGACAGAAAATGAAGGACGATTGGATATTTTAATAAAGGACAATCAAAACAAAGCAATCATTATTGAAAACAAATTTTACCACAATGATGAATCTGAACAACTCAAGCGGTATTACAAATATGCCGAAAGAGTGTACAAAAAGGGAAACTACCAAATATTATACCTCACACTTGACGGGAAGAAGGCTAGTACGCAAAGTGGAGATGGCGTTCAATATTTGCAAATTTCTCACAGAGAAACCATTATCAACTGGCTTGAAAAATGTATTTCATTTGCAGGTCGTCACGATATTGTTAGAAATACAATCATTCAATATATAAATCACTTAAAAACATTAACAAATCAGGATATGAACGCAAAAAATAAAGAAGAAATAGTAGATTTAATCGTAGGCAATAAACAATTATTAGAAAGCCTTGAGTACGTAACCAATAACAATATTTTTAATGAATGTTCGTTAAAAATTCAAAAAAATATTGAAGGCGCTATTAAAAACGCTTCAAAAGAATTGGGATTAATATGCATAATTGACGAAGGTTTTGGTGATAAAGTAAATGAAACCAGCGCCAAGTTATTTAAAGAAAAATGGGATTTTCATATTCTGTTTCACTGGGACGGTGTCTTGCTCTTTGGTTTAGACAAAAACGAAAAATGTGCAGAAGAAACGGTTGTTAAAATAAGAGAATTATTATCTGATTTTAACGATTTAGGTTATGAAAATTGGATATTCGTGTCTGAAGTTGGGGAATGGAATGATAATCCAAGTTTGGCTGACAAATCGGATTTCAAATTTGTCTACGAAAGAACAAAAGAAGTTCTTGAGGCTCTAAATGAAAGATATTTTATTCAGTAAACTTCTATTAGACACACTACCCCGCTACCTTTGCAGAAAATTTTTACCACAAAAATTTTCCAAAGGTTCTTTGACATGTTGAAATACGCTCAAATAAAAGGATAAAGTCGTTTCAGCCGCCCGGCGTCGGTTGAAACTCAAAATACAGTGTGTGACGAGGTC
>Ga0099364_10010180_pt1 | contig 12962 bp, 9 predicted proteins | sample TergutTh196P3_FD_73070 | JGI IMG/M metagenome (GOLD analysis project Ga0099364, IMG submission 73070) | Microcerotermes parvus P3 segment gut microbial communities from Pointe-Noire, Republic of the Congo - Th196 P3 | ecosystem: Host-associated > Arthropoda: Insects > Digestive system > Gut ...
CAAAACCGGATATACTTTTGGAAGAAGGCCTCCGTATTTGTCATTTAACGGTTTTGCATTTACCCGGCCACAGCCCTGGGAGCATTGGCTTATGGAATAAACAATCAGGGGTTTTGTTCAGCGGAGACACCCTTTTTAACGACGGTTATGGCCGTACCGACCTTCCCGGCGGCAACACTGCTGATCTATTTGCCAGCCTGAAGCGCCTATTTACTATGGATGGCGGTATAAAGGTTTATCCTGGACACGGGGAAACCACTACAATAGAACAGGAAAAGAAAAACCTTTTGGGGTATTTAAGATAATTTTTAAAACTAAAATATTGCTTTTTTTTTATTATTGCCCTATTATATTATATGGCTATAGAAAAACCTTCAAAAAATTTAGGTTTGATGGGGAAAAAAATATTTTTTTGCAATCCTTCAACTGTTGTACAAAATAAAATAATCCCTGAATTATTTCAACAGGAATACGAAGTATATGTCTCAAAAGACAGGGATGCAGTTAAACGGGTATTTAGAAAATACCCGGATTCAATTTTATTTATTGATATAGCCGAACAATACAAAGAAAACGATTGGGAAAACTGGATAAAAGCTGTTATGAAAGCTGGTGATACCAAGAATATTTCTATTGGTATTGTTACTGCTATGGATGATAAATCTGTAAAAGAAAAATATCTAAATACAATAAAAGTTTCCTGCGGTTATACTGTTTTAAAATTTGATTTAGACAAAGCCATTTCCCAGCTTATTTTAATCCTGCAAACTGCCGATGCAAAAGGCCGCAGAAAGTTTATCCGTGCAGTTACATTAAAAGAAACTAACGCAACCTTGAACGTGCCTTTTAAAGGCATGTATATTAAAGGCCAAATAAAAGATATAAGTGTTGCGGGTTTTTCTTGTTCGCTTGAGGATAATCCGGAAATTTTAAAAAACACTTTATTAAAAGATATTCAACTGAAACTGCAGAGCAGCTTAATTAAAGTTGAAGGTGTCGTTTTTGGTTCACGTTCTGAAAATAATGAAAATATTTATGTAATTTTATTTACACAGCGAATCGATGTTGAAACCAAAATAAAAATCCGTAATTTTATTCATGTTATTATGCAGAATAAAATGGACAGCGAATTAAAATAACAGGCTACAAACCAAATAGCTTTATCCCTTCATCAGGGAATTTTTCTTTAACCGCCGCTACAGCCCGTTCTATTGAACGGGCTTCTTCTTCTTCGCACCAGATTATAATTGCAAAATTTTCTTCCGGCCAAACATTATCGCCCATGCGGGGGCCGCTGGAACCTACGCCAAAGATACTGGGATATTTGGTATAATATTTTCCGGCGCCCTCCTTTACAAGAGCCTCAAGGATATTTTCTTCGACCGAATGGTTGGCAATTATTTCAATTCGTTTCATTTATTACCTCTGAATTATCAATTAATTTTTTTCCGCGCTTTTCCCCTGCCGCAATCCTTTCACGCCTTGCTTCTGCTTTGGCTTTACGTTTTTCAGAACGTTTATTCATTATGGCATAAATTGTCGGCATAAGGAACAGAGTCATTAAGGTGCCGAAGGTAAGGCCGCCAAGGACTGTTTTTCCAATGGGCGCTACCAGCTCTGAACCTTCACCAGGAAAAAACGCCATCGGTAAAAGGCCCAGTATCGTAGTAAGCGTTGTCATAAGAATGGGGCGCAGACGGTTGCCGGCGGCCTCGACACAGGCATCGTGCAGGGAATAGCCGCGCTTTCGCAGCAGGTTGGTATAGTCAACCAGAACAATGCCGTTATTTACAATTACGCCTAACAGCACCAAGAGGCCGACAGCGGTAAGAACATTAAAAATAGTTCCGGTTATAAGATAAATTGCTACAATTCCTATCATTGATAAAGGTATTGTAAAGATAATAATAAAGGGATCCCTAAATGATTCAAAGAGAGAGGCCATAACCCCGAAAACCAAAAATACAGCTACAATACAAATCAGAAGGAAACGGGTAAACATTTTAACCATCTCTGCATTGTCACCGCCGTATTCTATAATAACATCATCTTCTATGGGTATTTCCCTTAAAATTAAATCTTCTACCCTTTCCTGCAATACGTTCATTTTAGTTCCGGGAACAGAACCTGCTGTAACATGAATTACCCGGCTTTGGTTTTCCCGGCTTATGGTGAGGGGGCCTGTTCCTTCCTCGTATTTAACAAAACTTGAAAGCGGTATTCTCCCTGCCGTCGGGCTGTTGACAAAAATTTGATCCAGAGCCGGCCTTGTGCTGCGGTCGGCTTCTGTAAGAATCAACACAACATCGTAATCCTGCCCGCCTGTTTTATACCTTGTGGCAGTAATGCCGTCAACGGCGGCTCTTATTTCATTGCCTACGGTTAAGGTATTCAAACCCAGCGCATACATTTTTTCACGGTCAAGGATAACTTCGATCTGTGGCAGGCCGTCTTTTAAGCCTACCTCCGGCTCTGTTACAATATCGGAGAGTTGTTCTTTAAGCAGGGATGCAATTCTTTCGCCCAAAACCTTGCCCTTGACAAGGTCATCGGTACGAAGGATGATGTCAACCGCTCCGCCGCCCATCATGCCGCCTCCAAACATGCCGCTTCCAAAAGAAAAAGAAACACCGGGAATATCATTAAAATAAACCCGCAGCAAATCTTTTATTTCGTTAGCTGTAAGGATACGTTCATTAAAGGCAGATAAATTTATCCGCAGAGAGCCTGTGTGAGAAGAACTGCCGCCCATGCCCATAAAGCCGCCGCCGCCGGCCCGGAGAACCATTCTTTCATACGCTACAAGCTCATCTTCAAAAATGCTCTGAAGACGGTTTAAATCCTCTTCGATTTGATTTACTGTAGTTTCGTTTTTGTATGATGCATTAATTGTAAAATGGTCCCCCGCCTGTTCGTATTTATATGAAACACCCGTTAATTCGCTGTTATAGGAATCCATTATGTTAATAATTTTTCTTGTAATTCTTGTCTTATTGCCTTGTGCCGAAAGGTAGATTTGCAAAGCGCCGGAATTGTTATCATTTCCTTTTGTGACAGTAATACTTTCATAAGCCTTTAGTTCTTTTTCTGCAATCATTTGGAATTGTCTTATAACAGCTTCGGTTTCCTGCAACGGAGCTCCCATTGGAAGCGTTGCTGCAACATTTACAAAGTCTTCTTCCTGCTGCGGCATAAATTCCCAGCCAATTCTCGGTATAAGCATCATACTGCCGATAAATATAACCAGCAGTGCAATAATTAAAATGGCTTTATGGCGCAATATTTTATCTACCGCCCCGCGGTATTTATTATCAAGCCATGTGAAAAATTTCTCAAATTTGGAATCTATTTTTTTAAGAATCCCTTTAAGCGGTTTTTGTTTTCGCGTAACAAGGGGAAAGAAATGGCTTGAAAGCACTGGCACCAGAAAAATAGCCGTAAACAAAGAAATAGCCAAAGAAATAACAACTGTAAATGCAAGGCCGGCAAATAATTCTCCGGCCATTTCCAAAAGCCCCTGAAACATTACAAGGGGAAGGAATACGCATAAAGTAGTGAGGGTTGAAGCTGTTATGGCGACTATCATTTCGGATGTGCCGAGTATTGCCGCAGTTTTTAATTTGGCCCCTTTTTCACGGTAATGATAAATATTTTCCAGGATAACAATAGAGTTATCAACTAACATGCCTATCCCCAGTACCAAACCGGCCATTGTCATCAGGTTGAGGGTAAGGCCGAAAAAGTACATCAGCATAAGGGTAATGAGAATTGATACCGGAATACTAATCCCAATAATTAAAGTCGATTTAATTGAACGGAGAAAGATAAAAAGTATGATTATTGCCAGCAAGGCGCCTGAATATGCGGTGGAAACCACCTGATCCAGGGAATTTTCGATAATGTCTGTTGTGTTGAACAGCTCTTTTAAAATAATGTCCGGCGGGATTTCTTTTTGCATCCTTACAAGCCTGTCGCGAAGATCATAAGCCGACTGCACGGAATTTTTGCCGCTTTGTTTTTGCACGGAAAGCATAACGGCAGGCTGCGCTTCCTCGTTTCCGCTCATTTTTACATATACTACGCTGGTTTCGTCTTTATACCCTTCAAAAACATCTGCAATATCACGCAGGTATATCTGCCGGGGCATTTCTATCTCTGTGCCGGTAAAACCTCCTCCCTTGTAAGATATGACCGTGTTTCTTATTTCATCAAGAGATGTATATTCACCCATTGTGGTTAAAATGTATGACAGGTTGTTTTCGATAATAGTCCCGGCGGAAACCTGCATATTTTGAATAAACAACATCTGCTGAATCTGCGTCACGGTCAGACCGTAGGCTTCAAGGCGGTTTTGCGGGATTTCTATTCGGATGATTTTTTCCCTGCCCCCGTTTATTGTTGCTGTGGCAATTCCCGGAGTCTGTTCTATCCTTGGAATGATTGTATTTTCGGCCAACTCCCGCAGTTCTTCCGGCGTGCGGTTGTTAGACGTAACCATAATGCCCATAATCGGTATCATCGAAGGATCAAATTTAAAAATTATAGGCGTTTCGGCATCCTCGGGTAAAAAACGTCTTACGCGATCCAAAGCATCACGGACAGAAAGGGAGGCATCGGCAAGGTCTGTACCGTAGGTAAACTCCATAATTACCATGCTGGAACCCTTTGATGTGCTGGATGTAACCTTTTCTATGCCCGATACGCCTGAAAGAACAGCTTCCAGAACACGGGTGACGGAACGCTCAGCCTCTTCCGGCCCTGCTCCCGGGTAACTTGTATATACTACCAGTATGGGCAGATCAATATCAGGATAAAGATCAATGGGGAGGTTTGTCATTGAAAATAAACCCAGCCCGATTAAAAGAGCGAAAATTATAAAAAATGTTTTTGGTCTTGAAACAACCGTTTTTACCATACCCATATCAGATTCCTTTTTCACCCAATGGCACAACCCGCTCTACTACATTTACATGAGCGCCTTCGCTTAACAGGGTTTGCCCGCGAAGCACAATTTCTTCATCCGGCAGCAGCCCTTCCCTGATTTCCAACACCCCGTCAATGTTGATTCCGGGGATAACATTTCTTTTTGTTACAATATTAATTTCAGGATTTTCGCTGTCTTTTTCAACAACATATACATACTGTTCACCAAAACGTGAAAGCATGGCAGAAACAGGAATTTTTACAATATTGTCTTTACGCTCTGTTATTATTTTAACCTTGGCAAACATTCCTGCTTTTAGTTTGGATTCGGTGTTCCGTACATTCACCCTTATTTCCATGGTTCGGGAAGCAGGATCGACCGTCGGGGAAATTTCACTAATGCTGCCGGAAAAAATGTCTCCCGGCCAGGCATCCAGCGTAACTTCGCAGGGAAGGTTAAGCGCCATTTTAGAAATAAAGCGTTCAGCGACATAGAGCCTTATTTCAAGCGCCCCCCCTCCTGCTATTCTTACAAGAGGCACTGCCGGGTTTATCGTTGTACCGGATTTTACCGGCTGGGAAACTATGGTGCCGCTGATTGGGGCTGTTACCATGCTCCATTGGAAATCCATGCCAGGGCGGGAAGGATCAATAGCGAAAATATTCTGCCCCCTGTTCACCCATTGCCCTATTGTAACATACACTGCGGCTACCTTCCCCGCAGTTTCGGCATAAGTGTCAACAGTGGTTCCTGAAATTATATCCCCTGCAAAAGAAATATAATCCTGTATTTGGCCTTTAACAGCGGTAGTAGAAGTTACCGCAAAAACAGAAGCCTGTTTTGATGCATCGGCTTCGGGGTTGTCAGGATCGTTTTCTGTTTCTTTTTTTTCCGTACAACCGGAAAAACAAATAACAAATAATAAAGAGCAAATAGCAAAAATAGTGCTGGTAAACGATTTCATTTTTAATCCTCCTTTGAGTTGTTTTGAGCTAGAGTCCCGAATGGAACTCCTGTTGAATATTCAAGGTCCAAAAGACCGTTTAAGTAGTTAAATTGCTGTTCAAGCATGGAAACCCTTGCCTGTTTTAATTCCAGCTCGGCATTCTGCACCTGTAATAAATCCTGCAAGCCGGCCCGGTAAGCCTGATCCGTCAGCCTGTATGAGCGCTCGGCAAGTTCAATGGTCTGCGCCTGAGTTTCTGCGGTTAATTGTATTCTGTGCAGCGACAGAACTGTATTATAAATTTCGATTTCTGTACCTTGAACCGCCTGCGCCAGTATTAAATTTAAATCTTTAATTTGATCGTCCATATTTTTAACCGCTTGAAAGTCAGGGCTGAAAGGAAAGAGGCTGTGCAGCCTTATCCCTAGTGTAATTGTTAAGGAACCTGATTTTCCCCAATCCCCGTCTCGACGGGTACCCATTACATCAAAGGGAGGTGTGTAGTAAGGCGTAAAACCATAGTTTAAATTGAGGTAGGGCAGCAGCGAATTAGCCTGCATCTTTCGGGCGCTTTGCAGTATAAGCATATTATGCCTAAGTTCCTGAATATCCGGTTTGCCGGAAGCGGCTTTTCTTATCATTTCTTTTACATCAAAGGGAATAAAATTAGTAAGACCGTTAGGCGCAGAGTCTTCAAGGGGAATTAGCTCAAATTCAGTATCGTAAGGAAGGCCGAGGTACATGGCAAAACTTGCCATAGAAAGGCGGTAGCCGTTTTCCGCCTGATCCATTACAGGTTTCATGTTTTCCAACGCAACCCTGGCCTGTAAAAAAACCAATTCCGGGGAAAGGCCGGCGTTGTAATTTGCCTGCGCCATTTGCACCCTGCGGCTTGCATTTTCAAAACTATCTTTTAAAAGAGATATGTTTTCCTGCAATAAAAGCATGTTGTTATATGCTTTGCGTATATCCCTTTCCAGTTGGAGTTTTGCTTTTTCATAAGCGATAAGCCCGCCCTGATAATCCAGCTTAAGCCGGTTCATATTTTCAAACATAGCTATGTTGAGGGTAAGCGAGGCCTGTATTGGAATCGCTAAATTCCACAAAGGCCCTTCCGCTGAATAAGGGGCGGAACTGCCAAACACTGTGTTAGGCGGTATTACCGGTACAAGTGTATTCAAATCTATCGGTACTGTCCCGGAAATTTTACTCCTTTCATTGTTAATAACCAAACTTCCCCCCGCTGTAATGCTTGGGACAAATTGATTCCACGAAAGGTCAGATGCCCTTTTTTTCGTGCTGATTGCCAAGCGTGAAGACTCCAGGCTGAGGTTGTTTTTAACTGCCCTTTCAACTGCCTCATCCGGGTTAATCCGTAAAACCTCGGCATTCAGACCGCAAGGCAGCACCAAAAATAAAATTACTGTTACTTTTAAGTATTTCAATCTTCTCTCCTTATAGGTATATCTGTGGTAACGCTTCTTATCCCGAGCGCTAAAAAACGGAATAAAGACCTAATATCAATATCAGGTACTTCCTCCATTTCTTGTTTTGGGTTTTTTATCATTAAAGTACTAAGAATTAGAAAGAAAATCCAGGGAGATACTTTTCTTTTATTAAAGGGGCAGGCATTATTGTGATGCGGTTTAATATTTATCTCATCAAAAATACGCAGATTTTCTGCTATTTGTTCATTGTGTTTTTCCCCTTTGCTGCCAAGGTCTAACTTTCGTGTACGAATCCAATCCATAGCTACTAAAATATCCGGTTTGGAACGTAAATATTGCACTATAAAATAAATTCCCAGATACAACTGTTCATGGGGAATGTCAGACTGCCTCATTCCCTGCCTGGCAAAATCAATAATCCGCATGGATTCTGTCATAAAAAGCTGATGCAGCATATCCTGTTTATTCTTGAAATGGCAGTACAGGCTGCTTTTCGATAAACCGGAACGGCGGGCAACCTGTTCCATGGATGCCTCCCAGGGGCCTGCTTTGGCTACAGCCCCGGCTACTGCTTTAAGCAGAGCGTCATCTTCAATAATCATCACTGTTTTATAAATCTGGCTTTCCAATTTTTCATAATCAAGCGTATCTATAACTTCCTTATTATAACCAAGCCCTTCTCTGGTTATATCGCAAATTAAGTTAATAATATTAGAGATTTCTGTTTCGCCGGGCGTATTTACAAAAGATTTCTCTTTTTTATGGAAACCCGCTATATGAAAAATGAGGGTTGCAAAGATCAAACGCGTTATTAAAGGCTGGAAAAAATCGAGACTTAGCCCGCGATCCTTAAATTCTTTGACAAAACTTATTCTCTGCATCTCTCGGTTATAGATATTCATCATGCAAAAAACAAAATAATTTACATTTTTAGCAAAATATTCAGTTGTTCCTCTGACTATCATGAAAATCCCCTCAGCTTTATTCTCGGTTTTTAAGGCATTTTCATAGTTTATCTTGATAGAAGCAATAAAATCATCAAAAAAATGCTTTGTCATTGCCTCTAGCAAGGTCTGTTTATTCCTAAAATGGCGGTAAAGCGCCGGTTTACAGACTTTTAGCTCGCTGGCAATTCTGCTGAGACTTGTATTAAGGTAAAATTCACGGCCCCATACATTAAAGGCTGTTTCTATAATATCTGTTTTAGTCACAATGTCTATCTTTCCAAATATTTTGCAGCAGTTTTAGCGGGCTTTAGCCTGCTGAAACTGCAAGGTCTTTGTGAGAAGTTTTACTTCTCACAAAGACCAGTTAACGACCAGTCGGTAACAATATAACAAATTAAGGGAAAAAAGGTAACTGGGTTTTTGGGGTTTTTTTGTTTTTTTAATCAGTTTATCTATAACTTCACTTCCGAATATCTCACGCGGAGGCGCAGAGGCGCAAAGACGCAGAGCCGATGATATGAAAGATCACGAATTAAATGACAAAATCCCGTTTGATTTAATCATTTTTATTTTTTAAGTGTTGGGAAGCCGCTTTGTCTTCTAATTGCCATACCCTTCTTTGCGTTTCTGCGTTCTCTGCGTTTCTGCGTGGGAATATTCGAGATAAGTTACCTCACCGATGGTTCGCAGCGCAGCGGGGCGGTGGCTTGCCTCTAACTTCATTCCCATTTTCCTCTCACAGCGTTCACAGCGGCACAGCGGTAGAAAGAAAATCAAAAAAATTCTATTCTTCATCATCTTTCCGCTGTGTCCGCCGTGTCGCTGTGAGAGGCTTCCCGCAAGTTACCTCAAGGATGGTTCGCAGCGCAGCGGTGCGGAGGCTACCCACTACTCACTAACCACTTCTCTCCTAAAAATCCCAGTCCCCGCCCCAACTTGAGCCGCGATCAAACCATAGATTTACACTCGGCCCGGCAGTAGTTTCTTTGCGTTTTACGGAACTGCCTACACCGGCATACACTGCATGACCTCTGTCGTTTCGTACTGTACCATTACTCTGCCTAACAACATTGCTGTTATCATCCCCTTCAGTATACCCGTAAATGGTCCCGCTTGTTTTGGTAAAAGCTGCTGTGTTATTTACATACACTCCGCCGCCGTAGTCGGAGGAGCCGGAGGAGGAGGAGGAGGCAGTATTACCGGAAATGGTACCTCCTTCCATGGTAAAGGTTCCGTCTGATATATACACTCCGCCGCCGTAGACCTCCCTGTCGGAGGTGGCAGTATTGTCGGAAATGGTACCCTCGTTCATGTTAAAGGTTCCGCCGCCTACAGACACGCCGCCGCCACTACTATTACTACTACCAAAGTTGAGGGTATAGGAGTTGCTGAAGGAGGTGGCAGTAGTATTGTCGGAAATGGTACCCCCGTTCATAGTAAAGGTTCCGTTGCCCATATAAACCCCTCCGCCGTAAGAGTAGGATATGGGGTAGTTGTAGGCGGAGGAGGTGGCAGTATTGCCGGAAATGGTACCCCCGTTCATGGTAAAGGTTCCGTTGCCCATATAAACCCCTCCGCCGTAGGAGTAGGAGCGAGGGGAGTTGTTGGAGTTGTTGGAGGTGATGGCGGCGGATGCAGTATTACCGGAAATGGTACCCCCGTTCATGTTAAAGGTTCCGCCGTCTACAGACACGCCGCCGCCGGCGGAGTTAGAGGTTGTGGATCTGGTATTACCGGTAATTAGCGATCCTGTATTCATTAGCAAAGCCCCACCCGAATTTACTCTGACAAGCGAAGCATTATTGCGGTCTCGCCCTTGCAATGTAATATTATTGTCCAGAACCAATGTAACGCCATTGCTTATCGTAAACAAGCTCCCGTTGGACGAAAGGCTTATAGTACGTTCTGTGCCTATACCTCTTAAAGTTATGGTTATATTGTTTCTTCCGCTGTAAGAAAGATTTGCGGGGCTTATGCTTTCATTTGCGCTTACTTCAACGGTATAACTAACGCCGCTTACAGCATTTGTCTGTAACCAAGACAGTTTAGCGGCAAGAGTTGCACCCGGAACATTGGTAGGCTGCCACACCGCATACAGTGTAACTGTTGCATTTTCTTCTGTTGCCAGATTACCAACTTCTTGTTCATTAGTGTAAACCGCTGTGCCTGAATCTGATGTCGCCCATCCAGCAAAAACATAATTGTCGATAGTAGAGGTAAAAGTATTTGCCCGCAAGTTTTGCGGTACACCGTAGATAAAATTGGAATTCGCCATGCTTCCGCTGCCGCCGTTAGCGTTGTAAACCACCGTATAGGCATTGCCAGCCCATACCGCATACAGCGTTACCGTTGCGCCAACTGTTGTCGTCAGGTTGTTGACATTTTGCCCTTCTGTATATATTACATCGCCAGAATCTGATGTAGCCCAACCGGTAAAGGTATAACCTGTACGAGTAAAGGTATTAGACCTAAGTCCTTGTGATACACCCACAAGAAAAATTGAATCTGCCATATCTCCAGCACCGCCATTAGCATCATAAACTACTGTGTAGGCGTTAGCATTCCATACTGCATATAACGTAATAGTAACTCCAGATACAGCAGTTAGATTGTTCACGCTTTGCTGGTTTGTATATTCAACCTCGCCAGAGGCCGATGTTGCCCAACCAATAAATGCATGGCCTGCATAGGTAAAGGTATTTTCCCGCAGATTCTGCTCTACGCCATAGGTAAAAACAGAATTTTCCATGCTTCCGGTTCCGCCATTGGCATTGTATACCACAGTGTAGGAAATACCGCCCCATACCGCATACAGGGTAATTACCGCTCCAGCCTCTTGTGTTAAATTACGCACGCTTTGGCCGTCAGTGTAAGCAATTTCACCTTCAGGAGTTGTCGCCCAGCCGGTAAAAGCAAAGCCTTCTCGTGTAAAGGTATTGGCATTCAGGTCTTTCGCCTTCCCATACACATGAACAGAATTTTCCATTTCCCCCTCGCCGCCGTTGGCGTTGTATTCAATGGTGTATGTGGGCAATTTATTATCGCCTAATTCACAGGCCGCAAACAGCAAAACAATAACGCAAAAACATAAACCTTTTTTCTTACTTTTCATTGTTCTTTTCTCTCTCCTCATTTCTCATTTTTCCTTTCTCTTATTTAAATCTGTAAACAAATCCCAGAGATAATTTATTGCTTACCGAAGTAAAATTGGTCCGCAAGGTATAGGATATGTCCAGAAAATTGAATAATATAAAACCCGTGCCAATATCCATTGCAAAAAATGAATCTGATACGGCAAGATCGTCAATAGTATAGTTGTTCATCATATAGCCAAAACCGGCGCCTATGTACCAGCCGCTTTTCCCAAAGGGGAGGTAATAATTGTAATGGATAAAAGGGTACAGCGAATAATAGCTGTCCCATTCGGTTCTGCTGATAAACCCCGCGTCAATGCCGATGTCAAAAAATCCGTGCCGAAAGGGGGAAATAGTGCCGCGAAGCGTTGTTACAAGCATTGGGTCGGCAAAGGTGGTGCCGACAAAAGCACCTATGCTCCAAAACTTCGCCCTTGCAAGCTCCTTTCGCTGGCGGCCCAGAAGCTGATCAAGGGTGCCTGTCAAAGTAGCAGCCAGCGTTTCCATTGCCCTTATGCCGTCGTTTAGGTCAAGGTACCCTTCAGAATGTCCTGCAATCTGTATGCTGGTTTCCATGTCCGTAATGCTAGCATTGAACATATTTCTGGTTCCAACCCGCCGCGCCACAACCGACAATACCAATTCAGGATTTTCCCCCTGGCCTACGCCGATTACATTCCTGTCTGCCGTATGCCCTGTCATTTGCGCATCGTGTTCTGCCTGTACCTGCTCAAGGCTTTCTGTGCGTGGGAAAACCGCATAACTCCCGCTACGTACAAAGTACACTGTAAGCAACTGAGCCAGCGTGTCCGCATTCCCTGGGATCCGCGCCGTCCCCCAGCTGAACCGGCACTATAGAAAGCCGCGGAAGAGCTGCCGTATTGCTCTGGGTTCCTTGAATGATATTTTCCGCCATGCCCGGCAGTTTATCAATTATTTCATCATCGTGATTATATATTTGAAAATCGCCTGCAATCTGCTGAAGGTTTTTTATATCTATAATCGCAATAACCAGCAATTTGTTGTTTACCAATGATGTAATGTTTCCCGCAATCGCATAACGTGCGCCAACTTCGCTTGCTATGGAAATAATAGTATCTTGATTGGTCATGCCGGAATCCACTTGAAAATTACGTTCTCGAGCGACTGCCTCTGCAATGCGCGTCCTAGGAATCATGTTAAATATCGTGTTAAGGCGCGGGTCAAATGAAAACAATTCCGCTATCGCTTCCCCCTCGTCATTTTGGCCGCTCGTAAAAGGCAGTACCGCAAGACCGTCTTTTGCATATACAGCGCTTACAACCGTCAATAGGGCAAGCAATAAGGCAAGTCTTTTCATTTTATTCTTCCTTCGTATAAATTATCCGCCTTTGTGTTAAAAAAAGAGAAAAATATTGCTATTTTTAGGAAATTCCAACTATTAGTTGGTTGACACGATCTTATCGGTATGCAGAGTATAATTGGGAGCTTGCGACTAGAACAGGGAACAGGGAACAGGGAACAGGGAACAGGGAACAGGGAACAGGGAACAGGGAATGGAGGACTCTGCGTAAATATTGCTCA
>Ga0099364_10010181_pt1 | contig 12962 bp, 6 predicted proteins | sample TergutTh196P3_FD_73070 | JGI IMG/M metagenome (GOLD analysis project Ga0099364, IMG submission 73070) | Microcerotermes parvus P3 segment gut microbial communities from Pointe-Noire, Republic of the Congo - Th196 P3 | ecosystem: Host-associated > Arthropoda: Insects > Digestive system > Gut ...
GGAAGCTCAGTTCCAGAATATTGGTACCGCTTATTATCTCAGGGAGGCTGCGTTTTTTTATGCACTTATCAACATACCAGCCCTTTATTTCTTTGTCTGCTTCCATGCCGTTAAGCGTAATTCTGGCATTCTCTGCGTTTTCAAGCGCCAGCTCTGCGCCCTGTATATTTAGCCTGCTCTCTATTACATAACGAAGGTTAAGGGTATAGGGAGTACCTTCATCATTTTCTACCCAGGGCTGGGCCCAGGCTTCCCCGCGCAAGGGCCAGTTAAGTTCTGTTCTTAATATATTATCCAGCCTTAGAATTTCTTCACGCTTTCTATACAGTAGAAGTTCTGACCTTCCTTCTGTAAGTGCATATTCTGCCATGTCCAAAAGCAGTACATTAGGCTCTTCCAGGCTTACAGGAACAGGATCCAAAAAGCGTATACAGGCAGAGTTAGGCGCAAGAGACGTGCTCTGCAAAACTGCTTCCTGCACGCCTGAATTTTTGACGAGTTTAAAAAGCAGGCTGTCATGTTCATGTATGCTTTGTGTTATATAGGTAAAGCCGCCCTCATGCCTTGCAGGCAATGAAGAAATTTCTCCATTTATTGTGTTGAATAAATCCACCTGCCATTCACCATTTATTTTAATACGGACTTCTTCTTCTTTTGGAAGATCGGGGTTTTTGGGATTCTCTGCATGTGCAACAAAGAGCCAGCGAATAGTATCGCCATTTTCATCTTCTTTTCTTAACTGGTAAAGAAGATTATTTACATCCCTGCCGCCTGAGTCTTTAATTTCTATATCGCGTACATCGCCTAATGCGTTTAGTATTGATAATTTTTCAAAATTATAATGCTCTGTTCTTTCATGCAATTTACGCCCGGCATCATTTATATAGGCATCCATGTATTCCGGCGCTTCTCCAAGGAAAATTAACCTGCCGCCTGAGTTCTTAAAAGCTTCCAGTCTTTCCAGAGTTGTCTGCCTTATTGTCTTTAAAGGCGGCACCAAGACTACGTCATAGTTCATTTCTCCTACAGGGAAGGAAGTACCTATATCATTTATATTGCAGTAAAGCGGCAGGGTAGATTCACAGATATAGTCAAAATCTATAAGTCCTTTTAAAAGCCAGTCACAGAGATTAATAAAATTCCTGTCCATTTCTTCCCTTATGGCAGCAGTGTTTTCCTTTGCACCCCAGTAAAGCCAGTAACTCTCTATGGGATGAATAACTCCTACACGGGAGACAGCTTTACCCCTTGTTAAAATAGTGGCAAGCCTTGCAAAGTGATCTTCTACATAGGGGTACTCAGTATACCAGGGAGACTGGTAATTAAAGGTAGAAGGATAGTCACGTTTTGCTTCTCCGTTCATGGAAACCCAGGACAAATGCGGCACACGTACTGTTACACCAAGGGCAGCCTGCCAGTCTCCCTGGAGCTTGTGACCTCTAAAGTCAAAACACCAGTTTGTTACACCGTAAAGCTCTGAAAGAGTTCCGGGCGCTCCCATTTGCCTGGCGGCTGACTGCGCCTGCTTGGCAGTGGTATACTCGTGTCTGTCGCATAACATATCTATACCGGGCAGCTGGAAAGAACGGTAAGAGCGCATGGCCTCGCCAAGAGCATGGGTTTGGCTCTCTAAAGTAGCCTCTTCCATCATGTGCCCTGTTAACATAATGCCGTTCTTCTTGCACCATGAGCCGCATTGGTCGGCAAAAGCTGCGCTAAACCTCTCTGCTACATGGTCGTGATAATGATAGCGTATTTTGGAAAGACGCCCTCCCTGTAGATCCCAGAGAAGCTCAGGCAGAGCTTCAAGAAGGCTTTCTCCTCCATAAGCTGCTTTGTATGTGTCTTCAAGATCAAAAGTCCAGGGAAGGGTAATATCTTTTTCTTCTTCTGCAAAGTTTAAAGTACCCTTTTGGGAGAACTGCGGCTCATCTGTAAATATTGCAGGTATAACATTGCCAAAGTCTTCTTTAAAATATTTACTGTATGTACCGTAAGTTAAATCAATAAATTCCTTTATGGAAGAAGGATTAAGGGTATTTACATAAGTTTGATTATTAAACCAGGGATTGGGAAGCGCAGTTTCTTCGTAGGCATACAGTTTAAAACCCTTGTCTTCTTTGCTTAAAGAATAATCCTCTGCAATAGTTTTATAGGAAGATAGTTCTCCCTTATTGTTTAAAACTATGTGAAAGCATTTTAAGAGTCTTCCGTTTTCGCACCTGGCCGAAGAAGCACGACTTCGTTTTTCCGGAATCACCTCTACAGCTTCTCCATAGGCTTTTCTTGTTAAAAGAAGATGTATAATTCTATTCTTTGGATCTTTTGTTACTATGCCTCCGGCGGCCCCCGAAGGCCAGCGGTCTTCGTCGTATAACCAGGCAAGCATTTTTTCTTCTCTTGCTTTTTCTACACAAGCTTTTACAATTTCCATATATTCATCGCTTAGGTAAGAAGTAGCCATTCCTGTTCTTACATGCATATGAAAACCGCCATAGCCCATCTTTTTTAACTGCTCAATTTGCCAGAGTAATTCTTTTTTATCAAGTTTATTATTCCATGCCCAAAAAGGAGTTCCCCTGTATTCACTTGCAGGATTTTTAAAATCTGCAATACTTAGTTTTTTCCTGCGCCCGGAATACAACATTTAAGACTCCTGTCAAACTTGTCCTATATCAATAAGACATTTTGCTATTTTGTCTCTAAGTTTATTTGGGTTAAAGGGTTTTAGTATATAATCCCTTGCGCCTAATTTAAGGGCTGCGTTTATATGATCCGGTGAACTATCTGATGTAAGAAAAATAATCGGCGCATTCTTAAAATACTCAAAACTGTGAATTATTTTAACCAGTTCAAACCCGTTAAGCGAGGGCATATTAAAGTCAAGAAGAAAGAGATCCGGTTTTAAGGTCGGAATTATTTTCTCCAGATTCTCCGGTTTTTGCAATGTATGTACTTTATACTTACTTTTCAATGCAAAATGAATAGATCGCAGCATTGAAGGTGAATCATCTACAGCAAGTACACTGTGCTGCCTGTTAACCCTGTTTACATTTCTGTCCTCATCAATGTGAAGTTCGTACTCATATTGCACAGGATACAAATGCTTGGAAATTACCACATGAAGATTTTTTGGGTCGTATGGCTTTGAAATATGTTCAACAGCACCGAGGCTTAGTCCCTTAATGATACTGTCTTCGTCTATCCTGCCCGAGAGAAAAATTACAGGGATATCCTGATATCTTTCATCATTTTTTAGTACTGTGATAGCTTCGTATCCATCCATTCCGGGCATATTAATATCCATTACGATTAAATCCGGTTTTACTTTCTTTAAAAGATCAAACATTCCGGAAGAAGAATCCAAAGTATATACTGCGTAATACTCTTTAAGTATCTGTTTTGTTCTTATTAGACTAAATTCTGTATCGTCTACCAAAAATATTTTTTTTCTTCCATCTTCCATATTAACTTCCCCTTCAATTATTTTTAGGATCAAGACCAAGAAGTTTCTGAGCAATGGCTTCAAAATCAACTACATCCACATTTCTTCTAAGCCAGAACGAAAGCTCATTATCAAATTCGTATTGGTACTTTTCTATTTCTGTCATTACTTTATCAACACCATCCATATCATATTCCTGACAATGTGTCAAAAGTTCCTCAAGACTGGTTTTATCTATTTTATCTTTTTTTGGCTTAATGTTTTTAGCATCTTCTTTTTCAAGTATAAGCTCTATACCTTCAATCAGAGTGTATATGCTCTCCAAAAACATTTCATTTTCCTGCTTAATAAAGTCTAAGTTTTCTTGTTTTGCAGCTTCTTCAAGTTCCGCAGCTTTTTTTCCTATGGCTTCGGCAGATATATCAAGGCTGGTTCCCTTAATACTGTGTGCTGCTCTTTGATAATCTTCCAAATTTTCCGTATCTATATTTTGCACAAAACCCAAAAGCGATCTTATACTTACAACATAAGAACGAAGCACCTTAATATAAAGTTCTGAATTGTCTTCAAACCTGTTTAAGCCATTAACTATATCCAGACCTTCAATTTTGTAATTACTTAAATCGGCAGTATTCTGCATCAATATTTCTGCATTATTTTCTTTTTTATCATACTGCCCATTATTAATAAAGTATTCTATTGCATCTCTTGCTTCTATAAAATTACCGTTAAAAAGATACTTTGCAACAGAGCCCACAAGAAGCTCAAGAGATATCCCATCCAAATTAATTGCCTTTGTGTTGATAAAAAAAGTATTGCTTACCTCTTTTTTCATTTGACTACGGGCCGCCTCAAGCACATCGGGACTTTGTTTATCCCTGATAAGCTTGTTTAAAACTGCGTTTAACTGTCTTAGATCAATGGGCTTGGAAATAAAATCATCAAAACCGTTTTGGAAAAATAAATCGGCCTGTCCCGTAACAGCGTTTGCGGTTAACGCAACAATGGGCTCCTTATATCCCAGATCACGGATATTGTTTACTGCCTCTATACCATTCATCTCAGGCATCATGTGATCCATAAAAATAATATCGTATACTTCGCCGTTATTAATTTTATTAATAGCAGACTGTCCGCTTGTTACAGTCTCAATATTAAGCATATAAGGCCTCATAAGACCTTCGGCTACATATAAATTGGTTTCCACATCATCTACAACCAATACTCTGCCGTAAGGCATAGGTTCTTTGACAATATTTCCCCTCTTTTTTTGTGACATGCCGCTTGCACGAAACTGCTCCAGATTTTCGACCAACTCTTTACCAAGCACTTCATCGTCAACAATTTCCTGGGGCAGAATGAGGGTAAATAAAGACCCTGAATTGGGAACGCTTTCTACTTTTATGACACCATTCATTAAAGTTATTAATTGTTTTGTAATGGAAAGCCCAAGACCGGTGCCCTCAATTTTATGATTGGCTTCTTCATCAAAGCGGGAGTATTCTTCAAACAACTTGTCTATTTGCTCGCGGGTCATACCTCTGCCAGTATCCCGGACACCCACAATGAGGTTAGGGTTATTAAATTTAACAGAAAAAGTTACATTCCCTGCATCAGTATATTTAAATGCATTGCTGAGAAGATTATTAAAAATTTGTTTTATTCTTAGCTCGTCCCCTATAAGTTTTGCAGGAACATTTTCGTCTATCTTAACAACAAATTGAATGGGTTTGTCTCCTATTCTCATCATGTTAAGATGAATTGAATCGTTAATTAAACTTGCAACAAAATATTCAGAAGGAAGAATATCAAGCTTGCCTGCTTCTATTTTGGAAAAATCCAAAATATCATTTATTATACCCATGAGCATGTCACTTGAGTTATGAATTTTACCAAGTTTATCTTCCAAATCTTCTGTAAGAGTATCACCTTGCAGCATAATTTCTGTTACACCCATGATAGTGTTCATAGGGGTGCGAATTTCATGGCTCATATTTGCAAGGAAAGAGGATTTAGACCTGCTGGCTGCTTTGGCTGCCTCTGTTGCAATTTCCAGTTCTGCGGTTCTTTTCTTTACAAGAACGTTAAGCTGTTTACCTGTGCTTCGGCTTCGCAGAAAAAGTACAAACATAAGCGAAATTACAAGTAACGATAAAACAATTGCACCTATAAGCCAGGGGCGCTGGCTTTCCAAAAGCCTTGTCTGGTAATCAAAGGTTATGCTTGCCCAGCGGGATGCAATACCATTTGTATCAATGAGACTAAATGCCTTGTCTATAATTGAGCACAGAACAGCCTGTTCTATATTAAAACCAATGTAAGATTCTGCTGCATGGACAAAAATAATGTTGGCTTTATACCCCGAAAGCTCATAATAATTTGTAAGGGCAAGAAGGTGTATCTGACTGGACATAACTAAATCCACTTTGTCATCACCCAAAGCTTCAAGTGCATCCCTTGAGCCTTCATATTCAATGACATTTGGATGAAGAGGGAACCATGCATGGAACATGTCAGCATAGGCAGTTGCCGCCTGTATACCGACCCTCATATTTAATACTTCATTGACGCTGACATTGGGTGTTTCTGTTTTAGATAGAAGTGCATAGTTGTTGGTTATGCTTGGGGTAGAAAGCCAGCGGAAGCGTCCCATCCTTGCCTCTGACTGAAGAAGTTCAGAAATAAGATGTGCTTCTCCCCTTTCCAGCATATCAAGCAGCACAGGAAAATCATCAGTTTCGTCGTTTACTAGCTCAAATTTTAAACCGGTTAGGTCTGAAAGTTCTTCGAGTATATCAAAGTATATACCCTGCCATTGTCTGTCATGCCTGTTATAAAAACTTACCGGATAATTAAAATATTCTGCTGCAAATGGAATTACCGTATTGCTTTGAAGGAATTCCAATTCTTCCTCGTCCAGCATTACATAGAGCCTATGCCTTCTGTGTTCCTGATTTCCCAGCCTGTAAAGTTCCTTTAAATAGTCATCGGCACCGTTATCCAGGGCTTTCTGTACAGCAGAAATTATTGGCCAAAGATCCCGGTTCTGAGTCGATAATGATACAGGCATACCTATAACAGGAATAAAATCACCAACAGTTATATCATGAAAAGTATCAAAGACTGCTTCCATGCTATTATCAGCAAAAAAAGCATCTATATGCCCGGAAATAAGTAAAGCATGGGCTTCTTCGTAAGTGTCTACAAAGAAAGTTTCAAAATTATACTGGGTAAATCTATCTACAAAATCTCCGGTAATGGAATCGTTAAGAAATGCATAGCGGGGAGTACGGGTGACAACAATATTTTGTAAAGGCTGGCTCCCTTCCAGCCTGACATATTTTATGGAACGTGTTGTAATGGGACCTGTCATTAGGTAAATATTTTCTCTTTCATCACTGACAGTCAGTTCGCCCGTAAAATCTATATCACCACTCTCCAGTCCTGATATAAGTTCATCCCATTCGTATAATGCCGGGGTGAAAGAGATGTCGAAAAGCTCTGTAAGCCAATCACATAGAAGTGAAGTAAAGCCCCGGAGACTTCCAAATTGTATAAAAGCCTCTGTACTGGGAACAGCTCCATAAACGAAATTTGTCTTTTGTCTTTGTAAATACTCTATTGCTCTAATCTCATCTTCTGTGATACCGGGAATATCCCGAAAACCAAGAGAGCCGTTGGCTGTATCATGGAAGAATATATTATCTCCTGCAGCACTCCCATTATTTCCTGTTAAACCCTGGAAACCGCTGCATCCCAAATGGAACAACAAAATTATTAAAGACAGTTTTACTAAACTTATTTTTCCCATTACATTACTATTTTTCCTTAAAAAATCCCTCTCGTCAACGCTTAGCCGGTTAAATATTTGATTTTATTGAAAAGGGGGGCTATTATTATACAAATGGATGATCTAAAAGCAATAATAAATAATCCCTCTTTGGACATGCAGGAACGTCTTGGAGCTTTAAGAACATATGCAAGAATGAGCCAAAAAACCAAAGACCCGTTGGAAATAAATAACCATATACACACTATCTATAGTTTTAGTCCCTACACTCCAAGCATGGCAGCTCTTCTGGCAAGAGAAGCCTCTTTAGCCGCAGCAGGTTCTGTAGATCATGATTCCATAGCTGCCGCAGAGGAGATGCTTGAAGCCTGTAAAATACTTGGAATTGGCGGCTGTGTTGGCTTTGAAGTAAGGGTAAGTTTTAAAACAGGCAGCAATGGGAAAAGCAGCCCCTTTGCCGGTAAAAAGATAAACAGTGCCGATTTTGAGGGCTATGCATACATGACAGTACAGGGAATACCGGCCCGGCATATTGCCAAGGCGAAGGAGTTTTTATCGCCCTTAAGGGAGGAAAGGCTAAAACGCAGCAGAAACATGACAGTATCTGTAAATATACTGTTAAGGGATGCAGGCTTCGCAGAAATAGATTTTGAAAAAGACATAGTAAATTGCTCAAAGTATATGGAAGACGGAGGAATTACCGAAAGACATATACTGTCAGCGATGGCAGAAAAGTTAATTGAAAAATTGGGGAAAGGCATAAATCTTACCAGAGGATTAAAATCGAAGTTTGGAGTAGAGATTAACCCCAAAATCCTATCCTATCTGGATGATCCAAATAATATACACTATCAATATGATTTACTTGGTGTATTAAAAAGTGAGTTTTTACCCAGGGTTTATATACTCCCAAACGAGGATGAATGTATACCTGTAAATAGAGTCACTGCATTTGCAAAATCTATAAATGCAATTCCTTTTTATCCTTACCTTGGTGATGTTAAGGAATCTCCCACAGGCGATAAAAAGGAAGAGAAATTTGAAGACGACTACATAGAAGAACTTTTTGAAGAACTCTCTCTTCTGGGTTTTAAAGCACTGACTTATATGCCGCCCAGAAACACCCCTGAACAGCTACGCACATTAAGAGATCTTTCTTCCCGTTATGGCTTTATGGAAATTTCGGGGGTTGATATTAACAGCTCGCGTCAATCTTTTAACTGCCCGGAGGTACTGCAAAAAGATTTTCGGCATCTTATAGATACAACCTGGGCCTTAATAGCCCATGAACAACTAGCCGGAATAGACGAGAAGCTGGGACTTTTTTCTATAGAAAATCCCCTTGCTTCTTTGGACCTTGATAAACGCATCGCTTCTTATGCTGTTTATGGCAAGAAGCTTAATTTGCAAAATCCCGGTGAAACTACAGCAGTGATAGCTAAAAATATTTGGGAAGGAAAGCATTGATATTTGGAGGAAGGATGAAGTTAAAAAGCATTATTAAGGGCATTAGCCTTGCCCTTTTTTTAATATCGTGCGCAACTCCGTCATCAATAATAATGCAGGAAGATGAGACAGGCATTGATATGACAGAGTTATCTGCACTGCATGAGGAAACTGTCTTGCCGTCAACAGTGCATGAAACTCCTGTACCCAGTCTCTTTGATCTTGCACTTTTCCTTGTGCGCCAAAATCCGCCTGAATTAATAAAGTATTTTTTTCTTGACGAAAACCGCGAAATTGTTGTAATGGCTGAGCTGTTTAATCTTGCCATAAGTAATGAAAATGAAGAAAGTGAAAGTGAAGTATTCGAAGTAATTTATCACATTGCCCATTTTCAGGCTACAGAAGCAGAGGGTTTTGCAGGAGGTTTTTTTGTTCCCTACACAATAACTTCCATCAGCACAGGCGAACAGAGGCAGGATGTATTTTTATGGCAGCCTGTAAGAGATGCTTCAGGGGTGTTGCTGTCTTTTGATGATGATTATTTTGATAACTGGGAAGCTTATTTTGATCTTTTTGAATATCACAATGCCAGAGTTACTTTCTTTGTGCAGGGAAAGATAAATAACGATGAAGCTTCCCCTGAGCCACAAACCAATGACATTGCAGAGAATTTTTATGAGGATGAATTACTGGATATCCTTTCGTTCAGTATTACAGCTTTGGAAAGAGGGCATGATATTGGTTACCATACTATAAGCCACCCGGATCTGCGTTGGATTTCATTGGATGATTTTATGGAAGAAACCGTTAACCAGTCACTGCACTTTAGAGAAGCAGGAATAGGACTTTCTTCTTTTGCATATACTTTTGGTTTTTCTGAACCCTGGATGCACGATATACTTTCCGAAACCTTCGACATACTAAGAGGTTACGGCGTAACATACCGACTCTACAACAGCGGTGAAATTCGAAACAACTTTATAAGTTCCAGGGCTATAGATACTATACTGTTCAGAGAAGACGAGGCCTTTATTAGAGCAATGAATATCATGCTAAGAACAGTAAAATTTATTGGTGGAGACCTTGTACTCCCCATAACAACTCACGAAATATCTGAAGACGCTGCCTGGGGAATCACAGCACAGCGTCTGGACTTTCTGCTTGAAGAGATAAATAAACTACAGCTAAACTTTTACACCTTTAACGACTTTGCAGGACGCTAAAATGTCTATTGAGCAATTTCCTTTAGCCTTTCTATGATGTTAATGTGCTGGGTGCAGGCTTTTTCACAAAGACCACAGGCTGTACATTTTTTTGCCAGGCTATTGTCCATGCTCCAGTGCATACGAAGCCGGCTTGCTATTACATCGTCCTGGCCCCTTAGTATTTTCTGATTATAAGCATCCATGTATCTTGGAATGGGAATACCCTCAGGGCAGTTATCACAGTAAACACAGCCTGTGCATATCCCTTCAAGAGAAGCCTGAGCACCGGCCTTCATGGCAGAGATTTCTGCTTCTGTCCTTGGCTTGTAGTTCTTCATGGCCTGGACTGCTTCCACCACCTGATCATTATTGCTAAAGCCTACTATGGTACTGGAAATATCCTTGTGATCCCAAAGGAAGCGAAGGGCAGAGACAGCTATACTTTCATTGGGACTTGCAATAAATTTAAAGCGGTCAGGGTTAGCAGGAATTACACCGCCGCCCATGGGGTTCATTATTACAGCTCCTAACTTCCTTTCACGAACTACATCAAAGGCAGCCTGGCGGGTTTGGAAATTATATGCAGAGTAGCCAAAAAGGACTCCCTCAAAAATACCTTCGTTTAAGAGTTCTTTTATTTCATCATCTATAAGGTGGCTGGAAATGCAGATATGCTTAATTAGACCTTCATCTTTTAGTTTTCTAAAAGCTGCCATTATGCCGTCGTTCTTTCTCTGCTGCCAGCTGCTTAAACTTGTAATGCACCATATATGGTAGAAATCTATGTAAGGGATACCCATACGTTTTAATTGAGCATCAATTTCCTTACGGATTTCGCTCTCGCTGCTTGCAAAAGTTTTGGATGCACAATAAAAAGGGAGATTCCTCTTCTTAAATTCAGGGAATGCTTTACCAAAAACAACTTCACTCCTGCCGCCAAAATATCCGGGAGCAGTATCAAAATAGTTAACCCCACCTTCTGCTGCGCTAAGCATCATCTTTACACATTCATCGTGGTTATCGACATCAGAAAAACGCATGCCTCCAAAACCCAGGAGAGAAACTTTTTTTCCTGTTTGACCATAATCTCTATACAACATCATTTTGCCTCCAAAATCTTCAATTTAAAAAAGCATGTTTCGTAGCCTGTAAGGCGAGAAACTGTATTATAAATTATAATTCTTAACTAGGCAACAAGCCCAAGTATGCTAAACATGCTTTGAGTATTATGTTTTCAAATACTGCTTTGCTATGGGGTCTTCGGGATCAAGTTCCAGTACTGTGCGGAAGAAAGCCTCTGCTTCGTTCTTACTCCCCCTTTTAAGTGCCAGAACCCCCAGGTTGGATATTATTTTTATATTTTCCGGATCATTTCTTAAAGCAGCTTCCAACTCCTTCTGTGCTGATTTTAAATCTTCCAATTCCATATAGCAAATGGCTATTTCGTTCTGGGTATCGGAATCTGTTCCACCCAACTCAATAGCCTTTTTAAAAGACTCAAGGGCATCATTGTAACGGCCAAGTTTACGAAGAGCCCAGCCAAGGATAAACCATCCATTTCTTACCTTGGGATGCTTTTCTATAAAATCACGTATACGGGCTAACCCTTCATTATCCTTTCCCTGGTTTATAAGAAGATATGCCTCACGAAAGTTTGCATCATCAAGACCATGAACATTTATATCTTGTACTATCTTTTCTGCCTGTTGAATTTTTTCTGCGTTAATTCCGGAATTTTCTTCATCAAGCTTTCCTATAGAAATATATTCAGAAAAACATTCTTTTGCACGTTCGAAATTTTTCTGCCCAAGAAAAAAAAACCCTGCGTTAAAGTATGTATCCGGCAGCACAGGTTTTACAGAAAAGGCTCTTTCATAAGCTGTCAGCACTTCTTCCTCCAATGCTTCAGCTTCGGAATCCTGTGTATTTTTAGCCAGAGATCCTGCTTTATTTTCCAGTATAAGTGCTCTGTTTAAAAGTATACCGGGAGAATTGGGAAAGAGTCCTTCCAATATGTCATTTATTTCAAGAGCCATATCGTATTCACCATTGGCAGATTTAACAATGGCAGCACTGCTAAACTCATGAAAAATTTCAGGCTTTAACAAAAAAACAATATTTTTATAGTAATCTATCCACTCAGAGGGAACTTTGAAAAAATCCTCTTCATCAAGAATATCTCCATTTTTTATTTTTTCTTTTTCTGTTCCGGGAGAAAAAAGCGCTGCGTTTTTAACAGAAATAAGCCTGAGCATTCCGGACAGCATCATTTCTTCCGAAATATTTTCATTGTCAAAGGTTTCATTTTTATTAAACTCTACAGGCAGAGCAATGGAAAAATCAAGTTTAAAATCCAGTTTGGAAAAATTTTTCTCAAGGAAGGGAGGAACACTGATAAAAGAGAGAGCCGTATTTCCCTTCACGGAGTTTCCTGATTTCCTGTACGAACAATGGAAAGAAAATCGTTTAAGCGAAGCTTATAACCCATGGGGACGAGGTTTTCATTAAAAACCATGTTAAGCGCAATTAGATCCTTGCGGCCTTCTACAGTTTCAGGCTCTACAAGCTGCCCTTCTATAAGAAAACTTTCCCTGGGATCATCAAAATCCAACCTTATGGAAACCGTTTTATCCACAAGGAACTTGGCAACCCCCATCATTATTATTTTAGCCCCGGAAAATGAAATATCCCGTAAAATGCAGTTTCTGGGAACCCCCTGTATGAATACAGCGGTCTCCTTTGAGCCAATGTTTAACTTACGCAGGGTATCTGTAGTAATGGAAACTCTTTCGCCTTTTCTTTTTTTGGAATTAACATTGGCATCCAGAATACGTCCCATTATTTCGATTAAATCGTCAGGAGGTCTTTGGGTAAAGCGGAGGGTAAAAAGGGCTACTTCGTTAGAGCCGCCGTAGGGAGTATGTCCCATATTTTTGGTATTTACAAAAAAAGCAAGGGGATTTCCCTTTTCTGATGTTTTAAAGCAGAATCTAAGACTGACCAAATTATTGGCTCTTTCCATTTTTTGCAGTATTCCGGATTTTAAGCTTACTACAACTTTAGCACCTTCAAACGA
>Ga0099364_10010182_pt1 | contig 12961 bp, 14 predicted proteins | sample TergutTh196P3_FD_73070 | JGI IMG/M metagenome (GOLD analysis project Ga0099364, IMG submission 73070) | Microcerotermes parvus P3 segment gut microbial communities from Pointe-Noire, Republic of the Congo - Th196 P3 | ecosystem: Host-associated > Arthropoda: Insects > Digestive system > Gut ...
ACAAAGGGAAGCATATCTGATATGATTTAGCCTGTCAATATTACTAGAGGAGTAAGCTATGTCAGATATTACACTGGAAGAAAGGGTTAAAACATCACTGGAGAATTTACGCCCCGCCCTCCAGTCTCACGGCGGCGATGTGGAATTTGTTTCAGTATCCGAAGAAGGTATAGTCTCGGTTAAACTTAGCGGCGCCTGCGGAAACTGCCCCAGAGCAGAAATGACACTAAAAATGGGAATAGAATATAAACTAAAGGAAGAAATTCCGGAAGTAGATTCAGTTATTGGAGTATAATAAAAAGTCTCCGATGAGTATTCGAAGCCAATTCTTAAAATACGCAGAAGACAGAACCATAATAATGGACGGTGCCATGGGCGCTATGCTACAGGCGTACCCTGCTCCAAGCGAAGCACTATGCATAACAAAACCGGAAGTCGTTACAGAAATACACGAAGCATACCTGGAAGCAGGTGCAGACATAGCGGGAACCTGTACCTTTAACGCTACCTCTGTCTCTCTTGCAGAATTTGGCATGGCAGACAGGGCATATGAGCTAAGCCTTGCTGCTGCAAAACTTGCACGAAAAGCGGCGGACAAATTCTCAACAAAAGACAGACTGCGTTTTGTGGCAGGCAGCATGGGTCCCACTGCAAAAAGCGCAAGTTTTGCACCTGACATGAACAATCCATTAATTAGAGCTGTCACCTGGGACGAACTTGAAGCAGCCTACTATGATAATGCCAGGGGCTTATTGGATGGCGGTGCTGACATCTTCCTTATAGAGACAATAATAGATCCTATCAATGCCAAAGCCGCGATTCACGCAGTAATGCGCCTTGGCGAGGAAAGAAAGCAGGATCTGCCAATGATAATCTCTGCTTCCATTATGGAAAAGGGCGGCCGCCTGCTTTCCGGGCAGACTATAGAGGCATTTTTTGTTTCTACCCTTCATGCAAATCCTTTAGCCATAGGTCTTAACTGTTCTTTTGGCGCAGAGAAAATGGAAGCTCATCTTGCTGAGCTTTCTGCAAAATCATTGTCAGGTATGCTTCCCGCTTTAATTTGCGCCTATCCAAATGCAGGTTTACCTAACCATGAGGGAGTTTACAGCGAAGACCCCATTAGCATGGCAAATAATATAGAAAATTACTTAAAACGCGGCCTTGTAAACATAGTGGGCGGCTGCTGCGGCTCTACTCCCGCACATATAAAGGCCATTGCAGAAAAGGCTGCCATGCACAAAGCACGCTCTATTCCATCAGTCAAAGAAGCCGCAGAGAAAGATAGCAAAAATATCTATTTTGCCGGAAACGAAGTACACAAGCTTTCGGGTCCCTTAAGCATAAAGACACTTGATATAGGCAGCTTAGTAAACAATGATGAATACGAAGAAGCGTCCGACATCCTAATGGAGCATGAGGACGAGGAATTTTTAAACATCAATGTTGATGGAATAAAAAAAGAAAGCCTTGTTAACTTCCTTAACTACGCACTGCAGTACCCCTCTGTTATACGCATGGGCTTTATTCTGTCCGGCAGCGCAATGGAAAACATAGAGGCAGCATTAAAATGCCTCCCCGGTAAAAGCATCATTCAGGTCGAGGGTATAAAAGCCGGCAGCGACGATTATATCAGGCTTTCCAAAATGGCAGGCTTTTACGCTGCCGCAGTAATAGAAAAATAAATTTAAACTAACTTTTTTTCTGTCTCTTTCTCTGAATAGATTCCTTAAAAAGAGCTTCGGCATCTATGCGTTCATCAACTCCGGTTAGGGGTCTTATACCTTCGCCGCCTATACTGCGGAAAAGAGGGCCGGGATCAGGAGAGTATGCCCAGCTATTTTCGTTATTCACAAGCTGATCCAGAATAATGGTAACTGCAAGGCAAAAGTAAATTAAAGAGGCATTGTTTCTTGACTTTGCAGGCAGCAGGGCATTTAGGCGTATGGAGAGTGGATTTGGAACCTGAAAGATATAGGAATCCCAGGGATTTTCAATTCCTTCACATCCGGCTTTTACCTCCGCACCTCCTGCCTTATTGGCCTTATCAATTCCCGCTGCAACAATGGAAAGATACTTTCTTAAATTTCTTATCTTTGTATATATGGGTTCAATTCCCTTACTTTGGAATGAAGGGGGGGCAATTGTTTCAAACTTGTAATAAGGCATAAAATAGAGCCGCTTTATCCAGTGCATTTCAGAAATTATTTTTCTTGTGTAAGGCGAAATTCTTTCTTCCATTGTACCTTCAAGAATCCTAACATATTCAATCATCCTGGGCAGATACTCATTTCCTATGCTAATCTCTATGTCATGACGCCAGCCGTTAATTATACCTCCCAAAGAATCCTTTAAATCATCTATAGCGCCTGATGCTCCGCTAATGGTGGTAAATGATACAGAACGCATGCCAAAGAAGAGCTCTTCCAGTATGCGCATAAGAACAAGGATCTGCAGCAAGGGATCTGTGGGAGCGACATAAACTACCCCCCTCTTTAGATCAAGGGTATCCATAAAATACGGGTAGAGATCCGGGTAAGTATCCAGACGCTCCCAGCCTGCCTTTGGAAAAAGAGCTTCCAGTGTCTGTATGCTTTTTTCATATGCCTTCTGTTCAGATTCCTTTACAAAACGCGCAGCCTGTTCTTCCTGAGCTGCTTCAGCACTTACTTCTGCATCATCGCCTTCTTCGGCAACCTGCTCTTCACCCTCATTTTCCGCCTGAAGCTGATTATCTTCACCTTCGTTATTTAATCCCTTGCTTTCTCCATGCATGGCAAGCTGAGAGGGATCGAGCTTGTCAGCTTCGCTAACAGAAAGAAAAGCCATAATCCTGTGTTTACGCTCTTCAAAAAAATGACTGTAGTGCACAAATTTGGAAGACACCAATTTCATAAAAAGGGGATAAAGCAAAAGACGAATATCACGTCTAATCTCAAAGAAAGCTGCAAGAGCGGCATGTACCATGTTCTGGTGCTTTTTCTTTGCTTCCTCCTGGTTTTCAAGATAAAGCAGCTTATAAAGCATTTTATAGGCACCCCGTATATGCACATCGGAATCCATTTTTTCAAGAAGAAAAAGCGGTTTATAAACTGCCTTTATTATGTCACTAAATTCACTTACCAATGTGTTTTTGGGACGCGCCTGAAATTTTGCAAGATCAGAAGAGATTTTTTCTATATCCCAGTAGCGTATAACATCAAGAACGGCATAGGAAAGGGGAGAACTTTTCTTTAACTGCTCGTTACGGCGTGTATTGTTTCTTGGAAACATGCTTCTTGTTGCAACTACAAGAACTTCTATTTTTTTATAATACTCAGGCATGCGCTGTTTTATGAAAACACTGCTTACAGTATCAGGAGTTTGCGTAAAAAAAAGCATCATCATCTGAAATATCTGCATGGGAGACTTTATCTCAAAACCGCTTTGAGCGGCAAACCTGTCCATTTTAAGCCTGTCGGAAAAGGAGGCTTTTAAACTTAATGCAGGATCATCAAGCGGGTCTAAACCCTTTGGGCGGCTTAGCTTTTTTTTACCATCTTTTTCATTCTCAAGCGCTGTTTCTATGCGCCTTGTAGGGCGGGAAGAAAGTACAGGCTCATTTTTCTTTTTATCCTGCTGTGCTTTAACATCATCGTGGCTTCGTTCATAGCCTACTTCCCCGCCCAGTTTATCGGCAAGGGTTTTGGCTTCCTGCCAGTCTACAGGTCCCAGTCTTTCTCTTACCCGGCTTAATTCCCCGGGAGCATATCTATCTTTTCCCATTTCTTTCCCTGTTCATTATAAACGAAGAGCTACTTTATCAATAGCTCCCCATACATTTTTTATCGGCAGTTCCTTGCCATGGGCGTCAAGTAATTGACCGTTAAAAACACCAAGAGGATTCTCATAATCCAAATGCACAATTATGGAGTTCATGGTATCACGCTTAAAATCTCTGGGGCTAAAAATCAAATCAACCATTCCTTCCATATCCTGTATTATCCAGTCAGATTCAGGACCATTACTCCTTGTAATTTTAACAGGCGGCAGAGAACTAAGCTCCCCTTCTAACCAAAGGGCATTCTCATTATTTTTAAACTGCTCTTTGGTTTGATTCTCTGCAATGGAAAAGCCAAAACGCCTGTTATCGGCATCAAAACCTAGCCCCGCTGCCCAGGTAGAACGCATCCTGTAGGGCAGGTAAGCTTTATAATCGCAAAAGAGGCCCGATGTTGTTTTTGGATACAACTGTATATGAGTTCCCCCTGTAACAATATCGGCGCTTACTTCTGTAATAGCCTTAAAAGAGTACATGCTCCTGCGCTCGGAAAAGAGCAGGCTGCATACTTGAGGTACAGTTTTTGCAGAAGCAAGATCAAAGGCAGCATGGGCAGTAAAAGCCGGTCTTTTTCCCCTTTCCTTAATATCCAGTTCCAGCTTTATACTGTTTGTGTCCAGCCAGCTATGTATCCTGAAAAAAAAGCCATAAGAACGGCTGTCTACCGATGCATTGTATAAACCATTGGGCAGCTTCCAGCTAGAACCGGGAACAAGCTTCTGAAAAATCTGCCTTTCTCCGCTTTCCTTATCATAAAAGATCACCATAGCATCATGAAAGAGTTTTAAGTTACTAAGCCTTGCTCTGATAAAAAATCTATCATTCTGAATGGTAAATGTAAGCCATTCTTTTAACCTGATGTTTTTTAGACCTCTGGGAATGGGAAAGGAATAAGGTCTGTGTATATTAAGAAGATCAACTTCCTCAAAAGCACGGGTCCAGGTACCTTGCAAAGGCAATCCATCTTCCACCGGGCTATATCTATCTTCCAGTATTTCCCTTGTATACATCGATCTAAATTATAGTGAAAAAATTGAAAATTTTCAATGAAAGCATAACCCCTACAACCATATATGATAGCATAATGATTAAACCGGCGGGAACAGTGGCCATAAAAAAGGTTTCGCACCTTACGGAAGTAAAACAGATTTGGGGCTCAACAAATTTTTTATGTCCACTGTTCCCGCCAGATAGCAGTTATAGTATCTACATGTTATACTGTAGGGGAAAATCCATAGGAGGGCTTATGCCGGAACCAGCAAAAAGAGATCCAAATGCACCAAAGTTTTTGGAGATCACAATAAAAGACAGCGAAGGTAAAGTGTGGTCTACGCTTTATGCTCATGCAAAAGAATTTTCTACAGGCTCTGTGGGTTTTTATGCCTCAGAAAAGCTTGGCAATCCAGCAAGCGGTGAACGCTATCAATCCAGCATGAATTTCACCTTGATAGGCTCAAAACCAGGCAAGTAGCTCTTAATGAAGAGTGTTTAATCTACAATCTCTTCCTCATCCAAATTATCCGACTCGCTTATTATAGGACCCGGAGGAGGAGCTTTAGGCATCTTGGGCATTTTTATAGATACTTTTCCCGACCTGTAGGTTCTTGCTACTTTTTTAACAATGCTTATATAGATAAAAATAACCAGAGTAACGGCAATTACCTGCCAAGAAGTAACAACTTCCCAGATTATACCCCTTAGTTCTTCGCTAAACATAGACATATTATAACATATTGCAGCATGTTTGATAATGTTCTATCATTAAGCCATGGCGGAGAGTAAATTTACTGTTCTGGACTTAATTGATATCGATCTAAAAGAACACAACTCCCTAAACCTTAAATGCATAGGAGGAAGGGGAGGTTTGGACAGGGAGATAAAGACACAGGACATCAACCGCCCGGGTCTGGCATTATCAGGTTTTTTCGATTCTTTTGCCTCAGAGAGGCTTCAGGTTTTCGGACAGGGCGAAGCAGCCTATTTAAAAAAACTGGAAAATGAGAGAGCAAACGAAAACATAGAAAAAATGTTCAGTTATCCCATCCCCTGCTGCATATTTACCCACTCGCTTTCCCCGGATAAGGGCTTTATAGAACTAGCCGAAAAAGCACAATGCGCAATTTTGCAGACCGACCTTGCAACATCGGAGTTTTCCGGGCGCATACTCAGGGTACTCTCCGGCATTTTCGCACCGCGGCAAAGTATACACGGTGTTTTGGTAGAAGTTTACGGGTTAGGTATAATAATACTTGGCGATTCCGGAGTGGGAAAAAGTGAAACAGCTCTGGAACTGATCATGCACGGGCACCGTCTTGTTGCAGATGATGTAGTAGAAATCCAATGCGTCAGCGGAAACACCTTAATGGGTGCCGGTGCAAACAAAATAATCGCTCACCACATGGAAATAAGAGGCATGGGAATAATTAATGTCACAAACCTTTTTGGTGTAGGTGCCATAAAAGACAGAACACAGATAGAACTTGTGGTTAAACTTACAGAATGGGATTCAACACAAAACTACGACCGCATAGGCCTTGAAGAACAATTTATGGAGATTCTTGGCGTTAACATTCCCCAACTGGAAATACCGGTAAAACCGGGACGGAATATTCCCATCATCATTCAGACAGCGGCAATGAACGAAAGGTTAAAGAAAATGGGTTACAATGCAGCCAAGGAATTTAACCAAAACATACTCAGATGGATAGAAAGCAGTACTGCCAAGGCAGTTTACTTTGGCAGCAATGATATTATCTAATGGAAAAATATGGCAGAAAAAATGATCTTTGTGTCAAACAGAGCAGGAATACACGCACGTCCGGCTGCGGTACTGGTACAGGCGGCAAAGGATTTTAAATCTAGCATTTACTTTGAAAGAGGTAATGACAGAATTAACGCGAAATCCATTATGGGTATTTTAACCCTGGCAGCCTCCTATAAAACAGAACTAAAAATAATTGCGGAAGGGGAAGATGACATACAGGCAGTAGAAACCCTTGCGAAACTTTTTGAGTCCAAGTTCGAAGAAGATTGACAGAGCAGGGTATCGTCTATCTAAAAGCTGTGTTATAATAAGAAAAGATGAGAGAGGCTACAAAAAGACAGCAGGAAATTCTGGATTACATTGCAATGTATGTCCGGAAAAACGGATACCCTCCGGCAATCAGGGAAATTGCCAAGCACTTTGCCATATCCTTAAAAGGCGCTACAGACCATCTTTATGCACTCAGAAAAAAAGGTCTTCTGGAACAGGGAGATAAAAAATACCGTAGCATTAAACTTGTAAATTATGACGACGAAGGAGAAATAGTGGAAATCCCCATTTTGGGAACTGTTGCTGCGGGGAAGCCTATATTATCCGATGAAAATTATGAAGGCAAAATAAGGTTAAACCGCAGTTTTGTAAAAAAGGGCTTTCGTTACTTTGCACTCAGGGTAAAGGGAGATTCCATGGAAAACGCCGGTATAATGGAAGGTGATATAGCCATTATACTTCAGCAAAACATGGCGCAAAACGGTGAGATCGTTGTCGCAATGGTAGACGAAAACATGGAAGAAGGCTTTACAATAAAAAGATTCTACATGGAAGGTTCAAGAATAAAACTAAAACCGGAAAGTCCCAATCACCCCATAAAATATTATAACAAAGATGTATTAATTCTGGGAAAGCTCGTTTCCATTCTTCGCAGCTATGATGTAAACAATTCCTTTTACTAAAATTTTACAGGACTTCCGTCTAATGGCAAAAAACGAAAACACAGTAAAAAACAATCAGAGAGTCTGGCTTTTTTTAGGTCCGGAGATAGGCGAGAAACAGCTTGCAGTTAACGAAATAAGAAAAAAAATATCTTCATCTTCACAATCAGCGGAAGAAAGTACTTACTATGCAGGGGACATAGCAATGTCCGATATGGTTTCCAATATGATGAATGGCTCCCTTTTTGCAGAGACCAGACTCTTCATTATTAAATGTGCGGAAGCAATAAAAAAGAAAGATGACATAGATATGCTTTCAACATTTTTAACTTCCATGCCGGACGACTGCTATTTAATTTTTATATCCGATGAAATTTCAGCTTTTTCCAAAAGCCTGGAAAAATATATAAGCCCATCCAATAAAAGAATTTTTTGGGAGCTTCTTGACAGCAGAAAAGTACAGTGGGTAAGTACATTTTTCAGGGACCATGGATACAGAATAAGCTCCCAGGGAATAGACAGCATACTGGAACTTGTAGAAAACAACACCTCCGCATTAAGACAGGAATGTTCAAGGCTTATCCTTTTCCTGGACAAAGACAGGGAAATTTCCGGCGAGGATGTAGAAAAATGGCTTTCGCATACAAGGGAAGAATCGGCATTTATTCTCTTTACAAAAATTGCAATGGGAGACCTGCAGCGCAGTCTGGAATCGGTAAGGGTGCTTTTGGCAGCCAAAGAATCGCCGGTAGCAATTTTTGCAGCCCTTGCTTCATGTTTTAGAAAACTAATGAGCTATCTTGCGCTTAAAGAAACAGGAAAAGGCAACGACGATGAATATAGAAAAATCGGCGTTTCTTCCCCCGGCGCAAAGCGTGATTACAGCGCTGCTGCAAGCCGTTACAATTCCATTACAGCGGAGTACTGCCTTGCCCTAACGGCTGAATACGATTTCCTTATAAGAGAGTCAGGCAGCTATCCTGAACATATCCTTATGGATCAATTTATCTATAAAATTCACTCACTTGCAGGTGTAAAAGGGCATTAATAAACATGAAGCAACTTATAATGGTAATTCTAACAATAACAATTTTTTCTTCCTGCAGGAACGAAGAAACAGACACTCTTATAATCTGGACTGACAGGCCCGAAATTGCCTTTTATGTCAGTTTCTTTAATTCAAGCCAGGACAGGTTCAAGGCAGAAGTCCGCTATTTTGAGTCTCCCTCAAGACAGCTTAGCCTTTCGCATGACAATCCCGACATAGTAATAGCAAGCTGGCTTAACAGCGCAAGCACAAACACCCACTTCCGCCCTCTCGATGAACTATTCGATCTTCACGGACTGGAAGCCTCCTCTTTTTACCCGCAGCTCCTCTCACTGGGCAGGATAAATGACAGGCAGCTTCTATTACCGGTAAACTTTAACCTGCCTTCTATAATTTTTCCAAGAGAAAGATTAAATATCTCCGCAAACCCTTTCATAATTGAGTTAGGCGAAGTAATGGACAATGCAAAAATTTACAACACAGTTGCAAGGGAAGCATACTCCACAGTGGGCTTTTCTCCGCTTTACAACAATGAATTTTTATACACAACGGCAATACTCTTTGGCGCCAACTTCATGGAAAACCCCTATGCCAACACAAGTTCCCCAATTACCTGGGATTATGTGGCCCTGGATGAGGCAGTTTACTGGTTACTCTCTTGGTTTGACGATATAGATGCCGGCATACAGATGAATGACGATTTCGCCTACAGATACTTCTTTGTGCCGCCTGACAGGTTAATAGGTTCCGGGCGCATACTGTTTACATATATGGACAGCTCAGAATTTTTTACCCTCCCCGAAGATCGCAGAATAAATTTAAGCTTCCGCTGGATAGGTGTAAACGAAAGAATCCCCTTAAATGACGGAAGTGTTTTTTATGGAATACACAGAAGGTCCAGCGAAAGAAGAGCATACGAGGCATTTACCCTATGGTTTTTTTCAGATGACACACAGAGAATGCTGTTAGGCGCATCAAGAGATGAAAGACTGGACGAGTTAACATTTGGCATAGCTGGCGGTTTCTCCGCAAAGAGAAGCGTAACAGAGTTAATCTTCCCGCAGTTTTACCCTGCTCTTTTGGGACACAGTCCTCCGGAAAGTTATTTATCTCCGCCTATGATACTGCCCCGGAATTGGACAGCAATTAAAGAAAGGGTTATCATTCCATACATACAGGACAGAATACGCCAGGAGGGCACTGATATGGCATCTTTGGAACGACGTATCAGTGACTGGCACAGATTAAACAGAGATTGAGAACTCTGTTCTCAATCTCTATTGAAAATTAATTTAAAATTCCCTTATCCAAACCTGATTAACACCAACAGCGGCCAGCCTGTAAATTGCGCCCACCACCATGGATGAAGGAATACCCATTACTATTATTCTGTGTATATTGCCAATAACTTCCTGGCCTACATTAAATCCCGCGGACATCACCATACGTGCGGCTCTTGCAGCCGCCTCAGGGGATGAATAAGCGCCTACCTGTAAGTGGTAAACTCTATTGTTACTCGGATCCGGTAAACCGGGGATTATAGTAACCTGACCGGCAGGAACAGGCAGGGTAGTTACAGAAGGCGCAACCATGGGCTGTTGAATTATTACCTGGGGCTGAGCAGGCGGCAATACAACCACCTGAGGCTGTTGCTGCTGTACCGTCAGTGGCTGCTGCTGTTGCTGCGGCTGCTGCCAGGTCTGAGGAACCTGAGTTTGCTGCTGAGGTTGAACATCAAAAGTAGGCACAGGCACTGTTATCACATGCGGAACAGTCTCGTACACAGGTACAGGAATTGGAATAGTCTGAGGCGCACTCTGGTACACAGGAGCCTGCATGGGCTGCTGCATAATAGGAGCCTGCTGCTGTATAACAGGGGCAGGTTGCTGCTGCTGCTGGGCATAAGGCAAAGTACTCATAAACATTGCGCGAATATTTTCCCTCTCTGCTGCTTCGCGGGCTTCCCTTGCCTCTCTTGCTTCACGGGCTTCCCTTGCTTCTCTTGCTTCTCTTGCCTCGCGCGCTTCTCTTGCCTCTCTTGCTTCTCTTGCTTCTCTTGCTTCTCTTGCTTCACGCGCTTCTCTTACTTCACGGGCTTCGCGTGTTTCAAGGAAGAATAAGGCCTCACGGGCTTCTCTTACCTGGCGGGCTTCGTGGACTTCCAGGAAGAATAGCGCCTCACGGGCTTCGCGGGCTTCTCTTGCTTCGCGGGCTTCTCTCGCCTCACGGGCTTCCCTTGCCTCACGGGCTTCTCTCGCCTCACGGGCTTCTCTTGCCTCACGGGCTTCTCTTGCTTCACGTGCATCTCTGCCGTCAAGAAGCAGGAAGGTCAGCCATGCCCAAAAATCGTAATCTGTATAAGGTACCCTATAAAAAGCAGTAGGCTGCTGAGCTGGCTGCTGTTGTACTTCCTCTTCCTGCTCGGGATTAATTATTGTATTAACAGTTATATGAACAGGAAGCCACATAACTTCTGCGTCAGCAGGCGGCTCTCCGCCATCACCGCCGTTTTCACCATTTTCTCCGCCGTTAGGCGCAGGCTCCGGTTCGGGCTCGTGCTCAGGTTCCGCTTCAGCTACAGTTGCAACAGGTTCAACAATTACTTCCTGCACCGGTTCACTAGGCCTTGCGCGCGGCGGCGGAGCCGTAGATATCAGAATTTCGTTATCTGCACTAAGGTCTAAAGCTTGCCAGGCGCCGGGGGAAAGGTCAGCAATTCTTGCGGCAGACGCGGGAACCCGTCCCACAACCACAGCTTGAATTTCCCTCCCTGTCCTGGTATTTGTAACAGTTACATTTGTATTCAAAGGGAGACTGGGATGAGCAATACTTAATCCATCAGCCGTCAATCCCTGGGTCGCAGTGCCTCTTTGATTGAAACCTACCATTTGTGCCATAGCTAGGGAATTTACAAGTAAAATACCCAGCAGGAACAATGTAATTCGTTTCATTTATCTCCTCCTCCCACAGCCTGTTTCATCATTATGACCATATACATAAAAATATCGGCTTTTGAAAGTAAAACTTAAGCATCTATGGCAGCAGCCCTTTGCGCTCTGGCCAAATGATCAGCCGCTCTTTTCTGTCTGAAGATCAAGGTTGCAAGATGGAAGGCGGATAATAAAGTAGAAAGTGCAAAAGATAAAATAGCAAACCAGATAAAAAGGATTTCATCATCCATTTGGATAAACTTATCCATAATTCCGAATGCCCACATAAAATGATAAACGGAAATCGCAAAATAAATTATTACGACAAAAAAAAGCAATTTATTCATAAAGCGTGAACGCAGCCATGATTCCTTTGCCGAAGGTTTTTCCACAACTTCGGTTTTGTCATGTCTTCTCTTTCTGGTTCGAAAGATTGAACAAACATGATACACACCCAAAAAAGCTGCTAATAGAAAGGCTATCTCGGAAAAGTAAACCAAAACTCGTGTATTAAGAAAAGCGCCCTGTATATATGGTAATATTCCTATGGCTAATACCAGTACATTTATTGAACTAACACAATAAATTATGATAAGAATAAAAATAAAATGCCAAATAGCTCCGCTTTTTAGCCACCGGAAATTCAATTTAAAACCCATAATGCCCCCTATACTCGCTATTCCTTATATTGATTTGCAGTTCTTTTTTGAATAAGTATACATACATCCTCAGGATCAAAAGGTCTGGCAATGGCATCATCCATTCCTGCCGAAAAATACTCTTCGATATTTCCCTTGGCAGTCTGCCCTATAATTCCTATGATGGGAATATTCTCGGCATCCTTAACTTTGCTCCCGCGTATGACACGGAAAAGATCACAGGTATCCATTCCACTCATGTCTACATCAATAAAAATCATTTTATACTTAAATTGATTATTATTGAATAAGGATAAAAGCTCTTCTCCCTTTTGGGCAAAATCGATTTTGATCCCGGTATGCGAAAGAATCGCAGTAAAGATATCCCTGTTTACGAAATTCTGCTCCGCCACCAAAATACAGATATCGCTAAACTGGTAATTTAAGTTGTCTTTTCTAACCTCATCTATTCTACCAAAAAGGACGGCAATTACAATGGCACTTATGAGGTAAAGGAAAACCATGCCCGGTAGTATAATTATGAAGGGCAGGTGCATTCCCAGAGTCACAATTCCCAGCCTTATATTTGCCAGCAGAAGTAGACTCACGATCAGCAAAAGTATGAAAATATTTAGTTTTTTAGTGGCCATTTTTTTCTTGTAATCCCACAAGAAGCCTTTTTTATCATATTTTGACATAAAATCCTTTTATTTCCGGAGCCCATATACCACTGCCGCCCGCCAGATAATTCTGGACATTACTGGACTTGAACCAGTGACTTCTACCGTGTGAAGGTAGCACTCTACAACTGAGTTAAATGTCCAGAATT
>Ga0099364_10010183_pt1 | contig 12961 bp, 10 predicted proteins | sample TergutTh196P3_FD_73070 | JGI IMG/M metagenome (GOLD analysis project Ga0099364, IMG submission 73070) | Microcerotermes parvus P3 segment gut microbial communities from Pointe-Noire, Republic of the Congo - Th196 P3 | ecosystem: Host-associated > Arthropoda: Insects > Digestive system > Gut ...
CTTTTTTTGCAGTATTTCCGCAACCTCAAGATCCGGACGACGGGAAAGCGCGTATTCGATACACTCGTCCAGAGTGTAAGGAAGCGCGGCGTAGGACATGTCCCCTTCGTAAGAAAGCTCCGTGCCGAGGGGCAGCCCTATGGCGTCATTCAAGGTCTTTATCGAGACCCTGTATTCGTTCTCGGCCTGGCTCATTGTCTGAGCGGCGTTTATCAGCTCGACCTCCGAGCGCAGCAGGTCGGCCCTGCCGACACTGCCGTTCCGGTACAGCACGTCGACGTTGCGGACGTGAGCCTTCAGGCGTTCCACCGAATCGCCGGCGAGTTTCGCCATGTCTTTCGCGCGCAGCATATCGAAAAAAGCGCCCTTTACGGATAATATGACGTTCTGGCGCGCCCGCTCCAGGTTCAGGATTTTCGACCTCAGCTCGTGTTCGGAAGCGGCGATGGTTCCCTCGATAAGTCCTCCGGTGTAAAGGGGGTATGTGGCTGAGACGGTATTTTGAAACGAGTTGGCGCCAATGTCCTGGATTTGGTACTCTGTTCTCGCGGTACTGTGATCTATCGTCATGGTCACGCTTCGGGACCTGTGCGCCTGGCGTCTTTCTTCGTTCGCTTTGGCGACGTCGGACTCCGCGGCCTTGATGCTTCTGTCGCTGTCTAGGGCTAACTCGACGACTTTATCCAGGTCAATTGCCAAAGGCTGCGCGAGCGCCGGCGCGCGCGCGTCCAAAACGACCAACCCGGTAATTAAAAGACAAAGAAGAAAAAAAGAATATTTTTTCGGCACGGCTACCCACTCCTCGGAACAAAGAATACGACTTTGTGGTACGACAAATTTTACCTTGGTTCCCCGGCGCAAATTCCAACCACGAACGGAATCAGTCTTTAACAGTTTGCGGAGATCATCGGCTTTATTGAAGCCTCGTCGGTAAAAATTTTATCACAAAACATCTTATACAAAGCGAAAGAAGGCCGAAGGCCGCCGATCGCGTAATCCTCCCCGGGGCAAGCGGGCGCTTCGGTACGCTGTTCTCACCGTCATCAGGCTTCAGTTTCCGGGTCTTTATTTCTTTACATTTATTATCCGGAAACTCTAATATTTTCCATATTAATTGACAATCAAACCTGTCTCGCTGATAATATTCAATTATTATTCGCGGGCAATGCGCCATGAATCATTACAGTGTTGACGCAACCGCCTTGCCCGGGGAATAAATAGGGGGTTGGAGCGATGAATTACCGGGATGCAGGGCTCTCGGAGCGAGAATACGCAAGGATAAAGGAAATTCTGGGCCGCGAGCCCAACGGATTGGAAACGGCCCTGATAGGGGTCATGTGGTCCGAACATTGCAGCTACAAATCCACCCGCCGCCTGCTCGAACGTTTTCCGCGGGATGGGAAGCGCGTGGTGCGCGGAGCCGGGGAAAACGCGGGGGTCGTTAATTGCGGCGGGGAATGGGGACTTGCGTTCAAGGTGGAAAGCCACAACCACCCGTCCGCCGTCGCCCCTTATCACGGCGCCGCAACGGGAGTCGGCGGCATAATCCGGGATATTCTTGCCATGGGAGCCCGTCCCGCCGCGTCGATGGACGGCCTGTTCCTGGGAATACCGGACTCGGAAAGGTCAAGGAGGACAGCCGAGGGGATAGTTGAAGGAATCGCCGGTTACGGAAACACGGCGGGAGTTCCCACAATCGGCGGCAAGACATTTTATGATCCCTGCTACGAGCGCAATCCGCTGGTGAACGCTTTCAGTTGCGGCTTCGTCCGTATCGAGCGCATAGCGAGCTCGGGCTCGGCGCGTCCGGGGGACAGGGCGGTGCTGCTCGGTTCAAAAACGGGACGCCAGGGAATAGCGGGCGCGTCGTTCGCGTCGAAGGAACTGGGGGAAGACGACGGCGAGAACGTGCCGACAGGGGACCCCCTCGCGGGAAAAATGCTGGTCGAGTGCTGTCTCGAACTTCTTGAGCGCGGATTCGTCATCTCCATGCAGGATATGGGCGCGGCGGGGATTCTGTCCTCGTCCGGCGAGATAGCGCACAAAAGCGGGACCGGCATGAGGATAATATGCGAGAGCGTCCCGAGCCGCGAGGAGATGGAGCCCTGGGAGATATTCCTGAGCGAATCCCAGGAGAGAATGCTGCTTATCATTGAGGAGAATACGTTTGAAAGCGTCAGGGCAATCGCCGATCATTGGGGTCTTGAGTGCGCCATAATAGGAGATGTGACGGACGACGGACGCTACCGTGTCCTGAGTAGGGGAGACGTGATAGCCGACCTGCCCGTTGGCATTTTGGCGGACGCTCCGGTCATAGATTGGCCGATGACTCCTCCGAGAGACCTGGAAGAAAGGCGCAAGCTGCCGGCCGGTTTGAGGAGCGCCGATCCAAAGGCCGACCTGCTGGAGCTCTTGGGCTCGGTTCACGGTTCGTCGCGCCGCGAAATATGTAAGCGCTTTGACTGCGAGCCGGGCAGTGCGGTGGCGTCGCTCCGGATCCCCGATTCGGACAGCCTTGTCGCGTTCGCGATGGAGGCGCATCCGTGGAAGTGCCACGCCGACCCTAAGGCCGGGGCGATGGAGACGATGGCGGCTTCAATCCGGGCGCTCGCGCTGTACGGCGCGGATTTGCTGGGGATGACCAACTGTCTGAACTTCCCTTCACCCGAGAATCCCGAAAATTTTTACGTCCTGTCGGAGTGCGTGGACGGGATCGCTCAAGTTTGCCGCGAAATGGAGTGTCCCGTCGTATCGGGCAACGTCAGCCTGTACAACGAGACGCCGGAAGGGGGCGTCTGGCCGACGCCGCTGGTGGTGACGGCCGGAGTCGTGTATCACTATGCGTACGCGGTGAGTTGCGGGCGCGCCGGCGAAGGGGACGCGATATATCTCGTCGGCCCCGTTGCGGGCTCGCTGGGAGCGTCGCGCTGGCAGGTACTTCTTGGCGAGTTTGGCAAGCCGCGCCCTATGACCCCGAGGGGTTCAATCTGGAAATACGACGGCGAGTTAGAGCGCGGGTTCATCACGAGGGCGCTGTCCACCTCCCGTAAAACGGAAATAAAAAAGAGCGCGCGCGTACTCGCCGGAGGCGGGCTCGCCGTGGCTCTGGCGAAGGAAGCAATCGCCGCCGGCGTCGGCATGACCATAGACATTGCGGGGCACGACCCGACCGAGGCGCTTTTTGGCGAGGGCGGCCCGAGGGCGATATACATAATTCCGCCGTCCTGTGAGGAAAAATTCCTTGCCTGTTGGGAGGGATACCCGGTAACGAAGCTTGGCGTTATGGGAGGCTCGTCTCTTATTGTAAAAGACGTGTTCGAGGCGTCGCGCGGGGAGCTTCAGGACGCTTATGATCGCGGGGGGGACCGCTGATGTGCGGCGTGTTCGGCGCGTACAGCCCGAGTGATTTTGTGGCCGAGGAAGTCTATCTCGGTCTTTCCGCGCTGCAGCACAGGGGGCAGGAGTCGGCGGGCGTGGCGTGGATCGACGGCGGCGGGCGAATGAACTCGATAAAGGGAATGGGGCTCGTCCACGAAGCGCTGAGTCAGTCGGCGCTGTCCGAAGCGCCCGTGAGGTCGGTTATAGGGCACGTCCGGTACTCCACAAACGGAAGCTCGATGCTGCAAAACGCGCAGCCCATCTGCGCAAATTACGCGCGCGGCCCCGTCGCCATAGCGCATAACGGCAGCCTCACTAATTTTAACGAGTTACGGACCACGCTGGAGAACCGCGGGGCCATATTCCAGTCGACCGGCGACACGGAAGCCATCCTTCAGCTTCTGGCCCACCAGCCGAAGCTTAAACCCTTCGATGCTCTGCGGAACGCGCTCACCGAAGCGCGGGGAGCGTACTCCCTCGTCGTTCTGATGGAGGAAGGGCTGGTCGCGGCGCGCGATCCCTGGGGCTTCCGGCCTCTCGTACTCGGCAGGCGCGGCGATAATTACTATGTGGCAAGCGAGAGCTGCGCGTTCGGCCTGCTCGGCGCGTCGTTCGTCCGCGAAATAGAGCCCGGCGAGGTCGTGCTTATCAACGGGAAAGGGACGTCGTCGTACAGATTGCCGATTAAGACGGACAGAAAATGGCTCTGCTCGTTCGAGTACGTATATTTCGCGCGACCTGACAGCGTGATAGGGGGGCAGTCGGTCTACAGAACCAGGAGGGAGATGGGGAGGAAGCTCGCGTCGCGCGATACCCCGAAGGCGGATTTCGTGGCGGCCTTCCCCGACAGCGGCACCACCGCGGCGCTCGGATATTCCGAGGCTTCCGGGATGCCATACGAGTCGGCCGTGGTTCGCAGCAGGTACGTCGGGCGCACCTTCGTACAGCCGACGCAAAAGGTGAGGGAACTCGGCGTGCGGATAAAGCTCCACCCATGCGGCGAGCTTTTCAGGGACAGGGAGGCCGTGCTTGTCGACGACTCGCTGGTTAGAGGTACGACGGCCGGACACGTGGTTTCGATGATAAGGGAGTGCAAGGCGCGCGCGCTTCACCTGCGGATTTCGTCGCCGCCCGTGCGATACCCCTGTTTTTACGGAATAGATACCCCTTCCAGCGGCGACCTGGCCGCGGCCGGACAAACCACGGCAGACGTGGCGCGGACCGTGGGAGCGGATTCGCTCCATTACCTGAGCCGGGAGGATATGATAGAGGCGATTGGCTTGCCGCCGGATTCACTTTGCACCGCCTGTTTCGACGGGCGGCATCCGGATTTCTGAAAAACCGGTTATCGATCCTCGAACCGCAAAAGTCCGCCGGGCTGCCTAGTGACGGCTCCTCCGTGGTAGCAGACGTATTTTTCCACATCCATCGCCAGCAGGATCTCGGCGCTTCTTTCCGCCTCCCTGGGGTCGAGCGCGTACCGCGGGTTCGATATGCGCAGCTTTCCGTAGGTCGATATCAGCGCGTCGCCGCCGATCAGGGTTTTCAGCGGAACGACGTACAGCGAAATATGCCCCGGCGTGTGCCCGGGGGTGGGGATGATTTTTGTCCCCCCGCACCACGGCATTATCTCGCCGCCGCGCAGCGCGGCGTCTATCCCGACCGGCTTTATCCTCTCCGCGCGGGCGCGGTAGCGCAGGATTTCCTCCCTCATTTCACCTGAGAACGAGGCGAGTTTCTCCATGCCCATGGAAACGCGCAGCGGGGGGATTTTACCCTCGATATACGGCGCGTCGAACTCCGACGACATCGTTCGGATGCGCGGATATTTTTCTTTTATTTCGTGCAGCGCGCCGTAGTGGTCGTCGTCGGGATGGGTGATAACTACGCCGGTGAGTTCGCCGAACTCGAAACCGGCCAAGGCCGCGGAGCGTTCCAGTTGAGGAAGGAAGCCGGGATACCCGCAGTCCACAAGTATCCGGTCGCGCTCGTCACACAGCACAACCGGATGAATCGGTCCTCTTTTCATAAAAGAGCAGTCCAGTTTCAGTACTTTTACCTCTATATCCGTTCCCTGTAACATAGCTATATAATATACGATAACTAAAGGACAGGGGGTAAAAATTATGTCTTGGTTATGGGCGGCTTACATGCCGCATCCTCCGATAATAGTCCCGGGAGTGGGCGGTGGGCGCGAACGGGAGGCGGCGGTTACAATCGGCGGGGTATCCGCAGCGCTGGATCAGATTCGCGAACTCGTTCCCCACAGGATACTGCTCCTCTCGCCCCATCAAACTTACTCGTTCGGCGCGTTCGCGATCAACACATCGAGGGTGATAAAGGGAGGGTTGTCCGCGTTCGGAACGGCGGAGGCCGATTTTGAACTTCACATCCCCGTTTCGTGCGTCGACCGGCTCGCGGAGTATCTCGGTTCGAAGGACATCCCCGCCGGCATAACCGAGTCGGGTGACTTGAGCCGCGACCAGGGCTCCTGCGTTCCGCTCCACTTCCTGAGAAAGTGTTACGGCGAATTGCCGGAGGTGATCCTGTCCAGTCCCATAGGCTTGGACAGGGAGATGTCGGTCAGGCTCGGCGAGGCCCTGGCGTCGTTCGACGACGGAAAAAAATGGGGGCTGCTCGCCAGCGGAGACCTGTCGCACCGGCTCAAGCCCGGAGCGCCCGCGGGGTACAGCCCGGCGGGGGCGGTATTCGACAAGGCGGCGGTGGAGGCGCTGGAGAGGACGGACCCGGCCCCTCTTATGGCCCTGCCGCCAAATTCGATCGAGGAAGCGGGCGAGTGCGGCCTGAGGCCGGCGCTCGCGATGCTGGGCCTGGTATCGAAACTGGGCGGCGCGATCCGGGTGCTGTCTTACGAAGGTCCTTTCGGCGTGGGATACTGCAATGCCGTCTGGACAAACTGAATGGGTGGAGGTGAACGTAGTGAGCAGTGAACATGAAATGAATAAACCGCATCCTTATACCGAGCTGGCCCGGCTTACGGTGGAGCGTCATCTTGCCGGGGAGCGTCTGCCCCTGGGAGGCGCGGAGGTCGATAGCGACGAATCCCTTTGGAATATGAAGCGCGGCTGTTTCGTCTCGATCAAGACCTGGGAAGGCGCCCTTCGCGGCTGCATCGGGACGATCGTTCCCTTCCAGCCGTCGCTGGACAAAGAAATCATCGAAAACGCCGTATCGGCCGCGACGAGGGATCCGAGATTTATCGCGATGAGCGCGGCCGAATTGGTGGGGGTCAAGTTTTCCGTCGACGTGCTCAGCCCGCCGGAGCGCGCGTCGGACAGGAGCATGCTGGACGCAAAGCGCTGGGGCGTGATAGTGACGAAGGGAATGAGCCGCGGCGTCCTGCTTCCGGATCTTGAGGGGGTGGATACCGTCGATCAGCAGCTTGAAATCGCGTGCCGCAAGGCCGGTATATTCGACATGAGCGGCATCAAGATGGAGCGCTTCTCCGTGGAAAGGTATCCCGAGCCTTGAGCGGGCCGGAGCGCCCGGCGGCGAGATGGTGGCGCGCGTCGGACGACGGCGCGTCCGCCCTGTGCGGGTTATGCTGGCGCAAATGCAGGATTCGCGACGGGGAGACGGGGATTTGCGGGGCGCGCGGATACTCCGGCGGTGAGTTCACGTCGCCCCATCTGGGGAAATTCGTCACCACTGCGGTCGACCCGATCGAAAAAAAACCGCTCCGCCGCTGGCGTCCCGGCACATTTATCCTGTCGCTCGGCGCTCTCCACTGTAATATGGCCTGCCCTTTCTGCCAAAATCACTCCATCGCCCATCCGACTGGGAATACAGCCGAGCGCGGGATAACGCCCGAGATTCTCGCCGAAACCGCGGCGGGCTCATCGCTGGAGGCGGTGGCCTACACCTACAACGAGCCGATGCTTCAGGCCGAGTATATCTTCGGGGCGTCGCCCATACTGAGAGAGCGGGGCATAGCCACGGTGACGGTTACCAACGGGATGTTCAGCGAAGCGGTGTGCGAGGAGGCCGCGCGTAATGTCGACGCGATGAACATAGACATAAAGACATTTGACAAGGAAACATACAAAAAACTCGGAGGGTCGCTCGATACGGTGACGCGAAACATCCGGCGATTGGTTACCGGAGGAGTTCACGTGGAGATAACCAGCCTGATCGTTCCGGGCATAAGCGATTCGGAGGAACGCTTCGCGGATATGTCGTCGTGGATAGCGGACCTGTCACCGGATATACCGCTTCACGTATCGCGATATCACCCCGCCTACCGATACCGGGCCGCCCCCACCGACATTGCCCTGATAAAGCGCTTCCGCGACATCGCTCTAGGCTCGCTGAAATACGTTTACACAGGAAATATCTAGTATTTGTAGACCCGAACGTCGCCGGCGGACGCCCAGCCTTCAAACTGCGAACTCCTGACGCGGTACCAGAGGTTTCCGTCCTCGTCGCGCGCTTCCCCCGTGACAAATACCGCCGCGTCCCTGCGCATCGTGGCGGTGACCCGCGAAAGGGACGACGGCTGGGAGCGGCAGGGAGCGCGGTCCCTTATTACCACGCCGCCTGTTTGAATTTCGTATGTGCGCACGACCGGCCGCCCGCGCGGCGCCGTTCCGGCATTGACCGGAGCGGCCCCGGGTTCCGGGACCGGTTGCAGCGGATGTGGCGCGTCGGGCTGGTCGGGAACGACTGAAACATTTCGGAGCGAGGGCAATTTGGATATGTACCTATCCCGGTGCCTGATTCCAAAGCCGACGACTACGAGCAGTATCAACGCCGCCGCTGTCGCCTTTACGAACTTTCGCCTGGACTTTACTTTTTTGACTTCCTTATGATACTCGATTTGAGCGGACACGCCCACCTCGGCGGTACCCAAATTGTGGACATTGTCGCCGGCGCTGAGATTAGACGGCTCTCCCAACGCCGCGTCATACTGTTTTCGCAGTTTCGGGTCGGACAGGTTTTGGTATGCCTCGGTTTTTTCGGATAACATCAACGCCTCTAACGGATCGAATGCCGCCGCGGCTTTCCATTTTTCGTAGGCCGCTTCGATTTCGGCAAAAGAAGCGCCGCGCGATACTCCGAGAATAAAATAGTAGTTTTTAACTGTTTTCATATATTTGCCGCTATCCAGCCGCGTGATTTCTCTATCGCTCTGCGCCAGCCCTCGTATCCCTCGTTTCGCCGGGCGTCCGAAACGCCGGGTGAGAAAGTGACGTCCGTTCCACATTTGGCGCGCAGTTCGTCCATATCCTCCCAGAAGCCAACGGCCAGTCCGGCGACAAACGCCGCGCCCAGCGCAGTGGTCTCGTTTATGACCGGGCGTGTCACCTTTGTGCCGAGTATATCGCTTTGAAGCTGCATCAGAAGGCTGTTTTTCACCGCGCCGCCGTCGACCTTCAACTCCGCTAACGGAACGCCGGAGTCCCTGTTCATAGCCTCGACTATGTCGCGGGTCTGGTAGCAGATGCTCTCCAGCGTCGCGCGGATGATGTGCTCCTTTCGTATGAACCTGGTGAGGCCGACGATGGCCCCTCGCGCCGACATGTCCCAGTAAGGCGCGTAGAGGCCGGAGAAAGCCGGCACGAAGTATACTCCGCCCGCGTCGTCGACTTTGTTCGCCATATATTCGCTGTCCCCCGACTCGTCGACTATTTTCAGGTTGTCGCGAAGCCATTGGATGGCCGCCCCGGCGATTGCGACCGACCCTTCGAGCGCGTAGACGCATTTTCCGTCCCCAAGACTGTACCCCGCCGTGGTGAGAAGCCCGTTGTCCGAGAATACCGGCCTCCCGCCGACGTTCATCAGCATGAAGCATCCGGTGCCGTAAGTGTTTTTGACGTCGCCGGGGCCGAAACAGGCCTGGCCGAACAGGGCCGCCTGCTGGTCCCCCAGGTCTCCCGCGACCGGGATCGCCGCCCCGAACGGCCCCGCCGGCGTAGTGTGTCCGTATATCGCGCTCGACGGCCTGATTTGCGGCAGCATCCCGGCCGGGACATCGAGGAATTTCATCATCTCCTCGTCCCATTGCAATGTTTCAATGTTCATCAGCAGCGTTCGGGAGGCGTTCGACACGTCGGTAACGTGAACTCCTCCGTCCGGGCCTCCGGTGAGGTTCCATATCAGCCATGTGTCGATGCTGCCGAACAGCAGTTCACCCCGGCGAGCCCTCTCACGGGAGCCCGGAACCCGGTCGAGTATCCATTTTATCTTTGTTCCCGAGAAATAGGGGTTGATCAAAAGCCCCGTTATATCCTTCGCCCGGCCGCGTCCAAGCGCGTCCTGCCCCCAGCCGGAGGTGGCAATCCATCCGTCGCAGAAGTCCTGAGTCCTCATATCCTGCCACACGATGGCGTTGTATATCGGCCTGCCGGTCTCCCGCTCCCAGATCACCACAGTTTCCCTCTGGTTCGTGACGCCTATTGCCGCTATTTCGCCGGGAGATATTCTCCCGCCGTTCATAGCGCCGCGGACCACATCACGGACGCGTGACCATATCTCGGCCGCGTCGTGCTCAACCCATCCAGGCCGGGGAAATATCTGCGCGTGCTCCGCCTGATCGAAACACACCAGCGTCCCGTTCGCGTCCCATATCACACATCGCGAACTCGTTGTCCCCTGATCGATGGCCGCGATATACCGCGGAATGCGCGCGACATTATCGGTTCTCATGATAAATCCTCCGTTTCCCGGATAAAATCAATTGAAAGTTCACAGTTTGCGCCATTATTTTGCTTGATAACGCATAATTCTCAACGCTTCAATACATAATGAGCGTAACGGTTTTTACCAACTTTTTCAATCGATCCGTCACTCACCATTTCACGCAGCAAAGCTCTAACACGCCCGTCGCTCAGCCCCACGACATTTACAAAATCAATTGCTCTGCCTTGTTCATACTCTTCAAGGTAAGAAACAACGGCTCGCTTTCTATCGGACGCGGCGGCCGATTGCGGCCGATTGGCGACCGATTGGCGACCGATTGATGAATCTATTCCGGCCCGCTTGAATGTGACTCTGAAAAAGCCGGAAAGTTCAAATTCCGGCTCTGCGACCTGCGCCTCTTTCGCGGCATTTTTCATACGTTTTATTCCCGTGCCCATCTGCTCGATGTATCCGCTGCGGTGGAGCATACCGGCGACAATAGAGTTGCGCGTGATGCTGATCGTTCCAAAGTTCTCAGTTGTGATGCCTTTGCAAACGCCGCCCGGACTGACAATATCCACACGGTCATCAAAAATTTCCACCATCACCCGCGCGCCTTTTTCAAAATAATCGCGGTGACAAACGGCATTGACGACGGCTTCGCGAAGTGCGTTCTCCGGCAGTTCAAGAATGTTCTCACGCCGCACGGAAACTATCTTATAACTCATGCGAAGATGCTTTTTCAAGAAAACTATCGCGTCATCGACATTACTCATAATATCCCCGCCCAGTTCTTTCGCATCCAGGATGTATACCTTGTCTGTGCCTTTATATAAGGCGCAGACAAGACCCGCGTGACGGAACTCGACATCCTCATCATTTTTACGAAAGAAAAGCGCGCCGGCGTTTGTAAAACACAACTCGCCTCTCACGTCGCCGGCACATTTGAGATTCTTCAGAATAACATCCCTGTTAAGCACCTCGCTAACCCCCGCAAGGCTGATGAACTTTTTATAGGCTTCCTCATTAAACTTCTCTGCTACAGGCAAATCCTCGCGCACTATCTCATCGTACCTAACTCTTCCTTCGCTTTGGAAAAACTCAACAATACTGTCGCGATCCAGCTTTTGCGAATTAGGTCCCGAACGCAGATAGAAACCGGCAGGACATGAATATGGCTTGTGCGTTCCCTCGGGAACCGTAAGCACGATAATATTCTCATGAACATCCATTTCCACGTTAAGCCGGGGCTCAATTTTGTTAATGGTGTCCTGTATGCGTGAGCGCGCGCTGTTGCTCGTATCTGTCCCGACAACATAACAATCATCATTTATACCGATATACACCTTGCCGCCGGATGCGTTTGCAAATGCGCAAACTTCTGAAGGGAGGTCTTTGTCGGGATTTTCCTTAAATTCCACCGTATAGCTTTCACCTTCGCCGAGGATGATGTCTAAATCGTTTATCATCGAACAACCTCCAAAATAACGGCCTCTTTCATTTCCTCAAGGACAACATCAAATCTCCTGATGACCGTCATTGGCAAGATAATTCACATCCCAAATCAGTGACCATATCTGCGCGGAATGCGGGCGATAAACAAATTTCGTTCGTGATCCGATTCCAATTCGATTTCGGGAACAGCGGCCAATGCCCGCCGAATGCCCGTGCCGATGCCGCGGTAGGGAATCTCGCCGGTTTTGGTTGCAAAAGAAACGATAAGCGGATTGCGGATAACCGACACGCCGCGGCGGATATTCTCCAGGGTAATATTGTTGGGCAAAGCCCCCGGGCTGATTAACTCGATCCTGTCGTCGAACATTAAAACGCGCCATGGCGCGGAGATGAAGTAGTCCCTGTGCAGCAGCATGTTGGCGACCAGCTCTTCCAAAGCCGCGCGGGGCACTTCCGGATCGCCCGTCGAATTGAAGCCTTTTCCGTTTTGTACCAGCCGCAGGTTGCGCATGAGAAATGAAATTGTTTCTTTGCACAGATTGCGCAGGCGCCCTTCTATGTCCTGGCTATCCCGGTATCTGTCGCCTGCGGGATCATTGCCGACGAAGGATACCGCCTTGACGACGAAGGCGGGACGATACCTTTGAGGGTTGCGTCCGAAAAGCATTAATCCCGCAAGATTGAGTTTGTCCTCGCGCGCCAAGCGTAAATTGGTCAATAATTGATCCAGTGGCATTCCTGTTTCGTTAGGGCTTTCACCATAGTTCTTCATAAAAAAGTCGGCGAAGTGTTCCGTGTCGATGTCTCCGGAGGTGGTTTCGGCAACGGGCACTTCATCGGCATAAATCAGACCGGCGCTTTGAAGCATCCGCTGGATTTCTTCCCTGGATGTCACGCGGCGCTTATTCGCTCCCGATTTTACCCAAAACACGCCTTCGTTGTCGGCGTATGGCTTTGAGATGCCCTCAAGAATGGTTACAACCATGACCACTTGCTCGCCGAGAGATATATTTTCGGTTTCAGGGTTAATTGAAGGACGAACGCAATCGGTCGCCGTATTTGAAACGAGTTGATTTATCCTTCGGATGTCATCAGGAGACAAGCCTGCAATCGAACCGTCATCGGCAACGCCGATCAGGATTCTTCCGCCTTTGCCGTTCGCGAACGCCGCCATTTCACCGGCGAGCGATTTAGCATTGGTGATATCCTGTCCCCTCTTAAACTGATTTCGGCTGTCTTCGCCGCGCGCGATCATTTGGATTAATTCTGTCGCTTCCATATCCGTCCGCCACCTTGTGTATAATTTTTTAATATATACCATATCCGGGCGCGGGACGCTATAATTTTAAGGAAGAATATCAATGTTGAACGATAGGAGGGGAATTGCCGATGGTGATATATCTCGCGGGGGGATGTTTCTGGGGCGTGGAGGCTTTTATGCTGATGATTCCGGGTGTCGGGGATACGCGGGTCGGATACGCGAACGGAC
>Ga0099364_10010184_pt1 | contig 12960 bp, 14 predicted proteins | sample TergutTh196P3_FD_73070 | JGI IMG/M metagenome (GOLD analysis project Ga0099364, IMG submission 73070) | Microcerotermes parvus P3 segment gut microbial communities from Pointe-Noire, Republic of the Congo - Th196 P3 | ecosystem: Host-associated > Arthropoda: Insects > Digestive system > Gut ...
AAGAAAAAATATTAAAAATTTTTATATGAAAAAAATTTTTAGAAATAAAATTTCATTACACTTTCATAAAAAAAACTTTTTTTTTTTTTTTTTTTTTTTTTTTAAATGATTTAAATGTTTTTTTCTCTATTTTTTTAAAATATCATATATTTGTCCTTACCAAATTTTTTCATTAAAATTAAAGCTTATTTCTTAATAAACCAATTTTTTGGAAAATTATTACGTAATTGCCTATACTCGATAAAAAATTTATTTATCCTTAGAATAGTATCGGTGTTCATGATTTCAATGGCAATAGCTACATTTTTGACTGTTAACATATTCAAAGAGATAAAAAAAGATACAAGAACTTTTATTGAGTCCAAAAATAAAATTATTAGCTACAAGGTAATTTGGCATGGTAATGGAGGAAGAATCGACTCTAAAAAGTTTGTGACAACTACTGTGAAAAAAGGAACAAAAGTTAAACTACCGAAAACTCCTAAAAGGACAGGATATACATTCCAAGGAGAGTACACTAAAAATATTCTAAAAGTATAAAAAGTATAAAAAAAATATCTTATACTATAAATTACAAATACATAAATAGTATACATGATAAACGGGTGCTTCAATGATGGATTTACCTTTAGATATTGGTGTTTTTGCAACGATTATTGAAAATAATTACATATATGTAGACAAAACCAAATTTATCTATGAATTATACAGACCAGGAGGAAAATATTTTTTATCCCGTCCTCGTCGTTTTGGAAAATCTTTGCTCATTAGAACCATGAAAGAGCTATTTAAAGGCAACAAGTCTTTATTTGAAGGTTTGTATATATATGATAAATGGGATTGGACTAAAAATTTTCCTGTTATTGAATTAGATTTAGGTAATGTCAGTAAAAATAGTCCAGATATTTTAGAAAGCTCTTTAAATAGCTATTTACTGAGAATTGCAAGAAATTATGAAATTGAATTAATAAGCGATGATTTAACTGGAAGATTCACGGAATTACTCGAGGAAATTTATAAATCCACAGAGAAAACGCTTGTTGTTTTAGTTGATGAGTATGATAAACCAATAATTGATAATATAAGTGATTATGATGTAGCTGAAGCTAACCGTAAAGTGTTAAATAATTTTTATGGTGTTTTAAAATCTAGTGAAGAGTTTATTGAGTTTATTTTTTTCACTGGAGTGACTAAATTCTCTAAAACTTCGATTTTCTCAGGTTTAAATAATATAACTGATATTACAATGGATTCAAGATTTTCAGAAATTTGTGGTTATACTCAAGAAGATTTAGAAACTTGTTTTTCCAAACATTTAGATGATTTTATTAAAGTAAATGATATTTCTCGTGATAACTTATTAGATTTGGTAAGAGAGTGGTATAATGGCTATTCTTGGGATGGTAAAAATCAGTTATATAATCCTTATTCCATTTTATCATTGTTTAATAGTGGTGAGTTTGATAATTTCTGGTTTGAAACAGGAACACCAACATTTTTAATGGATTTTGTTAGAAATAATAGGAATATTGGTGTGTTATTCGAAGCTAATCCTACAATCCGAGGCAAATTCCCAAACTTTGATCTTAAAAACCTTGATTTCACAACATTATTATTGCAAACAGGTTATTTGACTATTAAAAGTAAAAAATCTGCTATTGGTGAGCTTAATATTTATGAATTAGCTATTCCTAATCGTGAAGTTACTGAATCACTATTTACTTCTATTATAAAGCAATATAGTGATGTAGATGATAAAAATATTCTGCTTTATATGATAAGATTTTAGATTCATTTATTAATTTAGACAATGAATCTTTACAAAATGCTCTTGATATTTTACTCAGTACTGTTCCTTCTGTTGTGTATGGTAAAATTAAAGATGATGTTCGTGAGCCAAATTTTCATATGCTGTTTTTAACTATCCTTAGGTTAATGGGCTTTTTTGTTGTTGGTGAGGCACCTTTTTCCTATGGAACTCCAGATATTATCCTTAAAAAAGACAATTTAGTTGTTGTATGTGAACTTAAATTCTCTCAAGAGAAAAATCTTAATGATTTAGCTTACAAAGCTATGGATCAAATCAAAAAAAAGAGTATTATAAACCATATTTAGATTATAATGTTATTCTCCTTGGAATTGCGTTTGGTAATCGTGAAGCTAAGTCACTACTTGAACCATTAAAAAAATAACAGCTATTTTCACAAAAAACATGCTAATTTTATCTATAAATTAATTTTTTTTATTATTTTTCTGATTTATAGGTATTTACCAAGCTTTTTTCATTAAAATTTGAAGTTTACTTATAAATAAATAAATTTTCCTGGAAAATTATTAAGTAATTACCTATCCCTAATAATTTTGAGAGTGTAAAGTTGTTGGCTCCTGTGAAAAATTTTATTCTTAAAAATGATTATTTTTTAATATAAGCAGTAGAAAATTAAATAATAATTTTCAAGAGCCAAAAACTTCACTTTCCCGATTTAAGAAAGCAATTGATGTTTTATTGATTAATAAAGAACAGTTAAATTCTTAAACAATGAATAAAAGAATACTTTTTTTTATTCTTTTTAATAGTATAATCTTTTAACATATTCTCACTATTCTTGCTATATTGTTGAAGTGTTTGTCGAATGTGACTATCTCTTTTATTCCTAAATCTTCCATTAATGTTATAATTGCATAATCAAAGAATGGGAACCTTTTTTCAGCTTTCATGATTCTATCTATTGCTTTATCGAAGATATAGCTGTCGTCTATGAGAGTATATTCGCTTTTTAACTTTTCATAGATTTCTTTTATTATTTTTTTATCAATTTTTAGCTTAGTGTATAATACATTGATAACTTCAGCTATTACTAGTTTAGATATTATTTGTGTTCTATTTCCAAGTTCTTTATCTATTTCTAATGCTCTCTTATGGTGTTTTTCTGTATCAATGTAGTAAGATACTAAATAATTCGCATCAAGAAATATCATAAATAGCCACTTCTCATCTCTCTGATAAGTTTTGCAGCATCAAAGGATTTGTCAGTTGTTCCTATTCCAGCATATTTTCTTCTTTTTTCAGGGTCTGGTTTGTAAGTATCTTTATTAAGTATTAAATGTTCTGGTATTTTAGGTTCACTTTCTTTAAGTCCTTTTTCTATAAGTTCATTGAAAATTTCATCTTCAGTAGTGTTTTCATTTTTAGCTCTTTTTTCAATAGCTTTTAATAAATCCACATTTATTTTTATTTGTTTTAATGTTGTTGGCATATAAATTCTCCTTTTCATAAATATATGATATTATTAATTAATATATTTTCCCACAGATGTAAACCTAAGGATTTTTTCCTGTTATGTATCATTGTATCTTTAAATATTATGTTTGAATAATCTTTAAAATAAAAAAGTTGGGGGAAAAAGAGGATATTTTAATATTTAGTATTTATAATTAAATATTAATAGAAAATAAGCTATAAAATATAATATAATTAAGAAATATTAAAAATAAACATGATAATTAATCAAAAACATCAAATAAAAATGAACATTAGTGAAATTCTGATACTAATTAATGACTATAGAGAAAAAATGTATTTCATTTGGGAAAACAAAAATATGGACGATTTTTTAGTATCGTCCATTTTATCACGACGAAGCTTTTAAAAAAAAACAAAAAAACATTAATTTAACAGCTGTGGTCTAATCCTAAAGTTCTCTGTGAAAATAAATTAATTTTTCAGAATTTCTATGGTGTCTTAAAAGTTAATGATGATTACATTGAATTTCTATTTGTTACAGGAGTTTCTAAATTCACAGGAACCTCTCTTTTTTCAGATTTTAACAGCCCCAATGATATTACTTTAGATTACAACTATAGTTCTATTTGTGGATATACTCAAGAAGAATTAGAAAGAGAATTCAAAGAATGGATTAGTGTAACATCAAAAAATTTAGAATGTTCAAAAGAAACATTACTTCAATGGATTAAAGAATGGTACAATGGCTATTCATGGGGTGGGAAAGATAGAGTATATAATCCTTTTTCTATTTTGAATTTTTTCTCTAAACAAAGATTTAGTAATTACTGGTTCAGAACAGGAACTCCAAGCTTTCTAAAAGATAAGATCGTGGCAAAAAATAATATCAAACCAGTTTTAGAAAACATCGAAGTTAATGTTGATTTATTGGATAGTTCTGATCCTTTAAATGTTGGGGGAACCCCATTACTTTTTCAAACAGGTTACTTAACCATTAAAAAAGCAGAAATTAGAAAAAGCATGGATCACTTCACATTAGGTATTCCCAACCTCGAAGTTAAAAAATCATTATTTGAAAACTTACTTAAAAGTTATACTGATAGAACTCTCGAAGAAATCCAACAAATAAAAATTGAAATAATCCAACAATTAGAAAATAATGACGAGGAAGGACTAAAAGAAAATATCAACTTTCTATTATCCAATATTCCCTATAAAATTCATGGTAAAGATGAAAGATATTACTACAGTATTTTTTTAGTATGGCTAAAAACAATGGGATTTAACATAGAAGCAATTCACATTACAAACATTGGAGAAATAGATTCAGTTATAACTATTGGTGAAAAAACAATAGTTATAGAAATTAAATACTCTAAAACAGAAAAAGAAAAAGATTTAAAAAAAGCTATTGAAAAGGCATTTACACAGATTCACAAAAAAAATACTTTGAAAAATATCTGAAAAGAAAAAATCTTAGTCTATTAGCTATAGCTTTCAACAGAAAAGAAGTTTCATGTGAATTTAGAGGAATATAGTTTATAGAAAGATTATATTTATTTTAATTTCTATTTATTCTAAAAAAACCATTTAAATATTTTTAAAAAATATAAATATAAAAATTAAATTATTAATTTTCATTAAGCTATTCATTTAAACGTATTTAAAGATTAAACTTGAAATCATAGCTTCAATAGATTCAATATTTATTTAAAATGTTGAAATCAGCTATGATTTAAAGTTATGAAACACTTAAGTTCTTGTTTTACTATAAGTAGTATGAGATGTTAGATCCAAGTAAGTCATGTCTGGTCGATTTAATGGTTTCATTATCAGATATTCATTTGGAGACTTCTTTTCAAGTTTATACTCAGCTACTTGAGTTTTAGGGTAATCACGAATCTTTCCACCATAATAAGCAACAATATTTGTAAAGGTTATTTTTCCTCCAGAAACCTTGAAATTTCCATTTGTTGTTTCAACTGCATTTTCACTAACATATATGACAGTTCCTTTATCAGAGAAATAATAAGTATCCTCGAAGTAGTATGAATGCCACCTTCCTACTAATTTTTTCTCTTCAGCATTTAAAACCCTTGAATTTGCCTTTTTTGACCACTTGCGTATAATGTAACACTTTTACTTGGTTTAGTGTTTACACTTATTTTTTTCCCACCAGTTTTCTTAGTGTACCATCCTTTGAATGTATAGCCTGATCGTTTTGGAGTAGTAGCAAGTTTATTTATCTTGTTACCTTTTTTCACTGTTGTTACTGTTGTTTTTTTATTTCCTATTTTTCCACCATTGGCGTTCCAAGTTATTTTAAATTTGGCAGTTTTTTCTTTAGATCCAATAGTGTAAACTTTATTTTCACTATTAATGGGGTCTATTGTTGCATTTACAGGTGCTATTATACCAATTATGGCTACTAAAAACAGTAATAGCACAAATATTTTTTTAATATTCATCTTATTTTTCCCTCCTCAACCCCCTTACAATATAAAATTATGACTTTAATCTTTATATACTTATCTTATAATCCTATAAAGTAAAAATAATAAGTTATTAAAACTAATTATATCATTCAACCCCCCCCCCCCGAGTTTAATCAAATATAAAATAATTTATATAGAAAATAATGGTGTTTTAATCCTATTTAACTTAGGATTGAAGAAACAATGAAATAATAGGTCTTTAAAAAAGTATAAGGCACATCATAAATATATTTACTTCTGAAAATAGAAATACTTATAAACAATAACTTTAGAGTAACTTACTTAAACATACCAGTACTAATAAATACACGCTTTTGGCATGATTTTTATAATTGATTTAAATAATATAAAATTAATAACATACTTTTTCAGAGTCCAAATCAAAATTAAAGGATAAAATTGTAAAGTTTAATGAAAAAATATCAAATTATGAACATGATTCTGAAGTTGATGCATTATATAGTCAAGTTAAAGATATTTTAGGTTCACTTTCTTTAAGTCCTTTTTATATGAGTTCATTGAAAATCTCATCTTCAGTGGTGTTTTCATTTTTAACTCTTTTTTCAATAGCTTTTAATAAATCCACATTTATTTTTATTTGTTTTAATGTTGTTGGCATATAAATTCCCCTTAAAACAAGTGTATGATATTATTAATTGATATATTTTCTCTACTGATGCAAACCTAAGGTTTTTTCCCTGTTAGGTATCAATATGTCTTTAAATTTTATGATTGTATAATCTTTAAAATAAAAATTTGGGGATAGGGAGAGGATATTTTAATATTTAATATTTATAATTTAATATTAATAAAAAATAAGTTATTAAATATAATATAATTAAAAAATATTAAAAATAAGCATGAAAATAGTAATTTTAAGGATTTTGAAATATTATAAAAAAATAAAAATAAAAAAATAAAAATTAAATTTCATAAATATATCCATATTAAAGATTTAAAATTTAAATTGCTGTTATAAATAGGTTTTATAGCTATTTATAGTAGCTTATAATTAGCTATAGTTTTAAACATATGATTTAACCTAGGAGTAGCTAATTTGTAAATTTATTTTTATTAAAATTCAATTTACTTCTATTTTATTTTCTAAATTTCATTGGTGTTTTTTCTGAATAATCTCCTACTCCCATGATATTTCCGATATTAAGATATTCTCCTTTATTGTCCTTACCTATTAAATAATCTACTACTTTGTCGCTAGTTTTATCCTTATTACCAATTGCATTTACAGAATAAACATTTGTTAAATATATTTTGCCTTTGGAAGTCGTGAATTTAGCTTCTTTTCGCAGGTTTGATGTTCCAAATGTTTCAAAAAATTTAGCTTTTCCATCACGATAAAAGAAATAGTTATAGCTATCTGTTCCATGTAGTCCAATAAATTTGTACTCCCAAGCACCAATTAATTTCTGGTCAATGTTTGAATTTGCACTAGCACTTCCTTTTTTTGCCCAGTGAGCATATAATATAACTTTCTTACTTGGTTTAGTATTTACACTTATTTTTGATCCACCACTTCTCTTTGTGTACCAGCCTTTAAAGGTATATCCTGTCCTTTTAGGTGTGGAAGGAAACTTTTTAATCTTACTACCCTTATTGACATTTATTGATACTGCCGTTTTTGACCCTATTTTGCCTCCATTAGCGTTGAAAGTTATTTTATTTGTTTTCACTTGTTTATATTTTACATCAATCTGGATACTGTCATCATCTGTTGTGTATGTCTGTGGTTCACTTAGCACAGCTGCTGTTACTGTTATCATTGAAAACACTAAAATACTTGCAAATATTATGAGTAATACAAAAATTCTTTTCCATGAACTCATTCTTTTAACCTCCTCTCAGTGGCAAATGTACCACTTTTTTCATACTTAGTGAAATTCTTTTTCATTAAATATTAGCTAAAATAATATTGTTATTAGAAAAAATAGCTATTAATTGTGGTTTAACTAGATATTCCACTAAAATTAATCAGTTCCTTTCTTTTTTGCCAATAAATATTCTATTAATGTATAATGATAGTATTTGAATATAAATTACCATGAATAATAGTTTAAAATCTGTTATATTTAAATTTTATGTTTGATTAATCTTTATAATAAAATATTCAAGGGGGGGGGGGGGATTTTTTATTATTTAATAATTTTAATTAAAAATCAATAAAAAATAAGATAGATAATATAATATTATTTAAAAAAATTAATAATAAATAGGATATTTATGATTTAAAAGATTTTAAAAAGATCATGAAAAAATAAACAAGTAAAAATAGATTATACATCATCTTCAATTTTCAAATCATCACCAACATTCTTAGCTATAATCAAAATATCTATATTTGACTCATCTGTATCTTTTCCACGAGTTACAGATCCGAATAAAATTATTTTTAACATGCTCAGATACTAAAATTCCAATACAGATTCAAAGATATTGAAAAATTTCTCTAAACCATGTTTTATGTTAGAAAATCTCGAAAATTTTAGAAGAGGATGAAGATACACACTTTTAAGTTGGTTCAACATTAGAAGTTACTTATCAAAATGAATTTTTCTAAATAAGCGAATAAAAATTATAAAATCTGAATAAAAAAAATAAGATAATACTAAATGTTTAACTTTTTAGGTTTACATCAAATGTGAAGTCATCGATTTTTTAAGCCAGCAATAGCTTTTCTTTCAAATTCACGTAATGCTTTTCTCGCTGATAATCTAGCAGCATTCTCTTTATTTTCTTTTTTATCGCCACATAGGCGATTGAAATCATCTTTCAACAAAAATAGGCCTCCAGTTAATAAATATATATGGTTCATGTTATATAATTGTTATCTATCAAAAAAGTGATGATTTAGTTTTGGGTCAAAATAATGTTTTCTTTTAATCCACACGAATCCATCTCCTTTTGTTATTAATGCTACATCGATGTCTCCTCCCACCGTTTCAATTTCTGCAGAAACCTTTCTTTTTAAAGAAGTAATATGAATAAGTGATTCACACATATTCCCTAACTCTTCTTTAGGCATTACACTTATAGCACTCTTCACAGACTCAAATGATTCTTTACCAGCATCTTTAATCGTATCATTAAGATTTTCAATCAAATCATCATTGTGGTCATTCAATTGATTAAATGACTCTTTTATAATTGTTAACGCATTTTCGTCTATTTTATCATTCACTTTCAAAATATTATAAATTGAGTCTGGATATTTTCTTATTGCTTCATCAACATATTCATTTATTTTTTCAGTTATGTGGGGATTCATTCCACTTAAATAAGTTTCAACGACATCTGTCGGGGCAAATGGTTCAATTTCAGATAAATTAAAATTATTTATCTTTTTATGTTTAAAATTGAGTGATTTCAATTTTTTATTTATAATGCCAAAAATATATTTTGAACAATATGAAGGGAAAGGGTTCTGCTCATCAAAGCCCGCAATAACGATTCCTGTACGGTTATTCGTGAAAATACGATATAAAAAATAAACTTTTAAAATAGGAAAATACTCTTCTTTTTCATCATTAGATATTTTTAGAATATTAAATAAGTCATTAAAAATATAATCAAATTTTTCGAAATCATCACTTTCAGATGTACTGTAAATTTCTTCTAAATCCTTTACATATACTTTTAAAAATAACTTAACAGCTTTCTCTCCATTTTCCTCAACCAATTTTTTCAAAGCATTAAATGAATTAGTCATATAATATTCAATAATTGATTCATCAGATTTTTCATTGCAATATTTTTCTAAAAAATTTAAAAAACTTTGCATATATAATTTAACAGAAGGATTATCATCATTAAAAGTTTTTTTGAAAAAAGAAATAATATCACATTTACTAATTTTTTTCTTATATTGCTTGATTAGTGTTTCCATGGGAATCCCCATGAAGTTTGCATTTGCATAAGTCATTATCCCCATTGGAGGATCATTAGATAGCATGAATAGTTTATTAACTCCTTCATACGTTTTTTCCTTTTCTCCTTTAGTCACAGTAACCATACTATCTGCTGCCAAAGCAACTGCACTTTTATTCATTATCAATATTTCTGCTGTCATGAGAAAACCTTAAATGATAGTTAAAATAATTTTATTGATATTATATAATAGGGTTTTAGTTTACATAATATTTGTGGCTGTAAAAAATTCGGTTGCTAGAAGTTGGATTTTCATTCAAAAGTCTTTTTTTTTTTTAAGGTTGCAACGGTTTTTTATTTTATTTAGTTTTAGTTTTAGTTTTAGTTTATCACTTAATGGTTTAAGATAAGTTTTATTAAATACATTTCATTTGTTTAAATCACATTAAACTTTTTAATTAGTAAAATTTTTTAGTAACGACATTTTAAAACTATTTTTTAAAATTATTTAATAATTATTTTTATTTTTATATATAAAATGAAAATTGTACTTATTTTTTTACAATAACTCTCATTTTTTAATAAAATTAAATATATTATTATAATTATTCTTTTTTAAAAAATTACATCAAAGACTAAAGGACAAATTTATAATGTATATTTATGTACTATAAACCTTTAAATAGTACTTTGAACAACTTATTAATACAATGTTTTAAATTACTAATTTAAAATTTCAAATTATTATATTAAAAATTATTGAGAATAAGTGATTTTAATGATATTCCCCAGCTTAAAAGAAGTTAAAGAAATTATTAAGGAGAATGACTGTAGCTATGTTCCAATAGCTTATGAAATATTTTCAGATACAAAAACTCCAATAGAAATTCTTAAAGTATTGAAAAATTTCTCTAAACACTGCTTTATGTTAGAAAGTGTTGAAGATTCTAAAAGATGGGGAAGATACACATTTTTGGGATTTGACCCCTTATTAGAAATTACTTGTGAAAACGAATTTCTTCAAATAAAAGGTTATAAATCATTATCTAAAAAAACAAAGAATCCAAACAAATATATTAGAGAAATACTTCAGGAATACAAAAGTCCGAATATAGCTAATTTTCCTCCTTTTACTGGAGGATTAGTAGGTTATTTTGCTTATGATTATATTAAGTATAGTGAAAATTTAAACTTTGATGGAGAAGATTATGAATCTTTTAAAGACGTTGATTTAATGTTATTTGATAAAATAATCGTTTTTGATAATTTTAAGCAAAAAATCATGTTTATTGTAAATATTAAAGTTGATGACGTTGAAAAAGAATATGAAAAAGCTACTAAGGAACTTAAAAAATTAGTAGCTATTGTTAAAAATGGACAGCCAATAGAAAATGATAAATTAGAAATCAAAACAGAATTTACTCCTTTATTTTCTAAAGAAAAATATTGTTCTATGGTTGAAAAAGCTAAAAAATATATTAAAGAAGGAGATATTTTTCAAGTTGTACTTTCAAATCCAATTTCTGCTAAAATTGAAGGGAGTTTAATGGATACTTACAGAGTACTTAGAACAACGAATCCTTCTCCCTACATGTTTTATTTTTCAAGTGATAATATTGAAATTGCAGGAGCATCTCCAGAAACATTGGTTAAACTTGAAAATAAGTCTTTGTACACCTTTCCACTAGCTGGAACAAGATCAAGAGGGAAAAATGAGGAGGAAGATTTAAATTTAGAAAAAGATCTCCTTGCTGATGAGAAAGAACTTGCAGAACATAATATGCTTGTTGATCTTGCTCGTAATGATCTTGGAAGGGTAAGTGAATTTGGTTCAGTAAAATTAGAAAAATACATGGAAATTAAAAAGTTTTCCCATGTTATGCACATAGGATCTACAGTTAAAAGTACTATAATGCATGATAAAGATGTTTTAGATGTGATAGATGCCATACTTCCTGCAGGAACCTTATCAGGAGCCCCGAAAATCAGAGCTTGTGAAATAATAGAGGAGTTAGAACAGAATAAAAGAGGCATATATGGTGGAGCTATTGGTTATTTAGGATTTTCTGGAAATATGGATACATGTATAGCTATTAGAATTGCTTTTACCAAGAAAAATAAAGTTTTCATTCGTTCTGGAGCAGGAATTGTTGCAGACAGTGTAGCTGAATCCGAATTTGAAGAATGCATGAATAAAGCACAAGCAGTTTTAAATGGATTAAAATTAGCTGAAAAAGGAATTGAATAACATTCCATAATTCTAGAAAGAGTTTTAAGATAATTAATGTTGTTTTATGAGAATATTTTAGAAGAATTTTCAAGATAATTAATGAAAGTATTTATTTTTATAAAATTTTATAAATTTCCTTATTTTAATAATCAAAGGTGGATAAAATGATTTTATTAATTGATAATTATGATAGCTTTTCTTATAATTTATATCAAATGATTGGTGAGATAAATCCAAATATAAAAGTCGTGCGAAATGATAAATTATCTTTATCAGAAATTGAAGAGATTAATCCTGAAAGTATTGTTATATCTCCAGGTCCTGGAAGAGCTAAAGATGCAGGTATTTTAATTGATTTGGTAAAAAAGTTCTATGATAAAATTCCTATTTTAGGGATTTGTTTAGGTCATCAAGGTATTTATGAGGCGTTTGGAGGAAATATTAGCTATTCAAAAATATTAATGCATGGAAAATCTTCTGATATTGTCTTAGATAATAAAAATCCATTATTTAATAATTTGGATAGTGAAATATCCGTAGGTCGTTATCACTCTCTTTCTGCAATTGAAGAAACTTTGCCTAAGAATTTGTCTATAATAGCTAAATCAAAAGATGATAATGAGATTATGGCAATAGCTCATAATGACTACCCTGTTTATGGTCTTCAATTTCACCCAGAATCAATTTTAAGCTCTAATGGTTTTGAAATTGTAAAAAATTTTTTAAATCAAGACAATTGATGATATTGTTTGGAAGTTGGTATTTTACTATTAAATATTTTTTCAATGGTATAGTTAATTATCTTTTAAAAAATGTAGATATGTTTAATTTTTTTTTTGATTTACTTTATTTAAAAGTTTATAATAATTAATAAAATCTATTAAAAATTTTAAATATTCTATGTTTATTGGAAGAATATAATTTAAAATAATATTTTTTATTTAATTAATGTTTAATCGATTTTAAAGAATATAATTTTCATCAATTTATAGTCATGAAAATAAAGTTTTTAAGTAATGATAATTTTTAAAATTATTATATTAATTTATTTTAATGATTTAAAATTTATATTTTATTAATCATGAAAATGCCCATTATTATTTTAAAAA
>Ga0099364_10010185_pt1 | contig 12960 bp, 15 predicted proteins | sample TergutTh196P3_FD_73070 | JGI IMG/M metagenome (GOLD analysis project Ga0099364, IMG submission 73070) | Microcerotermes parvus P3 segment gut microbial communities from Pointe-Noire, Republic of the Congo - Th196 P3 | ecosystem: Host-associated > Arthropoda: Insects > Digestive system > Gut ...
TGAGCGCGAGAATTTACCCCCGCTCGGAGCGCGAACCCCGCTTGGCATTTTTCGGTGAGGATTATGTGCCTTTCACGGTTGGGCGTGAATTGCATCAATAGACATTTGCAAATACTCTTTCATTTCATGCGAACCTGTGATATTATATATGTGACCATGAAATTGCCATAAGTGAGGGGAAAGACATGGAAGATTCAAAAGAGATGCTGTTGCCGGGGACGGTGGCAACGCAACATGGGGAAAAGGGTTTCGGGAAAATAGAAGTTCTGTTGGCGGCGACGGGTGGCTTAACCTTATCGCAGGTATGCGCTGTGACAGGTCTTGAAGGCTCGACCATTCAGAACTGGGTCAAACGCGGCTGGGTGACGCACCCAAGAGGGAAGAAGTATGAAGAAATACACATTGCGAGAATCCTCATCATCAACGCGCTCAAAGAATGCATCAAGCTGGAAACCATTGCCAAACTGATGACATATGTCAACGGAGCGGCCGAAAACCATAATGACAGCGTAATCAAGGAAAGCGAGCTATACAACTTCCTGTGCGACGCGCTGCACCAGCTTGGGCAGGTGCAGGACTTGTCGCGCAGCGGGGTCGAATCGGTTGTGGAAGCTGTAGTTAAAGACTATAAAGACTCCACGCCATACGCGCGCTTCAAAATTCGCAAAGCGCTGACAGTGATGATCTACGCTTGCGTATGCACGGACGTAAAGCGCCGCACGGAATCCATGATGCAGCAAGTCATGCATGAGCTTGAGAATCCCGAAATCATTATGAAAGAGCTTATGGAAAAAGAAAGAGCGGCAGAACAAGCCCCCGAACCCGTGCAGGAGAAAGTAGAGCCGCAAATAACGGTTGCGGAGGAGATTAGCAAGGGCGGAGAAGAATCAAGGAAAACCGTTGCGCAAGCGCTTCGCGAATGGGATTTGACGCAAGTAGAAAACATCCTAAACGAAGACAGCGGATATGATGTGCCGGAACCCAGTTCAAACAGCAATGCGAAAACCGCACCTCCCGACAAAACGGATAAATCCGCGCAAAAACCATGGTACTTTCGTAGGAACTGAGAGTTGAGAGTTAGGAGTTAGGAGTTAGGAGTTAGGAGTTAGGAGTTAGGAGTTACCTGTTACTTGTTATCTGATCCCTGATCCCTGACCCCTGTTACTTGTTACTTGTTACTTGTAATTTGTACATTGTAATTTGTAATTTTTGGAGAGGATTTTCATGCTTACCCACTTTAATGACGAGGGGCGCGCCAGAATGGTGGATGTTGGGGGGAAGGATGTCACGTTGCGCGAGGCTGTTGCGGGCGGGACTGTGTTTGTGAGCGCAGAGACATTCGGGCTCATTATGCGCGGCGAGATGAAGAAGGGCGACGTTCTTGCTGTCGCGCAAGTCGCAGGAATAATGGCGGCAAAGCGCACATCCGAGCTTATCCCGATGTGCCACCCCATAGTGATAACAAGCGTAGACATCGGCTTCGCGCCCGATGCCGAGCGAAGCGCGATAGACATAACCGCAACCGTGCGCTGCAAAGGCGAAACAGGCGTAGAAATGGAAGCGCTGACAGCCGTATCGACAGCCGCGCTGACAATCTACGACATGTGCAAAGCCGCGCAAAAAGACATAGAAATAAGCAACATACGACTGTTAAAGAAGTCTGGCGGAAAAAGCAACTACGAACGAGCGGAGAATTGAAAGTTGAGAGTTGAAAGTTAGGAGTTAGGAGTTAGGAGTTAGGAGTTACCTGTTACCTGTTACTTGTTACTTGTTACTTGTTATCTGCCCCCTGTCCCCTGTTACTTGTTAATCATATATTTGGAGGAAACCATCATGCCGAAAGTATCTGCGGTTTGTATCAGTGAAGCGAAGGGAGTGATTAAGACTCCTGTTGAAGAGATTTTTGTCAAAATTAACCATGGGATTGTCGGGGACGCCCATGCCGGGGAATGGCATCGGCAGGTGAGCCTGCTCGCCGATGAGAGCGTCGATAAGCTGCGCGAGAAAATGCCGGAGCTTGACGCGGGAGTTTTCGCGGAAAACATTCTAACAAGGGGGATTTGCCTGTATGAGCTGCCGGTGGGGACAAAGCTGCGGGCGGGCGAAGCTCTGCTTGAAGTCACGCAAATAGGCAAGGAATGCCATAATAGTGGCTGCGCCATTAAAAAACAGACCGGCGACTGCGTAATGCCCCGCGAAGGCATATTCACAGCAGTGCTTGAAGAAGGCACGATAAAACCGGGAGACAATATCGAGGTCGTTGATAAATGAAGAAAATAGCGGTTGAAGATGCTGTTGGCAGGGAGCTTTGCCATGATATCACAGGGATTTTTCCAAACGGGAAAAAAGGCGCTATGTTCAAGCGCGGCCATGTGATCAAATCGGAGGATGTCCCGCAGCTTTTGGATATCGGAAAAAGCCATGTATTCGTTTGGGAACCGGAAGCAGGAGAGGTTCACGAAGACGATGCGGCGCTCGCAGTCGCGGAAGCGGTTTGCGGGACAGGCATCACATATGACAAAACCCCGTCCGAGGGCAAAGTCCAAATGCAAGCGGCGAGACGGGGCTTATTCAAAGTACACAGCACAGCTCTGCGCGGAATTAACAGCGTAGGCGACTACACCATAGCATGTTTGCCGGGCAACATAGATGTGGCGGAAGGCCAAAAACTCGGCGGGATTCGCATAGTCCCGCTCGTCACGAAGCGCGAAAACGTTGACGCGGCGGTGAAAATTGCAAACGAAAACCCGCCTGTTTTCGATGTCCTGCCATACAAAAAACTCAAATGCGGCGTAATTATAACGGGCAGCGAGGTCTACCACGGCCGAATCGAGGATAAGTTCGAGCCAATAATGAGGAAAAAGCTCGCCAAATTCGACGCGGACTTCTTGGGTGCGGTGATATGCCCTGACGATTTGGATGTTATTCTCAATGCCATAGCAGGATTCAACGAAAAAGGCGCGGGGCTTATCCTGCTGACGGGCGGCATGTCGGTCGATCCCGACGACCTGACCCCAACGGCAATTCGCAGCACAGGGGCGCGCGTCGTGACCCAAGGCGTGCCGATGCAGCCGGGGAACATGCTGACTATCGCATATCTGGGAGATACCGTCCTCATAGGAGTTCCCGGTGCGTCCATGCACTCGCCCGTCACGAGCCTTGACGTGTTCTTGCCCCGCATCTTTGCAGGAATCGTAATAACGCCGTACGACATCCCCGTTCTCGGCGAAGGCGGATTCTGCTCCAACTGCGAGATATGCACATACCCGCGGTGCTATTTTGGGTTTCAATAAGAGTCTCTGTTCAGGACAAGCAAAAAAACGTCTTTCGAGCGCAAGGTCTTGAATAGACATCAGTGAAAGAAAGGTGGGTATCAAAATGGTAGTAAAAGTCGCGTTGCTAGTGGTGTTCTTCGCAGTTACGATTGGAGTGGGTTTATATTTTCGGAAAAGCGCAACCAATGTTGACGGATTTGTTCTGGGAGGACGAAGCGTCGGGCCGTGGTTGACCGCTTTCGCGTATGGGACGACGTATTTTTCCGCAGTTGTGTTCGTAGGGTATGCCGGACAGTTCGGATGGAGGTTCGGGCTTTCAGCGACATGGATAGGCTTGGGCAATGCACTCATCGGAGCGCTCCTGCCTTGGGTCATACTCGGCCGCCGCACAAGAATCATGACCAAGCATCTAAACAGCGCCACGATGCCCGAATTCTTCGCGGCCCGATTCAACTCCTCCGCAATTAAGCTCGCCGCATCAGTCATAGTATTCGTGTTCATGGTGCCATACACAGCCTCGCTCTATAACGGATTATCAAGGCTTTTCGAGATGGCATACGGGATTGACTTTACGGTTTGCATAATTGCCATGGCCGTATTGACCGGAATCTATGTCATAGCAGGGGGCTATGTCGGGTCTGCCGTCAACAACTTCATTCAGGGAATCGTGATGCTCATTGGCATGGTCGCTATCATTGCCGCAGTGCTCGGCAGTCGAGGCGGGTTTATGGCGGCAGTCAACAGCCTCGCGGAAATCAATGACAGCGCGGTATCATCCACGCCCGGCGTCTTTGCATCATTTTTCGGACCCGATCCGATTGGGCTTTTGGGTGTCGTGCTCCTGACCTCGCTTGGCACATGGGGCCTGCCGCAAATGGTCGGGAGATTTTACGCGATTAAAACTGAGAAAGCGATTTTCAAAGGTACCGTAATCTCAACAATTTTTGCGATAGTCATAGCGGGCGGCAGCTACTTTCTCGGTAGCTTCGGGCGTTTGTTCGGAAACGGCGAAAGCATGCCCGTGAATGGTTATGACTCCATCATTCCTTCAATGGTCTCGGAATTTTCCTCATTGCTTATCGGTCTGATCATTATTATGGTATTGGCGGCTTCAATATCCACGCTCTCCTCTCTGGTAATGACCTCGGCATCGACGTTCACGCTGGATTTTCTCAGAGGTCATATAGTCAAGAAAATGAGCGACAAGGCGCAACTGCTCTCGATAAGGGTGCTTGTGCTCGTATTCATTGTCATATCCTCGGTTATCGCTATCGTCCAGTATAGGGGCGGTATCGCCCTTATAGCCCAGTTGATGGGCGTATCATGGGGCGCGCTGGCGGGTTCATTCCTTGCCCCGTTCCTCTATAGCCTTTATTGGAAACGCGTCAGCAAGATTGCCATATGGTGCAATTTCTTGTTCAGTTCGCTGCTCATGGTAGCAAATGTGCTATTTCGCCCTTCTTTCCCCGCAATCATACAATCGCCGATCAACGCAGGCGCATTCGCCATGCTCGCAGGCCTAATCATAGTCCCCGTAATATCCCTAATAACCCCCAAACCATCTTCGGAGCAAGTAGATAAATGCTTCTCATGCTACGAAGAAACCATTACGGTAAAGCAACTAGGAATAGTGGACTGATGGTTAGTTAGGAGTTAGGAGTTAGGAGTTAGGAGTTACCTGTCCCCTGTTACTTGTTACTTGTTACTTGTTACTTGCCACTTGTTAATCGTTATTGAAAGTTTTGAAAAATGGTAATTTTAGGAATCGACCCAGGGGTTGCTACCGTTGGGTTTGGGATTGTCAGTGAAAAAGGCGGAACACCGTCTCAGATGCGGCATGGCGTTATTTCTACGCCTTCGGGGATGAGGCTTGCGCTTAGGCTTATGCAGATACATGATGATGTGTCAGAGCTGATTGCCGCATTCAAGCCGGATGCGATTGCCGTCGAGGAACTGTTCTTCAATACCAACTTGAAAACCGCCGTATCCGTTGCGCATGGGCGCGCAGCAATTATCCTTGCAGGTGAAAAACACGGCATACCCATGTTTGAGTATACGCCTTTGCAAGTTAAAAAAGCAGTCGTCGGATATGGACATGCGTCAAAAAAGCAGGTAATGGAAATGGTGCGGCGGCTGCTCTCGATGGAAAGCATTCCGAAACCGGACGACGCCGCCGACGCGCTTGCCCTCGCGATATGCCATGCGCGTTGCGCCAATTCGCTTATGAATCTCGAAGGAGGGGACGCATGTTCTACTATTTAGAAGGCACAGTCACAGAAATGGGGCAGAACCTCTCCGTCATCGACATAGGCGGCGCGGGCTATGCATGCAAAGTGACCGCTAACACGCTCTCCCGCCTCGAAACAGGCAAAAAAGCGCGGCTCTACACATATTGCTACATAAAAGAAGACGCATTCGACATATACGGTTTTTTTGATTTAAGCGAGAAACGGTGCTTCGAGCATCTTCTGAGCGTCTCAGGCGTCGGACCTAAGGCGGCGCTGTCAATACTCTCGTCCGCAACTCCCGAATCGCTGGCGCTCGCCGTCATCAGCGAAGACGAAACCGCGCTGACTATCGCGCAGGGCATAGGAAAGAAGCTCGCGCAGCGCATCATTCTGGAACTGCGGGACAAGGTTAGCAAACAAGCGATAACGCCGCTTCCCGCCCTCCCGCGCGAAGCGGTTGGCGCAAATTCCCCAAGCGCGTCCCCTGGCTCAAAACAGCGCGACGCCGCCGCAGCCCTAGCCGTACTAGGCTACAGCCAAGGCGAAATATCAATGTCAATGCGAAATATCGAAATCGAATCCCTAACAGTCGAAGAAATAATAAGAGAAGTCCTAAAAGGATCAATAAAAAGTTAGGAGTTAGGAGTTTTGGCGTGAGCATAAACTTTAGCGATGAATCTAACGTCGAAGAGACAAGCGCTGTATTGTCCACTTCTTATATTGGCGAGGACGTTAATGAGAGTTCGTTGCGGCCGCAGACTTTGGCGGAGTATATCGGTCAGGAAAAGGCCAAGGGGAATCTGGCGATATTCCTTGAAGGAGCGCGCCGCCGAAACGAACCGCTCGACCATGTGTTGCTCCACGGCCCGCCTGGGCTTGGAAAAACTACTCTCGCCGCGATAATCGCAAACGAGATGGGTACGGCGCTGCGCAAAACATCAGGGCCTGCGATTGAAAAGCCAAAGGACCTCGCCGCGCTCCTCACAAACCTCAACGAAAACGATGTCCTGTTCATAGACGAAATACACAGGATGAACAGGGCCGTCGAAGAAATACTCTACCCCGCGATGGAAGACAAGCACATAGACATAATCATCGGCCAAGGCCCCTCCGCCACGTCTATCTGCCTTGAACTCAAAAACTTTACGCTGGTCGGCGCGACAACGCGCTCGGGCCAACTGTCCTCGCCGCTGCGCGACAGATTTGGTATCGATCTAAAACTGGAACTGTATACAACGGACGAGCTGCAAACGATTGTCGAACGCTCGGCGCGCTTGCTGTCAATTCCAGTTGAACCCGACGGCGCGCGCGAGATTGCGTCGCGTAGCAGGGGCACGCCGCGAATATCGAACCGACTGCTGCGGCGCGTGCGTGATTTCGCCGAAGTCATCGGGAGCGGAGTCATCACATTTGAAGCCGCCGACAATGCCCTGACGCGCTTGGAAATCGACCGCACAGGCCTCGACGCGATTGACAGGCGGCTCCTCACCAGCATAATCAATAACTACGGCGGCGGGCCTGTGGGTCTGGAAACAATTGCCGCGACGATAAACGAAGAATCCATAACAATAGAAGACGTCTACGAGCCATTCTTGATGCAGCAGGGCTTTCTGACAAGAACCCCGCGAGGGCGCTGCGTCACGCGGCGGGCATATGAGCATTTGGGTATTCGGCTGACGATGAACAATGAGCAATTAACAATAAACGAGTTTTGAGAGGATATATGTATGGCCAGATATTTTGGGACAGATGGCATCCGCGGTGTGGCGGGTGCGGAACTTGATGCGGAACTGGCTTTCAAAGCCGGCCGAGCGGCGGCTACGGTTCTCGCGCAGGAGGGGAAAGATCGTTCGCGCGTCATTATTGCCAGAGATACAAGAATTTCATGTGACATGCTCGAGGCCGCGCTCACTGCGGGACTGTGTTCTGCGGGCGCGGACGTGACGCTTCTCGGCGTCCTTCCGACACCTGCCGCAGCCTACCTGACGGTGAAAGCCGAAGCGACCGCGGGCATTGTTATATCAGCGTCGCACAACCCATTTGAGCATAACGGCATAAAACTCTTCGGCAAAAATGGGTTCAAGCTCAGCGACGGGCTTGAAGAACGTATCGAACAACTGATTGACGACGACAGAAACGTACACAGAAAAACAGGCGGCGATTTGGGCAGAATCAGCGGCGACCATGTTCATTGGATCAACGAATATGTAAAATCGCTTGTGAAGGCAGCAGAAGGAACCTACAAGGGCAGGATTGCGATCGACTGCGCAAATGGCGCGGCTTCAGAGACCGCGCGGATGCTGTTTCGGGAAATAGGCGCCGAGTTTGAAATCGTCCACGACGAGCCTGACGGCATCAATATAAACGATAACTGCGGTTCGACACATATTGGCGTCATTCAGGAAATGATGAAAACAGGACGCTTCGGCATCGGTTTTGCCTTTGACGGCGACGCCGACAGATGTCTCGTTGTGGACGAGAACGGCAAAGTAATCGACGGCGACATGATGCTCGCTGTTCTGGCGCGGGAAATGCGCAAAGCGGGTACGCTCAGAGGCGCGGCAATCGTCGGCACCGTCGTCTCAAATTCGGGCATGGACGTCTTTGCCCGTGACAATAACCTTGGATTCCACCGCGCTCAAGTCGGCGATAGGAACGTGCTCGAAATGATGTGGGAAACAGGATGCAACATTGGCGGAGAATCTTCGGGACATATAATTTTCTCGGACGACGCCACAACCGGAGACGGCCAACTGACCGCTATCAAATTTTTGAATACCCTAATTGCGTCGGGCAAAACCGTATCCGAACTTGTAAGCGACATACCCAGCTACCCACAGGTCATGCCAAGCTACAAGCTTACAGGAGGCGCGGAAGAACGGGACGCCATAATGAAAAATCCGAAGCTCCACGATGAAATAGCGCGCCAGCAAGAGCTGCTCGCCGGCGAGGGTCGCGTGTTGATACGCCCATCCGGAACCGAGCCGCTGATTCGGGTGCTAGTCGAGGCAAAAACCAAGGCTCTGGCGACCGAAAAAGCGGAATATTTGATTAATTTTATAAAAAGTCTGTAAAAACATCAATATTTTTCGTCTTTTTATCAAAAAAGACTTGACTTTGCAGCGAACAGTACATATACTGACCTGTGCAAGCGGCGATAATCAGTGAAAACTGAACGCAATATAGGCCCTGCATAGTTATTGGATAATTGTCACTAGCGGTTAGTAGATGAGATCGTAAAACGCATCCCCGTCCACTAATAACTAACAACTAACAACTAACGACTGTCGGGTACGATTTATGTCAAAAAGAGAGGTTTCAAAATGTACGAAGACAAAACACTAGTATGTAAGGAATGTGGAGCGGAGTTCGTTTTCACAAGCGGCGAACAAGAGTTTTACGCAGAGCGCGGTTTCCAAAACGAGCCGCAGCGTTGCAAAGCCTGCCGCGACAACAGAAAGGCCGCCGCGCGCGGTCCGAGGGAGTATTTCTCCGCAACATGCGCGTCCTGTGGGCAAGAGGCGAAGATCCCGTTCGAGCCAAAGACCGACAGGCCCGTATATTGCAGCGATTGCTTCGCAAAGACGAGAGAGTAATCAAACGACGGAGGTTCAAAGCAGTATGACACAAATCACGAAAGATATGGTAATTGCCGATCTACTGAAGATGGACATTGCCCAAGACGCAGTACCTTTGCTTCAAGAAATGGGAATGCATTGTCTGGGTTGCGCGATGGCTAGCGAAGAGACGATCGGGGAAGCATGTCAAGTGCATGATGTAAACGCTGACGAGATGGTCGCCAAGTTACTGGCGCTTGTCAAATAGAAAAAGCATCTGCGCAAAAGTATTAAGGCGGGCCGTGCAAATGCGCCCCGCCTTTTACATGCCGCTTTCCAATGTACAAATTACGTAACTACTCAGGATGTATAGTAAATATCACGGTTTGTGGTTGCGAGGAGCTAAGCGACGCGGCAATCCAGAAAGAAACATTACAATTGGTGCAAGAAGGACTGGATTGCTTCGCTGCGGCTCGCAAAGACGAGGGTTCTGGGCAGTTGCGTACGTGGCAGGGAATCAATATGTCGGAGAAAATTTTGAGGCTTTCGCCGCGGCTTGCTGTGGTTGCGGGGTTTATAGATAGAGGGTCGGATGTAGCGGATATTGGAACCGATCATGGCTATTTGCCCGCCTACCTCGCGCTATATGGGCTGGCGCGCCGCATTATCGCCTCGGACAAAAGCGCGGGTTCGCTAGGTGCGGCGCTGCGCACAGCCTCAAAATACGGCGTTTCGGATAAGATAACCTTCATCGCCGCATCGGGGCTGGACGGCGTCGATCTTTCGCAGATTGATACCGTCGTTATCGCAGGCGTGGGAGGGGAAACCATTATATCCATCCTTGAGGACGCCCCTTGGACAAAGCGCCCTGGAATGAAGCTCATTTTACAACCTCAAACAAAACTCGATAAGCTTTGCGATTGGCTTAATGGCAACGGATACGCCATAACAGACAAAAAACTCGCGCATGAAAAGAAAAGAGTCTACACCGTCTTAGTGGTAGGAGAAACATAATATGATAACTGTAAACGATGTACATGAATATCTTTGTTCTATTGCGCCTGTCGAGGCCAAGATGGATTTTGACAACATCGGGTTTCTGGTCGGGCGCTCGGATGCCGATGCCTCGACAATACTGGTCAGTCTCGACATTACGAATGATGTCATTACAGAAGCGCTCGATATCGGCGCGGGGCTCATAGTGTCGCACCATCCGCTGTTCTTTTCGCTAAAAAGCGTCACAGACGCCGATATAACAGGCGGAAAAGTGGTGCGGCTGCTATCCGGCGGCATCGCGGCGATATGTATGCACACGAACCTAGACGCAGCGCGGGGCGGAACAAACGACGTACTCGCCGCCGCAGCGGGAATCACCATCGGAGCGGATGGTGCAAGCCTTCTGTCGGAGGATGGGCAATATCCCGACGGGACCCCGTTTTCATACGGCAGAGCAGGATATCTCGAAAACCCGCTGCCGCTCACTGAGTATCTGGAGATTTTGAAAGAGAAGCTTGGCGCCGATGGGCTGCGATATTGCGACGCGGGCAGGGAAGTGCATCATGTCGCCGTTGTGGGCGGTTCAGGGGGAAGCGAGCTTCATTGCGCGGCGGCCCTTGGATGCGATACGTTAGTGACCGCAGACATCAAATATGATGTTTTCCTCGACGCAAAAGAACTCGGCATAAACCTAATAGACGCCGGTCATTTCCACACCGAAAACCCCGTCGTCGCAGTCTTAGCGGATAAACTCCGCACAGCCTTCCCCGAAGCAAAAATAACAGCATCAAAAACCCACGCCCCGCCAATGAGGTTTTTTAACAACATTTGACAATCGGCGCGTGTATATGTTAGTATTTATTTGCAGGCAAGGGTGGCGGTTAGCGATATCTCCTACGAAAGCGAGGTAACGCTATGCGAAATACTTTCACATTCCGCGTTGGGTCTTATACGATCTCGATCGTTATAGTGATTAGGAAACGCAAAAGCCGTCCCCCCACAAGGTAACGGCTTTTGCTTTTTTAAGCCTTAACCTACGGGCTAACCGCCATAAAAGGAGGTTTGCACCCTTGTCTGTACTGTAACATAGAAAAGGGGTGATGTCAATACCCAATTAAGCAAACTCAGCAAAAACTCTGATTAAGCAAAGCAACCAAAAAATTATATTTGCGCTGTATCCTTTTTTGAAGGAACAGCAGCAAGGAGGAAAGATGAATACCACCAAACGCATGGATACGCGCAAGCTTGTGCTGCTTGCACTCCTTACGGCGATTGTCGTCGTACTCCAAGTCCTCGCAATCGTGACCAGACCCCTGCTTCCGCTATTTTCGATATCGCTTGTACTGCTGCCAATCACCGTCGGCGCGGCGCTGGTTGGCATATACGCGGGCGGCTGGCTCGGACTCGCGTTCGGGTTGGCAGTGCTATTATCGGGCGACGCCGCCCCATTCATGGTGATAGACCCTCTTGGCACAGTGTTCCTAGTGCTGCTCAAAGGCGCACTTGCGGGACTTGCTGCAGGAGCGGTCTATAAATTGTTTGCGGCGAAAAGCAAAACAGTCGCGGCAATAATCGCGGCGGCAATCTGCCCACTCGTGAACACAGGCATCTTTGTCATTGGCTCCTATGCGTTTTTCCTGCCAACGCTCACGGAATGGGCGTCCGCATTTGGCTTTGAAAACGCCACCGCGTATATTTTCCTCGGAATGATTGGCGTGAACTTCTTGATTGAGCTGGGGCTGAATCTCATACTCATCCCCGTCATCGTCCGCCTGATACAATACGGGCAGGACAGAAGGGCTACAATATGATACTCGCTATTGACGTAGGCAATACCAATATCGTCATCGGATGCATCGCAGACGGTGAGATATCGCATGTTTTCAGGATATCCACAAGCATCGCCAAAACCGCGGACGAGTGTGCGGTCGATTTGAAAAGCATACTCGACTTTAATGCTGTGGACATCGCAAAAATAGACGGCGCAATCATCTCATGCGTCGTACCTCCGCTGACCCGCGTGTTCAAAAACGCGATAAAGCTTCTCGCGGGGATAAGCGCGATTGTCGTCAGCGCGGGCGTCAAAACAGGAATGAACATATTAATCGACGACCCTGGTCAGCTCGGCGGCGACATGGTTGCGACGGCGGTCGGTGCCTTGGCATACTATGAACCGCCCATCATCGTCGTGGACATGGGCACGGCGACAAAAATGTACGTACTTAACAAAAACGGAAGCTTCATTGGCGGCGCGATAGCGCCCGGCATATCGCTGTCTATGAACGCACTCGCGGCAGGCACATCGCAACTGCCGCGAGTGCCTATCGAAGCCCCTGAAAAAAGCATATCCGCCAACACGATCGACTGCATGAAAAGCGGCGCGATATTCGGCGCCGCTTCAATGATCGACGGAATGGCGGAACGATTCGAGGCAGAACTGGGAGAGCGCGCACAAGTAATCGCCACAGGAGGCCTAGCCGAAGCCGTATACCCCTACTGCCGCCGCGAAGTAACCCACGATGCGAACCTGATACTGCGAGGCCTTAACATAATCTATGAGAAGAACAAGAACAAGTAACGCCTGACGCGCTCTGCGGAGCGTAATTGATAGTTGATAATTGAGAGTTGAGAGTTGAGAATGAAGAGACGTTCCCTGTCCTAATTATCAACTTTCAATTTTCCATTTTCAATTGTACCTTAACGACAGGCATTATCTTGTTTTAATTACCGTTGTTGGTCGTTAAGGTACCAACTCCTAACTTCCCCAAGCTTTCCATCTCGTCGGCGATGTCCTTCAGGCCGTATTTTTCGTATGTTTCGCGTGTGGGCCAGCCTGTTTTCTTGTCCCAGCCGCGCCTTTCGTAATAGATGTCAACAAGGTCGTTCCAGTCTTCCCAGCTCACG
>Ga0099364_10010186_pt1 | contig 12958 bp, 16 predicted proteins | sample TergutTh196P3_FD_73070 | JGI IMG/M metagenome (GOLD analysis project Ga0099364, IMG submission 73070) | Microcerotermes parvus P3 segment gut microbial communities from Pointe-Noire, Republic of the Congo - Th196 P3 | ecosystem: Host-associated > Arthropoda: Insects > Digestive system > Gut ...
AATTCAAGCGTTTTTTTGGGAAAACCACCACCCCCGCCGCAAGCCTCCCTCGCGCAGCGAGTTCTTGGGTATTAAACCCCTCGCCATGAATAAAGTCCGCGGATTAATGCGTCTTATCCTTTTACTGCCCCGGCTGTCAAACCAGAAATTATATACTTGTTCGCCAAAAGAAATAAAATAACTACCGGTAATACAGTAACTGTGGCTCCTGCGGAAAGGCTGCCCCATTGAGTGCCCCAGGTTCCCACCAGGCGGATTACTTCTACACAGAGTGTCCGTACATTTGCCGAGGAAGTAAAGGTATTCGCAAACAGGAAGTCATTCCAGCCCATCAGAAAAGAATAAGTCCCGGTGGTAATAATGCCGGGTGTTGTTAATGGCAGTGCAATATAGATCAATGACTTAAAAGAACTTGCGCCGTCCAGATAAGCGCTCTCGAATAATTCTCCCGGAAGGCCGGCAAAATATGATGACAGGAGCAGGAAGCAAAAGGGAATGGTAAATGTAGTATAACTTATTATCAAAGCCCAAAATGTATTTATTAATCTGAAATTCTGTAAAATAATAAAAAGAGGAATAACAAGCAATATTGTAGGAACCATTTGCAGTGCCAGGATAAAACGGCCGATAAACAAGCGTCCCTTTACTCTTAAAACCGAAAGAGCATAAGCTGCCGGGATAATTGCAGCAAGGGACACTATTACAGTAAAGCCCGCAACAATGACTGTATTGATAAAATGTCTTCCGATATTTGCATGGAGAAATATTGTCTGGTAATTTTCAAGTGTGACTCTTGGCGGGAGAAAATAAAACTCACTTGAAATAATAAATTCATTGGGCTTGAATGACGCTGTAATAAGCCAAAAAAATGGAAAAAGGATAAGAACAATAAAAAACAGCATTACAATTCCAACAAGGACTACTCTATGGTTGTCATAACGGTAATAAATATTGTCCCCGGTTAAGGATATTTGTTTTTTCATCAATCCTCTCCCAGGACAAAACGGTTATATAAAGGCCCTACAGCTATCATAAGAACAATAAAAATTATAATTCCCATTGCGCTGGCATAGCCCATATTAAAATTGCTGAAAGCCTGGCGGTATAACAAAGTAGGAAGCACTTCTGTTGCATGCAATGGCCCGCCTCCGGTTAAAAGGTGTATAACATCAAAATTGCTAAAAGTCCAGATAATATGAAAGATTATTATTACTGCAGAGGTGGTTTTTATACCCGGTAGTGTTACATTCCAAAAACGGTTCCAACCAGTAGCTCCATCAACTTCTGCTGCTTCATATAGCTCCCTTGGAATAACTGACAATGCAGCTGTAAGGGTTATGGTAAAAAACGGAAAACTGCGCCAAACATTGATAAAGATGACTGTCGGCATGGCAGTACTCATATTGCCAAACCAGTTGGCATGGTGCATGCCGGGAATACCTAATGCAGTCAATGTCTGGCTTAAAAACCCAAAGTTTGGCGCCAAAAGGAATCTCCATACCATGGAGTTAATCGCTATGGGTACTGCCCAGGGGAGCATAAGCAGGGCCTTGGAAGCATTTTTCATTTTGGCAAATTTACTGCTTAATGCAAGGGCAGCTGCAAGGCCAACAAGATATTCAAAAATAACTGAAAAGAATGTAAAAATAAAACCATTTCCCAGGGTTTTGAGAAACAGAGGTTCTGCTGTAAAAAGCCTTATATAATTATCCAATCCAACAAAACGTTCTGTTCCAGGCCGGGTAAGGACTCTATTCCACAAACTTAATACAAAGGCATTCCCAAGGGGATATAGGTAAATTAAAAAGATAAACAGGGCAATGGGAATAAAGTAAAGGTATGCTTTCCATGTTTGCCTGTGTGACATGACAGTTCCTTAAAGAAACGATTATGCCGCTGCAACAAACGACGTTTCAATGTCGTTTTTTATCGTAATTTACGGCATAATCGCATTCTTCTATTATCTTACCTGTTTACTTCTGTATCAAGATAAGTTCTTACCTTGTTGAAAAAATCCTGAGCGCTCTGACGGGGAGTCATGCGCTGGTAAAGGACTTCCTGCACATTGACCATGGATGCCTCAAAAACAGGCTGCAAGGGGATTGCAGGGAATGTAAAACCATCTCTGGCTGTTTCAAGGAATGTACCTCTCCAAATTGGATCATTGACCCAATGGGAGGACTGGGGAGCATCACTGCGGGCAGGGAGATTATCAATTCGGAAAAGATAAGCCATATTGTCACGGCCATATAACCATTTGCCAAAATCAATAACTGCTTGCCTGTTTCCTGTAAAACCTCCTACACCTTCAACTTTAACTTCCATGTATGTAGAAGGATTTGTATGATAGGGGAAAGGTGCTGTGCGCCATGAAGAGCCGGTTGGGCTTTCCTGCGCGCGGCCAGACATCCATGCTCCGTTTTGCACCATGGCAATAGTGCCTGTAGCAAATGCCGGGTCCATATCATCCCATTCCCAGCCAATGGAAAACGGCGGAACTGATTGGTCAACAAACATCAGGTCAAAATAAAACTGGAAAACCTGCTCTGCCTGATCAACAGTAAAACCAGGAACCCATCTGCCGCCCTGCTGCACTGCCAACTCAGCCCTGTTTACTGAATAAAGGAAAACAGCGAATTCCTGGGGTCCGCGGATCGCACGTGTGGAAGAACAAAAGGCAAAACCATAAGTACCGCCGCCGGTCAATCTTCTTGACGCTTCCCTAAGATCGGTCCAGGTTCTTGGCACTTGAACTCCTGCGTTCCTTAAAAGATCTTCACGGTACACCAGAGTTCTGGTGGAAGCAACTGAAGGGATTCCGTAAATCCTGCCGTCAACTGTTGCCACTTTCCATGCGCTTTCAGGGAAAGCATTAAAGTCTGCCCAGGCTCTCATCTCATCCGTGATGTCGGCGATAAGTCCCATTTGGGCAAATTCCGGCACCCACTCACCCAGCATGTGGATAAAATCAGCACCCGTTCTTGCCTGCCCGCTGACTATGGCCCTTTCACGTATCTGATCGTAGGTCATGGCATTGTGATTAATTCTGACACCTGGGTTGCTTTGTTCATACTCAGCGTATTTTTCCCTGTGGGCAATGCCGTCATTACCCGACCCCTGGGCAGGGTCAAACACATTCATGTACTCAATGGTAGTTACAGCCTCTTGCCTGCTGCAAGAGTTAACCATTAAACCGAGAATCACTGTCATTAACAACATGACAACTATTCTTTTCATAACTTACCTCCAAATAATGTTATCAATAGCCGTTTATAAAAAACGGTTTGATACAAATTAATGCCCGCCGTGCTTTGCGTACTGGGGCAGCCATTCAGACTCTGCGTTAAGCATCTCATCAGCCATGGCACATACCTCCGGCGGGGTACACACTGCGCCGACCAATGGATCCAAAAGCATAGCCTGCTTTAGTTTTTGGGGATTTCCCTCTATTGCCGCTTCTACTGCAAGTCGCTGGACTGCAATGCTTTGGCTGCAAATCGCAGCACATGGGAAGGGCAATTCCCCTACCAAAGGAATGTTAATTCCATTGCGGTCAACATAACCGGGAACCTCGACAACAGCATCAAAGGGAAGGTTTGATATAGCTCCCCTGTTAATCACATTAAAGTGACCGCGGTAAATACGGCCTGTTTCGGTTGCTTCAATAATATGGGAGCCATGTTCTGTTGAACGGTTTTCTGCAGAATACTTTGCCGGTTCCATGGTTTTATATTGCCGTGCCTCTTCTTCAAATTGTGCCCGCAGTTCCCGGCAATGCCGCAGATAACCGCCGTTTTCTCCATGTATCCAGTCAGAATAGTCTATCCATTTGTCTATTTCATCCGGCCTTTTACGATACCAGGCCAGGTATTCTGAAAGGTGGCCGTTACTCTCTGTGCTGTAATAGCCAAAGCGTTCAAGAATATCAATGCGGACCTTTTCCTGCTTGCTGTATTCAGGATGTTTCTTAAGTCCATCGAGGAGTTTCCCCCTCATATCCTTTCCCTGGTGCAGAATCTGTATATACCAGGTTTGATGGTTTATTCCGGCACAGATAATATCCACTTCGGAAAGAGGCAGATTCAATACATTGGCAATCTGTGCATGACCATGCTGAACCCCATGACAAAGCCCCAGGGTGTGTACCCCTCCGTAAGTATTGGCTGCCCATGTATTCATGGCATTGGGATTTGAATAATTGAGTAAAAAGGCATCCGGTTCTGAAACTTCTTTTATATCTTTGCAAATATCCAGCATAACCGGTATTGTTCGCTGACCGTACATAATACCGCCGGCGCTTATGGTATCTCCTACGCATTGATTTACTCCGTACTTCATGGGTATCTCTACGTCCAGAGCAAATGCGTCAAGCCCGCCCACGCGGATAAAAGAGAATATGTACCTTGCTTCCTTAAGTGATTCTCGGCGATCCATGGTTTTTGAAAGGCGGACGTTTTTAAGATTGTTGGCCTTAATATCCCTGTCCAGAATATTGTAAATCATCTCAAGATTGGCGCTGTCTATATCCATAAGGGATATTTCAATATTTTGCAGAGCTGGAACACTTAGAATATCAGTGACCATTTTCCTTGTAAAACCAACACTGCCAGCACCAAGAAAAGATATTTTCATTAATATTTCCCCTGTTGATTGGATGATAAATCAGTTATTTTATGAAGAAAATATGCCGCTTGTGCTTTTGATAGCACATATGAATCAAAAACGCTTATTTCTGTTATTTATTTCCGTTTATTTATGCTATACTGTTATTGTGAAACATTTACCGGATCAAAAGTTTTCACAATTACCCATAGTACGTCTGCCTTCCAGGTATTCCAGCAGAAAATTCCCGCTTCATGCGCTTACGGTTTTGTCCGGGCATAGTATTGAAAATTCCAGCGATTATTACAATGACGGAAAAACCAAGGAAATGTCTTCGTACGGGGTTTGGCAGTATACACTCTCCGGCAAAGGGCGGATAGACCTTAAAACAGGGTCCCATGATCTGCTTCCTGGTTCATTGATGGTTGTTTCTGTTCCCGGCCCCCATGTTTATTACCTTCCCGAAGATTCTGATTCCTGGGAATTTGTATTTCTGGTTATGATTGGACGGGAAGCCATGCGCATTACCCGCATGATTGAACGAAATTTGGGAAACCTGCTTAACACCGATAAAACAGGCAAAACTCTTTCCTTGCTCTATGAAATGCTGAATAAACTTTTTTCAGGGGTTATAGATGATCCATTCAGCAATTCCTGTTACACATACCAGCTTTGCATGACTTTGCTTGGAGAAATTGGAGACTTTAGCGATAAGATTGAAAAGCAGCCATTTAAGGAGCTTATACAATTTCTTAAAGAAAATCTTTACCGCGATATTTCGGTGGAGGAAATGGCGGAAGTAATGCGTCTTTCCCGCTCTCATTTTACACGGCTATTCAGCAGGGAAATGGGCTTAAGTCCCCGTATGTATCTTGAAGATCTTAGGCTAAAAACTGCAATGGGCCTCCTTTTTAATGAGCAGATCAGCGTTAAAGAAACAGCCGCCCTTTGCGGTATTTATGATGTGAATTATTTCTGCAGGCTGTTCAGGAAACGTTATGGTATCTCTCCAGGTAAATATAAAGAGAGGGCATTGCGCTAAAATGCGGTTCTTATAAAGCGGAATCGTTACGTGTCCCGGAAAGCCAGGACAAATAATCAACATATCGCTGAAACAGTTTCCCCTTGGGAGACTCCAGAATAAAAAACCCAAACTCTATGGAATTACCCATGTCGTGAACCCATTTGAAATCAACAGCCAGATCAAATTTCCCAATACCGGCGGTTTTCTCCGGAATAATTTCAACTGAATACCGTGCCCCGGTTCTTATTTCTGTTTTCTTATGACATTTAAGGCAGCCGCCTGTTATACTAAGGTCCTTGACCAGGATTTCAATTTTATTAATCCCCATGATCCGTGCTTTGGCTGTAGAACTATATCTTACATGCTTCCTTTGATCCAGATTGGCCATGGAAATATTTTGTCGCATATTCTTTTATTTGACAAGTGAGCTTGTTCCGCTATGTCGCCGTTCCGCTAACTATATGCCGCCCGGCTCTACATGCTTTAGGTATAAGGCCATGGCAGTACCCATGAGCGCGTGGACATACGGGGCTTTGCCCATTCCGTAAAATGCTTCTTTCCATGGCACTGTTTCAACGCTGATATGTTCATCATCATCCAGGGACTGCGGGCCAATATTGATCAAGTCTTCCGCCAGATAAAAATGCACGGTATTGGACAGTATTGCGGGATTTGGGCCAAACTCGCCCAGCTTGGTTATTTTTCCAAACTCATAGCCGGTTTCTTCCTTTAATTCCCGCAGGGCAGCCTGGGCGCTGTCTTCATCCTTTTCCATGACCCCGCCGGGAAACTCAAGGCTCAGTTCATTTATACCATGGCGCCACTGTCTTACCATGACAAATTGCCTGCCTTGTTCCGTATCCACAGCCGGAATTATAATAGCCCAGTCAGCGGCATCCAGGACAGTAAAGGTCTTTGGTTTATTTTTTGGGGAATGGCTTATCCTTTCGCCGACTTCAAAAATCGAACACCTGTAAACAATTTTTTTGCTTTTTTCTTTCCAAATCAAAGAATTGTCCATATAATTATAGTATCTTTTTATAATTGTTTTGAAAATGCCTTTGCCGCGTTTATGTTTGTTAATGCGGCTTAATACAGGAGGAATTGGAATTATATGGGGTTTGAGTTTGTCCCTGAAAGGGATTTATTATACCTGGCTTTTATCTTTTTTGGCGCGGCTCTTGGCTTTATTCTTAACCATTGGAGAAGACGGATTACAAAGCGCAGGCGGGATCTTTCGCTGACCTTCGCCTTTTTGTTGTTATCCGGTGCGGTAGTTTCTTTTGCGATCATGCTTATTTTTACCGGAGGCAGGCTTCCAGGCAATTAATATCGCGCGATTGACACCGCATTAATTTTTACCCATACTTAAAAAAATGAAATTGGCTGATAAAATAACATTTTTGCGTCTTATATTTGCGCCGGTCTTCTTTGTTCTTTTTATCAGGCCCGGCATGAATGGAAGTTTTTTTGACAGCTTATGGTATTTGGCTGTTTTATGGTTCATTTTTCTGGTCGTGGAAGCAAGCGATTTAATTGACGGTAGAATTGCGCGTCTCCGCAATGAGGAAAGCGATTTTGGCAGACTTTTTGATCCGTTCGCGGATGTCATGGTACGGGTGACATATTTCCTGTGTTTTGTCATTATGGGAATTCTCCCTGTAATTCCCTTTCTGGTGATCCTTTACCGGGAATTCGGCATTCTTTTCCTCCGCATCCTGATGATGAAAAAAGGCATTGCCATGGGAGCGCGCACGGGCGGGAAATTGAAGTCCACCGCTTATATGCTTACCGGCCTCCTCTGCCTTGTTTCATTCTCCATTGAGAGGCTGGGTTTCCGGGATATGGTTCCGTATTTTAACCTGGCAGCCATTATTCTTTTTATTTTATCCATGGCGCTTGCGCTTGTTTCTTTTGTGGATTATCTGATAATCTATTTTAAGGCCTAAACCCGCCGATAATATACTTACTTGCTTTTTTTTTGAAAATTTGTGTTATAATCCTGGGTTATTCAGGAAAAAAATTAAATGATTAATGTTATTTTGGTTATTATAGTATGTATTGCTCTTGTTCTGTCCCTGATAACGGGAATTTATGCCCTGTTTCAGAACTTATGTTCCAAAAAAAAATATTTTTTGCTTATGCAGGTAACCATTGTCATTTATCTTTTTGGTTATCTTCTGGAGCTTACCAGCAGCAATGCTGGCGAGGCATTTGCGGCTGTCAGAGTTCTGTATGTTGGCTCATATTTTGTACCTGTTTTTGCCCTGTTTTTTGTTGCCGATTATTGCGATATCAAACTTTCAAAGTTTATTGTAAAAATTCCCATGCTTATTTTATCCCTTGCAATAGTATTAATCACCTGGACTACAAAGTACCACGGCCTTATTTATCAGGATTACAGTTTTGGCGGCAGCGTCATCAATCATCTGTTTTTTACACCCGGCCCGCTTTACTCTATTATCAGTTTTTATCCTTTTTTATGCATGATCATTATCATATTTATGCTGATTCAGCAGATTAAAAAAACAGATAAAAAATACCGCAGGCAGCTTTTTATTATTCTGCTTTGTGTGATAATTCCTATATTGGCCAATGGAATTTATGTTATCTCCGTTATTACAGGCCTGAATAAACTTCAAATATATTTTACTCCCCATTCATTGGCAATTATGAGTTTCTGCCTTTATCTGGGAGTTGTGCGCTTTAATTTGTTTGAGGTAATTTCAACAGCTACTTTGACTGCCATGGAACATATAAGGGAAGGCATAATATTTATTGACGGAGATGACGGCTACCTGTCTTCCAATCGGGCTGCAGCAAAAATGCTTCCCGGCATTACCAAACTTCTAAAGGGAGAATCCATATTTAATACAAAAAACTGGCCTGGCGAGCTGTCAAAAATAGAAAACGGCGCTGTTGAAATTGCCATTAAAAACGGGAGCACCAGATATTATACAGCAAGCATAAGCCCGTCAGCAGCCGAAAACAGAAACCTAAATTCAAAAATGATGCTTTTTACCGATATTACCGACAATGTTAATTTAATGAAGGAACTTGAAAATTCCGCTTATATTGATTCGCTTACATGCATTTATAACAGGAAACATTTTAACGAATTGGCCAGGGTAGAAATCGAAAGGGCATTAAGATCCGCCCAGCCAATATATGTCGCAATGCTTGACCTGGATTATTTTAAGAACATTAATGATACTTACGGACATGCTGCCGGAGATCAGGTATTGAGAAGCTCGGCGGAAATTATTCAGCATACAATTCGTTCCTATGACCTCCTGTGCCGCTACGGGGGAGAAGAATTTGTCCTTATGATTACAGCCCTTGATGAAACTGAAGCATATAGGCTGGTAGAAAGAATCCGCGAGAATATCGAAACCTGTGTAATATGTTATGAAAGCATAGACTTAAATATAACCTGCAGCATAGGAATCGCCAGATTTATGGAAGCCGATACCCTGGAAACCGCATTAAAAAAAGCGGATGATTCGCTTTATGCTGCAAAAAATGCAGGCCGGAATTTTGTAAAAATGTACGGTAAATAAGCCGGTTTTGCATCATTATCTTTGTTACGGCCATGCTCCAATGCCCGGCCTTAGAAGTTTTACATCGCCGCTTCTCATGTCCAGTACCGTGGAAAAAACCCTGTCCCTATCTTCGCCAGGATCAAGAATCAGATTGAGTCCTGTAATTGCTTCCAGTTCCCATCCCCCTTCAAAAAGGGAGTCTTCCTTGTAGGAAACGCCGCCTTCTTCGGTTTCGCTTTCTGTTAAGTCAGCATCATGGTCTCCGGTCATGGTTTTTTTTGCGGTAATGCCGTAGAGCGGGCTGCCAAGGTTTTTTATTACGGACATGGGTATGGGGTGGTCAGGAAGTTTTACGCCGATTTCCCTGCGTTTAAGGCTAAGGGTTTTTTCTGTACCCAAAAGAGTCTTTAGAATGAATACATAGGGCCCCGGGGCAAGCCGGTTTATTATTCTGAAACGGGTATTGTCCAGACTGCACCATTCGCCAAACTGCGAAATACTGGAACAAAGAAGGGTAAAATACCTCTCGTCTCTTTCTCCGGAAATGGACCTGAGCTTTTTTATACCTTCGCGGGATTGAGTTGAACAGACTATGCTCCAGCTTGTATCCGTAGGTAATCCGATAATCCCTCCTTGTTCAAGGATTTTAACGGATTTATGGAGAACCCTGTCATCAATATTATTTGGAGTTATATATTCAATCATATATACTATTAACTGCTATGGGACCCAGATAAGTTTTTCCGGTTCTGATTCTTTAACATAAATTTTCTTGTAAAGTCCTGAAGGCTCAACCCCGGGATTTTCCGGAAAATAAGTCGCCCGGAAGAACCACACCACATCCGCCATGACTCTTGCTGAATTGGTCGGCGCATAACGATACCATATTTCCTCGTCCTCAAGGATTTGTCTGGTTTTTGCATCAAGAGTCAGTTCGCTGTCCGTAAGGCGGCGCAGTTCGGTACGAAGCCCGCCGTAATGGGTGTTTCCAACGCTAAGCATACGAAGATGCTTATGTTCGTCCATCCAGTAAATCTCGTAGACCCCTGCTACTGACGGAACGCTGCTTGTTATTGTCCACCTGTCCGCAATGGCAAGCTGCGACCATTGAATAAAATAGTAGGCGTTTTCGCCTTTTTCCTTGACTGTAATACCCGGAACCATAAGATTAATGTATCATAAGCAAGAGAAAGAGAAAAGGGAAAAAAGCCTGCTTGGCGCGATACCTCTTGAAGGCATGGATCTGATGGTCAACCCTGTGAGCCAGGAACTGACAGGCATCCACGGCGATGAGGTAGAATTTTTGGCGCTGTAATTATTGCCCACGGGTAGTGGATAGTGAGTAGTGGTTAGCCAAGTGATTAGGCTGTTATCCGCTCCTCATTAATTATCCTGCAACTTCGCGGACCCACAACTCTACTTGGCCATCACGAAATTCAATAGTAACCTGATAATGCCCATTACGACCCAGTCTTAGTCCGGAAGGAGCCGGTAAAGCAAAATATGAATATTCGTTCGAAATATTACTGCTTGTGGCTTTACCGTCTGCTTGTATTGCTCTTGTTATTTCATTCGCGTTGTTCTGTGTACCATTCATAATATAAAGACGAAGGTTGCGAGTCTGGCTGTTATAAGTGTATGATACCGTCGTTCCGGCAGGCTGTGGTAAATTGGGCAGATTACATTGACTGAATATCGAAGCCGTGGGCCAGCCGCGGGTTTCGCCGGGGTACTGCTGTGCTTGCTGCATCTGCTGCTGATCCCGCTGCGCCTGTTGCATTGCCTGCTGCTGCTGCTGCAAAATCTGCGGCTGTTGTTGCTGCGCCTGCCGTGCCGCATCAAGAGCGCCCTGATTTTGCCCTGACACACGGGACTGGATTTCCAAAATCCGCCGTTGAAACTCCGGCAGGGTGATCCTTCCCGCTTCAAAATCAGCGGCAAGCTGTTCCATTTCCCGTGCGGTTGCCTCGTCAAAGTTCTGCGCCTGTACCTGTGGCACAACCGCCAGTCCAATAACCATTAAAGCAACAACCAAAAGTAAACTTTTCTTCAACATAAAAAACTCCTTATATAAGTTATAAATCAAAAAGTAAAAGTTATAACTTCTACCTTTTCTCTTTTACCTTTTCACTTACCTGTGAATTTTGGCTATACGAAAAACAAGAGTATCGTTTTCCAGTATCAGATCAAGATGATAACCAGTCCCGCCATCAGGATCAGGAACCCACATCCGGTATATGTTGCTGTTGTTTAGTCTCTCCAGTTGTTTACCGGTTGCTTGTTCAATCTGACGTCTTAAATCATTAAAAGTTGTCTGGTTTGCGTTTGTTTGGTAAATGTCAAAACTGTGTACCGGACTGGTCATTGCGCCCCTATACGTGGTAAAAGACGCTCTTGTTCCGGTTCCCTGTGTAAACGGGCCATAGCCGCAAATATCAACAACGCCTTCTGTACCGCGCATCGGAGGCCAGCCGGCCAACGAACCAGGCCAGCGTTCCTTAACTGCCTCCGATACAGCCATTATCTGCTGTACTGCTTGTGCGGAACCTGAATTAAGAACCCTTAACTCATTTATCTCTCTTTCAACAGGTGCAAAAAGTCTTGTTGCTTCAGCATTGCTTATTCTCCCTTCATTAAAACGGAGCTGAATGTTTATTTGCTGTTCAAGAAGTTCCTCAAAACGTCTTAATTGCGCCTGTGTGTAAGTGGGCATGGCTTGTTGTTGTCTTTGCAGTGCGGCCTGCTGCCCTTCGAGAATTTCTATCCAGCGCCGTGTGTATTCTTCCTGCGTAATTTTTCCAGCCTGTAAATCAGCGCCTAACTGCTCCATCTGATTCATCCAGTAACTTTCATCCTGCGCCTGAACAAGCGTCAGCCCAATTACCAGCAAAACAGCCAGTAGAAAAATACTTTTCTTTATCATACATAAACCCTTGCGTAAGTATTTGTCACTGTACTTCCTGTTAGTAAATAAACCCGCTAATATCGACGTTTGTGTCCATATCGCTCATATCCACATGTTCATTTTGCAGTCCAAATGACAAATTGAACCCTTCAGCCCATTCCGCTGCGTGTCTGCCGGTTGCTAACTCATATTCATCACCTTGTTCATTATGAAAGACAATCCCAATTTTCGATGTTCCCGAATAAAGGTAAGCCCAGGTGCCTATGCGAACAACAAAAGTAACAACGTGATCCGGTCCGGTTGACTCATCAGCGCCAGGAAATAAATCCTGAACAAGACTTTCATGCTCTTCAACAAAAGTGATTTTATCTTCGCTAAGCGTGAAATCTCCCATTACTTCTAAGCCCCCAGGGCCCATTTGACCGCTATATACCCCGCGATACTTCGCTGCAATATTAGCTCCGGGCTGGTCGCCACCACCGCTGCCGCCTCCGCCAGCCGGCCCGCCATCAGCGCCTCCGCATCCCACAAGAGCGAACACCAGCATGACCGCCGCCAAAACAGCCATCATTCCAAAAACCCTTTTCTTCAACATAAAAAACTCCTCTTTTCGTGCGGCCAACTGTCCGCACATTTAATATCAAACAGGAAGCAACGCTTCCTTAAAAACAAAAAAGTCCATAAAGCGTCCAACGGACACAAACAATATGAACTGCTGTTGCCAAATAAATTTGATCCTCAAATTTTGCACGCAGAGACGCAAAGACACGGAGAAGGATAATAATTCATAATGCATAATGTATAATTCACAATTGTTAATAACGCAGTTTGCATTTTTAATTGTGCATTGTGCATTTCTTCCTTTCTTCCCTTGGCGATCTTTGC
>Ga0099364_10010187_pt1 | contig 12955 bp, 11 predicted proteins | sample TergutTh196P3_FD_73070 | JGI IMG/M metagenome (GOLD analysis project Ga0099364, IMG submission 73070) | Microcerotermes parvus P3 segment gut microbial communities from Pointe-Noire, Republic of the Congo - Th196 P3 | ecosystem: Host-associated > Arthropoda: Insects > Digestive system > Gut ...
TCTTTATAAAATTCAATATCTTCCATATTCGATGTTTTAATTGCCAGTCATGTAGGGGCGAACCTATGTGTTCGCCCATTATGTGTTCGCCCATTATGTGTGTTCGCCCATTATGTGTGTTCGCCCGTTTGAGGGCAAACACACAGGTTTGCCCCTACATGTGCACCCGCAATAATGGTAGCCCATACCATATTCGTAATTCGTAATTCGTAATTTACAATGGGATGAATCCCATTGTTATTACCCAGCTACTACTTTTTGAATAATCTTCAGCTTGTCGCCCGCTTTGACGCCGTAGTCTTCCATGCTTCGGTCTTCGCCGGTGGCGGCTGTAGCGTGAAAAATTGTCTTACTTTCCTGTTTCGCGAGGTAGTAAGTGATCCGTTGTCCGTTGTTATCATATTCCGGTAGATGCCAGAATTTATCGGGGTATGTATTCGACAGTTTTTTCAGGTTTTCCATTGTCACTTTGAGGGTATACAAGGGATTAGCGCTGAAAAGAACCGTTTTTTCCTTGAAGGTGATATAGACTTTGATGCGTCCTTCCTCTTTGTTTTCTTCATTAGCCATAGTATATATTTTATCGTTTCGTTCAAACTAAATTTAATTTCTCCATCCCTGCGGCGGTTTTTTATAATTCGGACTCCGAAAAAATTCAAATTTGTTTTTGAAGATGATATATTGCATATCTTCGCTTGGAATCTCTACCGTAGCCTCCTTCGTTTGCAGGGAAAACTGAAATTGATTAGCGGATGCACCTACTTGAATAGTCAGGTTGCCTTCCTGCTCCGGTTCTGTGCCAAAGCACTGTTGGAAGGTCTCTATCAGCTTTGGCTCATCAATCCAAAAATAGCCGCCATACTGTTTTTTGCCGTTCCGCCAGTTCAAGACGATTTTATACGGTTTTGCCCGCATGTCATGCGCCGCATATTCGTCTGACAGCGTAGTATTCAATTCGCCGTTGAAATAATAGAGTTCGATACCTTCAAATTCGTCGTCTTTTTCAAATTTCGGCGTGATGCAGTAGTTGAACTTCTGCATGTACCGATCAAAAAGCGCAGGGTCGGGCAATCCGTTAGCCCGTAAGTTATCAGCAGCTTCTTTGCACGACGTCAGCGCTTTTTCGGCATATTCTTCCCGGCTGAGCTGCGAGCGGGGCGCAAACTCTTTCATAGACATCGTTATTTCTTTGCCTTGCAGCCAGCCCACTTCGGTCGTCATCCCATGCCCCGATAGCCATAGCGCCAGTTTGCCATAAGGCGCCATCCCTGCTATAAGCGTATTATATGCAGGTTTTTTGGTCTGCTCATTTCTTGACCCTAATAAGGCTTCTATCTTATCTTTGGGCAACTCGTCTACGACGGCATAAAATTTATGATCAACGATAGAAAACCATCCTATGATGATAAATTTGGGCGCCGGACGTGTCTCGCTCGATAGGTGCATAGAGACGGGCGTTCCCCATTTGTTGGCAAAAGGTAAAGCCGGGGGAATACGTGTTTTCGATAAATCTTCCGCCAGGAAATCTCCCGTTACTATTTCTGTCGGATAGAGTAGGGGCGCGTTGCCGCTGGCCAACCATGCGAATGTGTTGTTACTGTCCATATTAGTCATTTTTCTCTAAAAATCTTTTATTTCTAAACCGTATCGAAGTTCCACCTAAATCAGAAAATACTTCGTCAGGATCATTCAGGTTCTTATATTTGCCGATATGGTCATAACAAATCTCAACGATACCGGGATGCGATAAGGAATCAATTTTCGGTTTCAACATATCTATGGAAGCATCATCGGCATAACCAAAAAGATCAAAATGTAAAGAGAGCTTTTGACCCGTCGGAGCCATGCCTACTTTATCTTCTATCGCCGCAAATGACAAATCTACCGCTTCCTGACTCGCAAATTCTCTAAATTCCGGACTAACGCTTTCTTCTTCGTCGTCTTCTTTTGGTTTAAAGTCGGAAGTAAATACCGATCCTTGCGCATAAATCCGGTAATTATAATCATTCCAAAAATTCTCTCCTCCGTTCTCAAACAACCCCCCGATATAATCCGGTTCCATATCAAAAATAATCGAGCGAAGAGACCCAAGGGGGTCAAAGCCATTTAATGACACATATTCATTATTCAAAACGGAACCCACTGCGTCATCGACCATTCCAGTGTATTTGTCCTTTAAATCCTTCCCCGTGTCAATATAACCGACAATGGTATCTTTGATGTCTAAACCTGATTGTATAAGGTTTGATACAGGATTGTCAGGAAGCATCTCGATGATATTCTTTGCCGTCCCTTCAATCATCGAGGCAATCTTCATCGCTTTAGAGTCCTGTACATAGTTTTCAGCATCGTTAAGCCATTGTTCTCCCGCTTTCCGTTTGTTACCCAGAAAATTCATCCAAGTATCAATCTCGTGAACATCAAAGAATACGCCAAAATACATATCCAAAGATTTCTCCTGATTTTCTTTTTGCTCGGACATATCATATCCGGCTGCTCCACCTGAATCTTGCATAATATTATTGTTTTAAAAATTCATTATTTACCTGTAACCGATGAGGTATTTTCATCTTCTATCTTTATCACCCCTGTCCACATACACATCAGCTTGCTATTCGTCATCAAGGCGGGCTGCCCGAATGCTTTCACATTCATTTTTCCGTTTATCCAGGGTGATGTCGTGTTAGGAACGCAAGGCATGGGTTGTAATTTGCCCGCGTTGGATGCCGTAGCAGTTGCTACCGTCGGGTTTGACGGGGATTTGCACATTCCAAACGGTTGAATATTCGTCAAAGGTTGATGGTCCATGATGTTGGCGATGTCTTTACCTTCATAACGACCCGATTTTCCGACGACTACCAACATTGAAGGCGCATCTCCCATCATACATTTCAGTTGTGCTCCATTACATACATATTTTGCCATACCTCTTTCTTTTTAATTGATTCTAACAACAGCGGCATACAAATCTATTTTGTCTCCGCCGTCCATCTTGATCGCATTTTTGGATTTCTCATCAATATCGCTTCCGTAAATCTCCAATTTACCGTTTGCCTCTATCCGCATATAGTCAGAAGTGAGTTGATAATCAGCATCAATGGTTTCATCTTTGCTGCCTTTGACTTCAACCGTTTGATTGGCGCCTACATATAAGGAATCGTTTATGCCAACGGTGGTATCCATATTACCGCCTGCGCTTATAGCGATACTTCCGCCGGCGCCGATGATGATATTTTGCTTGGCATAGAGTTCGATATTGCCTTTCGATTCTAATTTTATCTTTTTCTCGTCGGTCGAAAACGTCAGGATATAGTTTTCCTTCAAATTGTCATAAATGCGGATATAACCGTCCTCGCCCATGTCTCGAATCTCGATGGTGTGCCCGTTCCGGGTGCGGATGGCTTTAACGTCGTTAGAGGCCGTATACCATTTCCCCTTGTCGGGACAATCTAAGCCATTGTAAAGCGTTCCTATCACGTATGGCTTTTCCGCATTCCCATGAACAAAACCGACCATTACTTCTTCACCTTTTTCGGGAATATAGTAGAATCCTTTGTTTATTCCCCCGTGCGGCTGGGCTATGCGCACCCAAGGCGTCCATATTTTAGGCGGTTGCCAGATAAATTCTAATCGTACGCGACCTAATTTTTCAGGGTCATTGTTGTCATATATTGAAGCAAATTGAGTGGGCGCAACCGGATAAACGTCGCAATTATGATACGGAGGATACTCGCACTTGCCGGAAATAGCCATAAATTCATTTTCATAAAATCCGTTTTGATGCGCTTTGTGGACTATTTTGTATACGAATAACTCTTCATGATCATAAACTCCGGTTTGATTATTATCTTTATCGTAAAAGTCTTTAATTGTAAAACGCTTGCCTATCATCATATCCGCGCGAACGGTTGAACCGGAGCAAACCGATATTTCCGATTTATCTCCCAAATATTGCGCTTTCACCGATATTTCGAGTTCATCAGCGTCGTTTTCTTCCAGCATGGCGCAATGGAGGAGTTCACGGTTTCTTTTCTGATAGAGCGTTTGTGACATGTCTTTTAATTCCTTCGTAAATAATCCTTCGCCGGAGGAAGTATCTATATCTTTAGGCTCTTTTTGAAAAGATGTTTTTAAAACATAGTTGGCGCTTCCGTGTACAAAGTGGTCATGGGTGATTTTTGCGGAATACTGATAATTCAGCATATCGGTACGGGCATAGAGTTGGATAGCAGGTGGCGCTTCTTTCAGTTTTCCGAACACCAATTGTTTGCCATCGTGATAAAGCCATTCGCCGTAACGCTGTGCCAATCTGACTAAAAATTCGTAATTACTTTCCTTATATTGAACGGAATAAGGAATAGCGGTCGTGAATCCGGGGTCTATCGTTTTCTTAAACTTGTAAGGTTCAATCGTTGCCGCCACAATTTCCTGTAATGTGTTACCTGAAAAAGCGGTACAGTTGTTATTGTCTATCAGTATATAGTCATCGCTGAAGGCGGTTACATGGATAAGAATTTCGGAGACCAACTCACTGCGCGATACCTCAATATTGAATACCGTGCCTTCAAACTCTAATGTTTCGTTTTGCAGTTCTGCCTTTTCGTCGTAACGTTCCGTTTGGATCATGCAGGTCAATGATTTCCCGATCAGCGCTTTAGGAACGGCAAAGCTAACTTCGGGTTCCTCTTTTAAAAATTTTCTTTTCTGCATGGTAAACCGAAATTCATTCGGTTTCAAGACCTCCTGCGTCCATACGATATTCAGAAAATTATAATCTTCAGCGTATGGCTTTCCGTCAATCTTGATGTCTATTTTTTTGATGGATGTTGACATATACGGTATGTTTTAATTTTTCAAGCCTTGTCAGACAAGTAGTTCATTGTTTGTGAAAATAGCAGGTCCTTTTTTCCCGATCTTAATAATAGCAGCGCTAATGGATATTCTTAACAACATCTGTTCAGACGAACTGCCTCCTCCTCTAAGACCTAACAAATCGGTGAGTCCCACTTTATCGAAAATCTTTGACAAACCGGCGCCCACAGCGGCGCCAATAACATCTCCGCCAGGCAGTGGAATTAAGTTGCCAACATCGCTTCCAACGTCGGTAAACGGATCGCTTGCCTGAATCGTTGCCGCTGAAGCATCCTTGCTAAAAAACTCGTTTAACCCGATGCAGTGAGCCTGTTCAAAAAAAACTGTTTTATTGTTGCTGCCCGGAAGGTCAAAGAAAATATTCCCGCTTTTCACTTCCGTTCTATTGAACATCCATTTATGAAAAGTAAGGTCGTCTTCTCCTAATGCATTCATTGTAAATTTGATAATGCCTCCTTTTGGGTTTGCAGCGGGTTTATTGTTTATATCAACTGGTTGATAAAAAGTATACTCACAATCATTTAATTTATATTCCTTTTTATCTACTGTCAGAACTGCTGTAATTGCCATGATTATTAATGTATTACGTGATTTTTTTTTAAAAGAATACCCGGTGGGGGGGTACGGCTATTAGACCGTACCCCGCCGGATAATCCATCGTTACGCCCAGGGAAGTTCGTAGTTCACCGGTCCGTTCTCAATTTTCCTGCAGGAAAGTTTGAGTTCTTCCCAATGTCCAAGCTTGTCTTCCCAATGTTCCGTGAAGTCGATGCAATAAGCATCCGAAAATTTAATTTCCTTCATCGAAGAACCATCGGTCGTCTTCAAGAACTCGATACTTCCGCTCTTGGCAAGATGCGGAGATATCATCCAATTTAACAATTCAGAATTGCCGTCGTTCATCGCTTTTACGCGAACGGAAATTCTTCCCCCGCGGGGGATACCTGCGATTTGGCCTTCGATGTCGATGGCCTGGTCGAACTTGTAGTCAACCATCATCACTTCTCTGTCTTTGAATCCGTCTACCTTAAATGTGACGGGGTTTTTTAATGGGTCCATAAAAATTTTTTTTAATGGGTTAATAAATAAGAAAATTTGGTATAGTTAAAAAAATAAGAAACCTCATGTATAATGATAAAATCTCATGCTGTTTTTTAAGAAACCTCACAGTTTTTGTCGAAGCCGGCCGATTTGTTTTTGGCGGCTGTCAGTTTGACTAAGAAGTTTTTAGCTGAAAAATAGGGGGTTATCTCCAAGTCGACGGTGATGTTTTTCGTCTCCGGGTCTTGTCGTGGCTCGCCTATTTTGTAGTTCTGGAACAATTTTCCGTAACCTTTGTGCTGGTTGAGGAACAATTGAATTTTACCCCTCAATTCGGCAGGCGATTTGATAGTGTCCCAATTTTGGAGCGCCTCGTCGTTGAGGAAGTTCATCAATACTTTTTTGATCCAGTCGAAGATACGTACGATAGGATAGGCGGTCATTGCCTTGATATCGCCGTTGAAGAGCGTCGAATCGTTGAACGCCATCACCCGACCTTCGGAATAGACAATCGGAATGATCTGTTTGTCCATCAATGCTGCGATTTCGGATTTTAAGAGGTCAAGACGAACGCCTTTCACTTCATTGAGCGTACCGTGTTTCTTGCCGGCAGCGCCCTGTGCCATGTTTTTGGTGTCGTCGTACATCATGCCTGCTAACGCGCCCGACGGCGGCACGTACATATTATCTTCTTCGCCTGCAAGTCCTTCGGCTTTTCTGCCTAATACCCAGTTGGCGGCTAAGATAATATTTTGCAGATAGACGTCGCTGTCGCGATAGCGCTCGGTATTATCCACCAAATCGTTAAAATTCGTTTCGTCTGCATGGTCGGAGATAAGCATCACCTTGTAGCGGTGCGCCATCTGCGCCCACATGCGGAGGATGGCATTGTCTTCAAACACGAATCCGGGCATCACCATCAGGCTGTAATTGTCTTTCAGGCTCAGACGGTCATACGAATTACGCAGCAACTCGTTGATCTCCTTGATAAAATCGGAATTGGAATCGTTCAATTCGTTTTTATTGACGTTGATGACGCGAAGATTCCTGATCTTATCGCTACCGGAGTTCTTAAAGAACATATCTAACGTACGGTACTCGGTTTCGAGTTTTTTGATCGTATCTAATGCCGTAGCTAAATTGTTACTAAACAACTCCTTGTATTTCTTCTCTTTCGCAGCGCACGATTCGATATACTCCATCGGGGTCTTTTTGTCCTCGTCAAGCAGCTCTAACCACTTCTTGAGTTCGTTTTTCAGCTTCTTCCGTTTTGCATCAAACCGTTGCTCTCCCAGGAAGATAGCGCGTTGCGCTTTCGTTTTGGGGTCCATGCTTTCCGCATCCGGAAGCATCGTCTTAATCGTATTGAATCCGCCGATCTTACTCAGCGATTCTTCAAAACTTTTCACCTGCGGCCTTTCGGCTTGTACCTGTTTCTCTACTTCTTGAACAATTTGTTCGCTTTTTTGTGTTTCAGCCATAATAAAATAATTGAAAATTGAAAATTGAAAATTGAAAATTTTTCCTTTGATTCATCATTAAAAATTCATCATTAAAAATTAATCATTAATCATTGATAATTAATCATTAAAAAAACTATTTTTCAAGCTCGTTTAACAGATTCTGAAGCACATTCCGCAGCTCTTCTTTGGACTGGTCATTGCCCAGAAGGTCTCGCAAACGTTTGCTTTGCTCGATTTGCTTTTTCATCTTGGCGTTCACGTCAATGTTGCTTTTGACGTCTACTAAGAAAGCGCTGTTTTGCACTAACTTGCCGTTCCCGTTGTTTACATCAAAGTCCGACATGTCTTTAAATGCCAATGTCTCCGATACCATGTCGCCGTTCTCGTCCTGAAATTCAACTTCCATATTAGGTTTGAATTTCTCAAAAACGGCATTGATGTTCGTCGCTTCCTGAAATAGTTCAGGCTCGTCTACCGCGTCTTGAAACTGACCGATATACAAGGTTTTATTCTGCGAGATAGCGTTCACCTTACCGCCGGCCTCTTCATCCGGCGCATCCGAAATAAAATTCTCTTTTAATAAACTCATACTACGTTTTTTTTTTGTATTAATACTATGTTTGTCTATGTTTGCCTTCTTTTTGAATATGGAAATAAGTTTGCTCAATAAGTTCATGATAGTTTTCATTTTTGGCCACGAATTACACGTTTCTCTTTTTCAGAATGGAAAAAATTTACACGAATAATATTTTAATCCACAAATAACTACTCACTACTCCCTACTCACTACTCCCTACTCCCTACTCACTAAAAACTCCAGTTCTCCATCCTTAAGCATCAGCCTCACCGTATCTCCCCCTTTGATTTCGCCGGAGATGATCATTTTGGATAGTGGGCGGCGCAGTTCTTTGCGGATCGTGCCGATAATCGGGCGGGCGCCGAATTGGGCGTTGAAGCCTGACATGGCTATCATCCGTTTCGCGTCGTCTTCAATTGTTAGCGTGATGTTCTGCTCTTCCAACGATTTGAGCAGGCTTTTCAGGTGTATCTCGAAGATCATTGTGACGATCTTCTCTGTGATAGGCGAGAAGGGTACTATCTCGGTCAATCGTCCCAGAAATTCGGGGCGGAAATGGCCTTGCATAATATCCATCAAATCGTTGTTTTTGGGGATGACGCCTTGTCCGAACGAATCAACGATAAATTGACTGCCAATGTTGGAAGTGAACAGTACCAGCGCATTCGAGAAATAGCCCGTGCGTCCTAACCGGTCGTGTAGTTTGCCTTCGTCCAAAATCTGAAGGAAGAGGTCGAATACCGAGCGGTGCGCTTTTTCAATCTCGTCGAACAAGACGACCGAATAAGGTTTCTGCCGGATTTGGTTGACTAACAACCCGCCTTCTTCATAACCTACATATCCCGGAGGCGCTCCATAAAGCAAAGCGACCGAATGTTCTTCCTTAAATTCGGACATGTCGAAACGGATCATTGCCGATTCGTCCTGGAACAGAAATTCGGCTAACGCTTTCGCCAACTCTGTTTTTCCCGTCCCCGTCGGGCCGAGGAAGAAAAACGATCCCATCGGTTGCCCTTTTTTATTTAGCCCTGAGCGCGATTCAAAGACCGCGTCTAAAATGATTTTGATAGCATGGTCTTGCCCTACAACGCGCTTTTTGAGGATCGCTTCAGCATTGACTAACTTATCCCGCTCTTTCGACTGGATTTTACCTAACGGAATCCCCGTTTGTTTGGCAATCACAGCATACAGGTCGGAACTTTCTACTTCCGTCCGTTTCTCAGCAGCCAATTCAGCAAGTTTATCCAATACCCGCTGCAAATAGCTAATCCTTTCAGCGCTTGTATCAATCTTCGCAAAATCAACATCCTCCTCCAACTGCGCAATCAACAGACAACTAATCTTATTAAACACCTCATAATGAATCCAATTAAGCCGAGTCATCAGCTCCTCTTCACTGATAGTCTTTCCATCAGCCCCATTTTCGCCCTCTTTAATTTTTTCCACTCCGTGAAAAAGACCTTCGGTTCGTAATTCGTAATTCGTAATTCGTAATTTTTCAAGCAAAGCTTGAATGTCTTGCTGCGAAATACTATTCATCGTCCGAATCATCGCCATCGTGCGGTCTATCAGGTCAAAACCCGAATCCGGCAGAGATTTTTCATTCAGGTAGCGTTTTGCCAAACGAATTGCGTCTTTTAAAACGGCGTCGGAGATAGTCAGTTCGTGATATTTCTCGAACAGCGCAACCGACCCTTTCAAGATACGGAAGCAATGGTCGGCGTTTGGTTCTTCGACGGTAATCTTTTCAAACTTGCGCACAAACTCCTTGTCCGTTTCGATATTCTTCGTATAGCCGTCAATGGACGAGGTACATAAAAGTTGAATATTCCCTTTACTGAGCGCCTGTTTCAGGATATTGGAAGCTCCGAACAGGGAACCGTGTTTTTCAAACAGTTTGTCTACCGATTCGATGACCAAGATGATATTTTCGCCGCTTTGCAGTTCGTCGAAGATACTCTTAAAACGGTCTTCCGTTTCGCCCTTGTAATTTGAATCGGCAGCCATGGCGCCCAGATCGAGTTCATAAACGGTTGCCTCGCTTAAGAAATCAGGCGCTTCAGCCGAATGAATACGCTGCACAAAACCGTTTATTAACGCGGTCTTTCCTACGCCTGACTCTCCGGTTATCAGTAAGTTAGGCTTTGTTTTGCGTCCCAGCACCTCGAAAATAATGGCTATTTCGCTTTCAAAACCGATAACAGGGTCTAACTCTCCCGCGTTTGCCTGTTCGTTTTTGTTGATGCAATATTTCTGCAGGGATTTAGAAGAACCCGGCGATGAGCTGGCAGTCCTTGATCCGGAAGCGCCACTCTTTTGAGCCGGTTGGGATAGTACCTTTCCCGCTCCATCAATAATCTCCTGCGTCGTGAGCGGCATCGTTTTTAATTGCTCGTAGGTGAAACCGACGCCCGGCGTAGTCAGCGAAGCCAGCAGGCAGATGGGCGTAATCTGGTCGAGGTCAAATTTTATTTTGTAGCTTGCCGCCTCTCTCAAAGTAGCGTGGGAGGTATCGGCAAAATAAATATCGTCGGTTTTCCGATTCGATTTCGGATAGAAGCTGATCTGGATATCCGCCCATTCTAAGAGGTAATAATAGTCCTTTTCGATCCGGTCGATGAACTCAATCATACCTACATCCTTATGTAGCAACGCTTTTAATAAATGCGCCGGCATGATGGAATCGTTCAGCGATTCCTTGGCGTATTCGCGCGCGATATAAATCGCATTTTGCAACTCGTCCGACAAATTGTCGGTAGAGATTTTCAGTTCGTCTATTGCTTTCGTGTAGCTCATATATATAATGTATTAAATTTTCAGAAACAGATACCAATACCCCCTACATGCCTCATTTTTCCGATAAGATCCTGAAAATCACTATCTAAGGCAATCCGATATTGGAAAGTATAACGTAGTGCGACAGGGCCTATTTTAAACAGGACGCCCAGTTCGGGCGAAATGGCATGGTAAAGCGTCAATGACGGGTCATCCGTCTCAATCTGATCCCACAGACCAACGCCGGAATAACCTAATCCTGCGAAAAAGCCTACTTCCCTGATGACCATACGGCTCCATCCGAATGATAAATCAAGTTCGGGATTTTTATCCAACCCTTTCTTACTGATAGCCTGAAACAGTGCGGGATTAAACCGCAGGGATATATAGCTTGAAAAACGTGTTTGCGTATATCTGCCGTAAGACAGACCGATAGGTGTGTTTTCCGCCAGTTCATACAGAACGACTTGCGCCCTGTGTCTGCGGTCGGAAAGGAATTTCCGTATTTCTAACAGCCTCAAATTGACATCCTTGTTATGATCGCCGCACGACATGTCTAACATCTTCTCATACAGCGGTAAGGCCTCTTTATACTTGTTTTGATAATAATAACTCTCGGCTTCATGGAAAAAGTTCGTACACAGTTCGTTGATTTTCTCCTGTGCCTCGCTTTTTTGGGCTATCACGTAGGCATCAGAGCTGTTATACCCAAGCGCTTTTTGATACGCATTGAAGGCTTCCTGATAATTGCGGGTATTGAAAAAATTATCGCCTTTAGTACGCAGATCAAGAATCGAATCGATCGATTCCAAAATGTACTCCACATTCGAACTCTCCTGATAATCAGTACATTCTTTAGATAGATTGAATTTTTCCCTTGCCTCAGTATACGCTGAATTGCGGAACAGCTCGGTAGCAGCATTAAAATTCTCGTAAAAGCATCCGACGCCGACCGTCGCATTCGGATCGTATATCTCGTATGATTTAGATGCGCTGGGTTGCAAGTCGAGTTTTATTTTCAGCGGCAGGAACCCCGGCGCTAATACTTCCAATACGCGACCGTCGTAATTGGCGCCCTTGAAGCGTCCGACGGTGAAACGGATGTAATAATACTTCAGTCCGCCCCGTTCTTCCTGATTGTATACATCCACCGTCCGGTCTACATTCGACTCGAAACTGAGCGTCAACACATTGCTGCAAAACACAGTGATGCCTGCCTGCGCGCCGCCCGCATTGATAACCTCCGGGTCTTTATCGCTAAATACGCTTAACGCCTGTGTCTGATCTTTAGAATCCAACACCCTCTGCGCGAAGCCCGTCCCAAGAAAGCTCCATGCGCTTATTGCTATGATTATTATCCGTTTCATCTTTTATAGTGAGTAGTGAGTAGTGAGATCGTATGGCGCCGCCATACGGTGAAATAAATAAGGCTTACAGCCTAAATCGTAATTCGTAATTCATAACTCGTAATTCGTAATTCGTAATTCGTAATTCGTAATTCATAAATCGTAATTCGTAATTCGTAATTCGTAATTCGTAATTCATAATTGAATATAGTTCGTAATTCGTAATTCGTAATTCGTAATTGAATTAGAGGTTTTGAATGTTGAAATCATTCAGCTTGAATAATTCGTCCTTTTCAATCTGTTTCCCGTTGTAACTGTCAGGTTGCCAAGTCCTGACGTGTATCATGGGCTTCAGTTCGTCTTTGAAATCGACCATCAGGAAGAGGTATCCCGTATCGTTATACGTGCTTGAACCCCATTTTTGCTTGAGCGTGACGCCGTACAGGTAGTCGTTCTTCGGATGCCGCACGACGTCAATGTCTTCAAACTGAATATCAATATACTTGTTCCTTTGAAACGTATTCTTCAGGTTCGCGATATATTCCTTCTTGGTAAACGTCATGTACGTAATCTTTTCCGTCCCCAGTAAGGCGGTGATAGCCTGGTCTTTGCTGGGGGCTATCTTGACCACTTTGCCGGTGATGATGAGCGCCTGATCGCTAAAAACCGATTCTATGTACTTGATATCCTTGATATTATACGAAGTACGAAAGTTTTCAACGAAATCCAAGATAACCTGCCGACGGTTGAAATCCTCTATCGTGATAAAGTCTTCCATGATTTCACGATAGCGCGTTTCTTCTATCGAAACCGTGATGTTGTCTATTTCGCCTGCATTGGTAAAATTGATAACGATCTCCTGCGCTTGCTGATCCTCCGGC
>Ga0099364_10010188_pt1 | contig 12955 bp, 6 predicted proteins | sample TergutTh196P3_FD_73070 | JGI IMG/M metagenome (GOLD analysis project Ga0099364, IMG submission 73070) | Microcerotermes parvus P3 segment gut microbial communities from Pointe-Noire, Republic of the Congo - Th196 P3 | ecosystem: Host-associated > Arthropoda: Insects > Digestive system > Gut ...
GTATGACGTTCCGATATTCCGCAGTGCCGTCGGCGAAGCGAATGTCGTCGATATGATGCTCGAAAAGGAGGCAACCTTTGGCGGTGAGGGGAACGGCGGTCCGATTGATCCGGCAGTCGGTTACATTCGGGACAGTTTCGTCGGAATGGCACAGATTCTCGATGCGATGGCAGCGTCGGGACACACGGTTGCCGAACTTGCCGATGCGCTGCCGAAGTATGCGATGGTCAAACGTAAGATGGAGTTAGACGGCAGACGACAGACGGCAGAACTATTAGATAAGGTTGCCCATTCATTTAAGCATTTGCCGTGCGACCGGATGGACGGTTTGCGGATCGATCATGGTGATGCTTGGGTGTTGTTGCGTGGGAGCAATACGGAGCCGATCATTCGGATTTTTGCCGAAGCACCGACGGCGGAACGGGCGGGAAAACTCTGCGATGAAATTGAGCGTCTGGTGTGAGGTTTAGAGTAGAAGTTCCGGCGGAAGCCCTACTGTGCGAATCCTCCGGAGTATAAGGGTTGCGGCTCGGCCAAGACGGAGGCCGGTTGCGTACCATCCGAAATCGTTGTTACAGAAAAAGAAGATCCGACCACCAACGAATCGTTTCCTGTCGGTGCTGCCGTACCGACAGCAGAATATACGTTGGCTTTCGCTTCCATCGCTTGAAATGCCGTTTGACTTGTCGATACCGTTTCGGCGGGCGTCCAGTGTGATTCAATTTCGGTTGACGTGAATACGGTTGCCTTTTCGTTATCGTTTATGGAACTGGATGCCGCTGGAAATGTCGTTGCAGGCGTTTGCGGGATGAAGGAGCCGGGCGTTTGCCCGAGATACGATTCCTGTACCGAAAACGTTGCTGGCGGCGGCACAGTTCGAGCACTGGATGCAAACGGATTAGAGGGACTGCTGTTGTCTAAACAATGACAACCTGCGCTGCCGGCAGTCAACAAACACAATGCCGAGATGACCGAAAACTTGTGTATCAACATAGCCGGAACGATAACAATTTTTACAAAGTGTGTCCAGTACAGATTACAAAGCGGCGCAGTGCCGGTTTGCGCCGCCATCCGGCGAGAGTCGCCGACTCCCTACCATTTTCTTACGAATCCCGCTTCGCCGACGTGCATCGTCGCCCTGTTATACAACTTCGTATCGTAATTGACAAACACAGCGTCGCCGTAACCGCTCAGGCGCCAATTCCCGCCGATGCCCAAGTTCACATAGTCCCGCCCCATTCGGTTGCCCCAAATCTTTGCCGACGGCTGTCCTGCTCCGCCCGCCGCAAAACGTGCACTCACCGCACCATACTCCCGGTCATTCAACTGGGTACCATATTGCACACGCCCCGTTAACGTCAACCCATTTTTCAAAGCAACGTCTCCCATCATTCCCACTCGGAACATCATCCGCTCTAACGTCGCCTTGTCATATTCCAATGCTGAAAGAACACTTCCCTTCTCACGATAACCCTTCATCCATGCCCGCTCAAAATCAAACGCAACCAACGGTTTCAAGCACACGGCTCCCGGAGTACCGGCTAGATAGATCGGACGGATCATTTCCACGCTCGCCGACAGCGCATTGCCGGTCGTCTTGCCGCTCAACCTTTCGTTCATAACTTCATCCCATCGGGTAAAATCGTACCGCTGATGCGAATAACCCAAATATGTTTTCGCTTCAAGAGAGTCCGTCAACCGAGTCAAACCATACAAGCCGAATTCGTGGTCTTCCATTTTGATCTTGTTGGTTGCCTGACGCAAACGCGGCTCACTATATTGGAACGTCATACCCACAATGCTGCTCTGCGTTAACCGCTGGTCGGTGCCTATCGACAAACCGTATCGGTTGATGGTCAATCCGGAAGCATCCCGGTCGCTCGCAACATTTTCGTATCGTGCGGTGAATTCTCCCCAGAAATGCCGGCCGTTTTTAAGATGCACCGGGCATCCCAGCGACAACCGGTTAAAGGGATAGCGCCACGGTTCTTTGAGTGTCATGAGCATCGCGTTCGGCGTAAGATTATCGAAATCTCCCTCCTCTGCATTATAACGCACTCCGAGTAGAAATTCCGAATCGATCCAGCCTAACTGCTCAAGGGACACACCTCGAGGAAGAGGATCGTAAATAAAAACATCAAACTTTGCCTCGGTTTTATCCACGCTTCCCTGTTTTGCATCAATAATCACCACATTCTCGGAACTGCCGCTCCAATAATCGACATTAACATGCAGAACAGCATCCGTGCCGATATTAACAACCGCCCCTTCAACGACTATTAAGTCGCGGTGTAATGTCCCGTCGGCATCCTTTGCGAGGTCCACTTCAAAAACGCTCCCCTCCCCGAAAGTCAAAAGAGGACTGGAATCAATCCCCACAAACGTCAGCGTGCCGAACTTTTCGTTGTCGTCAATCGTCGTCTTGTTCACCGTAAAGACCGCACTGTCAGGACTGATCCGTCCATGAGCGGTGTCGCCGCCGATGATGGACGCGACGTTAACTCGAATCGTTGCGCCGCCGGCAAGCGTTGCGTCCGGGTGGACGGTCAAGTTGCTCGTACTAAACGTTTGCGAACCAGTAACGCGGAATGTTCCCTCCCAGATGTTGGTGTTCTGTGATATAATAGAAGAAGGATTAACATTCAACTGCAAAATACCGGCACCGGTTTTCGCTACGTTGCTTTTATCCCCCCATACCATGCGCGACAGGAGAAGAGCATGCTCTTCATTTTCAACATCGAAGGTTGCCGTAACGTCGGACGATATGGTTATCCGTTCCAGTTGCACGGTCTCCATCGGTCTCAGCGTTGCGTCCGCCATAAATCTGATTCTTTGAGTCGATGGTCCCTCCACTTGAATCTGCTCCGCCCTTTGGAATTGCAGCGTTACGCCCCACAGGTGGATCCCACCGGCAAAGTTGTTTTCGCCTTCGTTCTCAAAACTCAACACGCCGTTGCCGTGCTTTTCAAGCATACCGGTTGCAAAGAGACGAGGAGGCATAGGAGTATCACCCGTGTAGTCCCCGAAGGCAGATTTTCCGTCCACGGTAATCGAACCCGCTCCCTTAAAGGTTACGTCGCCGTCTTCCGGTGTTCCTATATCGCCGTTTATTCTTTCCGCACCGATAATCAGTCCGCTGGCAAGCACGGTATCGTTCACCGTAATTTCGATGGCGTTGGCAGCACCGGTGGTCGCATTGTAAAACGCAACTTCGTCGCCGTGCTGGAACGCAATGTCCCGAAGACGGTAGTTGTTGTAGGTTCCATGCTCGGACACGAGAATTAACAATGTATCGAAGTTTTCGTCCGTCAAAATCCCATGCTGACGTAGATACCCCAAGTGAGTCGTATCGTCTTCAGTGTCAGATGGCAGACCGGTCAGGATATTTGTTCCTACCTGCAAACTTGCAAAACGCAGTTGATCGTGATTCCAAATGCCGTTGCCGCCCGCCCAGTTCATCGTCAGCGAATTAAGATTAACGTTCAGCCAAACGCTGCCGAAAGGTGGGTCAGTAGGATTTTTTATCCCGTTGGCATCGCCGTGCTCAAATCGTACCGTTCCTCGCGGCGAATCGCCCGATACGATGCCGCGATCCCCTCTTTCTTCACTTGGTGCCGGATAACCCGAAGTCGCTATCGCAACACCGTTGAGTTTCGGTATAAGTGTTGCGTTAATATCGCCGTGGTAGGCAGGATAACTAAGCCCCGGTGGTCCCTGAATAATGAGGTAATCGGTATTCGATTGGAGACCGCCGTGAAAATTGATTCTACCTGAAATAAACGTGCCGGCACTGTTGTCCGTTTCGAGTTTCAGCAGGTCTTTGTTCGTATCTTTGCCATTCGACTGAAAATCAACGTCGAAGTCCATTGAAAAAGGACTCACCTTCGGATTTGAAAGCAAAGTTCTTTCGCCGAGTTCGATGTAGTTTCCTTGCAGCGTCAGCGTTCCGAATCGGCTGCCCGGCGTACCGGCTAAATTGTGGGTGCCGTCAGGACTGAGATTGCCTTGAATCATAATCGTGGACGAAGTGGAACCCATCGTTCCGTTGCCCGCCAATGTGCCACTGTCTTGCCAAAATTTGCCATTATCCTTCAAGTAATCGACACCCTCAATAATCCGCAGGGTGCCTTCTCCTTTTTGAGTAAGAGAGCCGGAGGTAGCGGACGCCACAACCTCGCCAGTCAACGTCAGAAGGCTGCCCGTACCGACATTGATGTAGGCTGGATTAAAACCAGTAATGTTTATGGGGGACTCCAGCGTAACATTGGTATTGCCATAGATTTCGAGGGTTGGTGAATATTCAGGCATGCCCATTCCGGCAAAGTTAATCGCCGCGCCGTCGCCGACTCGCAGTTGATCGCCTCGGTTAATGGCAATCGTTCCGGCATGAATGACCACGCCGTCCGTAAAGAAGTTGCCGCCGGTGTTTTCAAACGTCAACGTGGCGTAGTAGCCGTACTTTTCCAGTTTGCCGGTGGGGGTGAGTGTCGGCGTGTCTCCGCCGGGCAAGTATTTTCCGAAAGCGGAACTTGCATCCGCAATGATACCGCCCGGGACTGGGTTGTCGTGTGTGTCTCTGCCATCACGAATGATAACCTTACCATTGTTAGTTTCTCCGACGACCAATCCGCTGACCGTAGTAACAGGATTAGCGGGCAGGTAGATAGCGATAGGCGTACTTGTATTAGCATTATCAATATAGACAAAATCGCCGGGCATGAAGTTCGTTTCCTTTTCACCGACGGCTCCTTGTCGGGACTCGAAATTGGCTTGACTCCATTGGTCGCCGGAACCCACCCAGTCCATCGTGAGGGAGTTGAGGTCGTGCGTCAGCCAAACGTTGGTATCGCCGAGCGTTTTTTTGCTCGAATCATCGGGATCGCCGCCGAGGTGGAAACTGTAACCGCCGCGTACCGTTTCGGGAGCGTTGGGATCAAGAACCGTTCCCTCGATCACCAATGTCAGTTCACCAATCGGATCGTTTGTAAAACCTTTGTCGGTGCGGATAATCAGATAATCGCCGGGCTTGAACGTGTCGCCGGTGAGCGTCGTCAGAGCAATCGTGCCGTTCTGCAACGTGAGGTTGTCGCTGATGATATTTAAGAGCGTGTTATTGCTCACCAGCACGCCGTCTGCGTCGGGAAACAGCGGCGATTGCGTTTCCGTCGGACTGACGGCATTGGCACTGTACAGCAGGTAGAAGTCACTAAGATAGACCCTCGGTGCGTCGAGCGTCATCGTGGACTGGATTCGGCTGCCGTCGCCCAAATCAAATTCGTCCGGCACGATCATGATGACACCTTGATGCATTTCGATTTCGGTCGTCGCCTTGATGATTCCGCCACCCATCACAAAGATGGCTCCTCCGTTTGCGTTGGCGTAAAAACCGTTTTTGACACCGGGATCGTCGCTGGAATGGTCAAACCGGATTCGCCTGTCTGTGGTGGGATCGCTCCGTACCATGTTGAGTTCGAGTAAACTGTCCGGCGTTACAGCAAGGAACGTACTTCCCACGTGGAATTTGTCGGCACCGTATTCATTCGTCAGTTTGACCATTGCCAAATCCTCGGCATTGGCAGTTTTGATATCCAGCGAGCCTTCGCCGTCGATGCCGCTTCCAAATGTTACCGTGCTTCCGTAACCGTGGATGTTCAAGTTGAAAGTAGTGTCCGCCTCGATGTACAGGTCGTTCTTTTGTCCGTTTACTTGATTGTCGGCAAGGAACAGGCTGTTGGCGTTGACGGTCATAAATGAGTCTGCCCCCACGTAGAACGCACCGCCTTTGTCGGCGATGTTGACCCCGGAAATTTCCACGTCCGGCGCCATGAAATCGACGTAGTTTTCTATCCCCACACCGGCTTGAGTACGGAACGAATTCGTCAAAAAATCAACACCGGAGTCGACGACGATGTTCTTCGTTTCGTACGGTCTGTCCGCACCCGTGAACGTAAGATAGCCGCTGTTGGTGGTAAGGCTGTTTGCTTGACCGTAAGAAGAATCGTCGGCAATGATAACGGTTCCGCGTTCGATTTCCGTTCCGCCGGTGAAGGTGTTGCTGTTACTGCTTAGCGCAAGCGTGCCGGTGCCTCGCTGAATGACCTTGCCTTCGCCGCCGATGTTCGACGATTCGGTAACGTCGTCGGAACGGTTATAAGCAAGAGCGGCAGTGGTGGACACAGTTTGAATGCTGTACGCCGGATTCAGAAAGTTAATACTTCCTTCGGTGCCGCCGTCGCCGACTTCCAATGTTACGCTGAGGTTCAAACTGCCGTCCAAAACAGCGTCGCCGGTGAGAATGAGTGTTCCCAGTCCCCACATGTCCGCTCCGGCGTTGTTGCTGACAATATCCCCCACCGTGGCGGTGTCCCCGTCGTCAACGTAGAGAATTCCCGAGGAGCCGCTTTTGCCGTCGATGACGATTTTCTGCGCCGACAGGTCGATGCCGTCGGCAAGGATAATCATGCTGTTGTCTTCCATCGTGATTGCTTTGCCGCTGCCGAGCGTGATGTCGTTGGTTTGGAGCCTCAGCGTTCCGACGTTTGTGAGGAACAATCCGCCGCCGATGTTGATGGTGCTGTCTGCGCTCAGTGTGAGGAATCCGTTACTTTGCGTCAGGTCGCCCGTTCCCAAGATGTCGCCGTCGAAGTCGATGGAACGGCTGCCCAAATTCAACGTCGTGCCGGTCTTTGCGCTGCCGGTCGGCGTGGTGTAAAGCGTGCCGATGCCTGCGTTGCCGGAGTAGCCGAATGTGATGGTCTCAAAGTTGCGTACACTGTTGATCGAAACGGAAGTGTTCAGTTGCAGTGCGTTGCCGGTAAAAGCGTCGCCTCCGCCGGAAACGACGTGTCCGCCGAAGAGGTTGGAATTGTTCAATACCGTCGCCGAACTGGAAATCGTAACCCTGTTGTCCGTTGCGCTGCCGCGTGTGCTGTATCCGCCGTAGATGTCGCCGGTAATGCTGCCGCCGTAGATGTTCACAGTGTTGTACACTGCTTTTCCGCCGGTACTGGCACCGCCGTAAATCGTTGCCGTAATGTCTCCGCCGTAGATGGTGACACCGTTGCGTCTTACGTCTCCGCTGCCGTTGAAATTGTGTCCGCCGTAAATGGTACTGCCGGGACCGTACGAACCGATGATTCCGTCGACAATGTTTACGTAGTTCAGTTCAATGGTAGAATTTCCCTGTCCTCTTCCGCTGTAGATCGCCGCCCGGCGAATGTCGGTGCCGCCGTCGATTGTAACCATGTTGCCCGTGATGGTACTCGGATTGAGCGCACTGTACGCTCCGGCAATGATGGCATCGAGTTTTTGGACGTAACTGCCGTTGATGGTTACGTAGTTGCCGGTCATTCCCGTGCCGCCCTGCGTGTAAGCACCGTAGACGTTGCTTCGGAGCGTTACGCCGGAACCGGTGGTGACTTCGTTTCCGCTGGCTGCGTTGCCGCTTCCGCCGTTGATCCATCCGCCGAAGACGATGCCGTAGATGGTGCTGTTGCCGGTAATGAGGATATTATTGTCAATAACGTTTCCGAAGTCCGTCCAACCGCCGGTGACGTTGCCGTTGGTGCCGGACGAGGAGCCAATGGTCCCGCCGAAAATGCTGACCGCGTTGCCGGTGGCACTCTGAATGACCATATCGGCTTTTCTTGCCGCGATTCCTCCGAAGACGTGTCCGCCGATGGGGCCGCTGTTGACGGTAACGACGTTGTCGATCCACGAGGTGTGCGGAAAGAGCGAGTTCGGCACCGGCGGTACGTATTCGTAGGGAAACACGCTGTACGGATTCGCTAGCGGCGCACCGGGGAAGGTAATGTCTTCCGCCTGTACGGCAACGGCGAAGGCAAGGAACAGGACGATGGGGAGTGGCGTTTTCATCGGTGTTTTTATTTTTCAGAGCCGCGACCGGAAGGTCGCGACGGTTTTTCGCAACCTTCCGGTTGCGGCTCTGATGGGCGGTCATCGGATTTATCGGCACTTTGGCCGGGGGAATTTGAGCCGCAATCGCAAGATTATGTGAGATCACGTGCGAGCAATCTGACGATTGCGGCTCTGACTCGGCTCTGGTACAATGAGCAGATCGTTATGTCGCCAGCCGGTTTTCTCTTTTCGACCTGTCAGTTCGGTGCCGAAGCCGTTCTCAAAGCGGAAACGCTCCGGGCGTTTCCGGACTTTCGCTTTGCGTTCTCACGGCCCGGCTTTCTGACATTCAAGATTTCCGAAGAGCGCTACGGCAATCGCAATACGCTCCGGGAGTTCTTCTCGCAGACCGTTTTCAGCCGCACCGCAGCGTTTTCCGTCGCAAAAGTCGACGACATCGACCGCGTTTGGAGAATTCTCGACGAACGCAATCTCCCCGTGCATCGGCTTCACGTTTTTCAGCGTGATCCGGCAGTTCCCGGCGACAACTTTGAACCGGGACCGACGGCAAACGATCTCGCCATCCATCGGACATTGATCGAATCTTGTCCAACATCGGGGCGGCTCGGTATCGGAGCGGACGACTTGCGGCTTCCCGCTCAGCCCGGTGAAACGGTTGCCGATCTCGTTCAGGTCGACGACGGCCAATGGTTCCTCGGCGTTCATTTCGTCGACAAGGCGTCGCCGCTCCAAGCGAGGCACTCCGGCGGCACGGTGCCGATTGTTCTGCCGGGCGACGCCGTGTCCCGTGCTTGGTTGAAGTTCGAAGAGGGACTCCGTTGGTCGGAATTTCCCATCGGTTTCGGCAGCCGCTGCGCCGACATTGGAGCGTCGCCCGGCGGTGCGTCGCAAGCGTTGCTTGCCCGTGGAGCAACGGTCTGCGGCGTCGATCCGGCAGAGATCGATCCCCTCGTGTTGCGGCATCCGAATTTCGAACACGTTCGCCGTCGGATTCGGCAGGTCAGACGAACGGTGTTCCGCAAAGTCCGCTGGATCATCGCCGATATGAACGTCGCACCGGGATACGTCGTCGACGTGCTGGAAGAACTGCTTGCCCGAAGCGACGTAGACGTTCGGGGACTGCTCTTTACGCTGAAACTCTTCCAATGGGAACTTGCCGAGGACATTCCGTTAGCCGTCGATCTGATTAAACGCTGGGGCTTCAACGTCGTTGCCGTCAAGCAACTTGCGTTCAACCGCCGAGAGATCATGGTCGCCGCCCGCCGGAGTACCGGCTGAATCTCCCACCGCAACTCCCTTTGGAAGAAGGCCGAAAAGTAGGCGTCTTTTTATCTTTTTTCAGCCTTGCGCTCACATCGCCGGCGGCAAGTTTCTGATGCCGACGTCCGAAGGCGATATTTTCCGCACGGAATGGATGCCGGACGGCTTCGATTGGGAAAAACGGACTTTGCGTTACGGCAACGCGACGACCTTATCAAGGAAGTCGTCGCTATCATGCAGACGGGCCGCGAGTTCAAACAGGTCTTTTCGCCGTTCCATCGGGGACCGCTGGTCTCGTCGATCCTTCACGATGCCGATTGTTATAACGGAAATTATGTGATGGTCGGCGAGGCGGGTATCGGTTACACCAACGACCCGCTCGTTTGGCAACTCTCCGACAATCAGCCGTTCGGCAACGTTCCGGTCATCGGTTGCCGGTTCGGTGAAGACGACCGTAACGAAATCGTCTGCGTTGCCGTCGACACGCAACACCGCATCGCCGTCAGTCGGGATTTCGGACGCACGTGGTCGGAACCGTTCGACGCCGGACCGCAATATGATTTTTCCTGTCTCGATTATTATAACCGTACATTTACGATACTTTGCCACGGCGGACAGGTGCTCCGGCTCGTTTGGGTCGACGGCGAATTCTTCGTCGAAGAGCAAGCCGATTCGCCGACGATCACGGAACATCTCACGACGATTCGCGGCGGCAACGGTCTCTGGCTGGCCGTCGGAAACAACGGAAGGGTAAGGACTTCGGTTAATGCATCCCATTTCGTACCGAAAACATCCGGGACGAATCTCGACCTTTTCAGTATGACGCACGGAAACGGCGAATTCCTCATCGGAGCGGCGGGAGGCAACGTTTTTCGAACCGTCGACGGCGAAACGCTGACGTTGTGTCCGAAGCCGTTTGAGAGCAACGCGGACATTATTGCAACGCGATTCATTGGCACACTATTTTTCGTAACGAATCGGAACGGCGAATTGGCCGTCGGCGATGGCGATCAATGGAACGTTCAGGATTGTCCGCTCAAGGGGCATCCGATGCGGGCAATTTCCGGTGACGGTAATTCGTTTACCGTCGGCGACGACCTCGGCAACATCGCCGTTTCGACCAGCGTCAAACTAAACATCGGCGGCGATTGTCGTTGCAAAACGACGCTTGTCGGCCTCGGAGTCAAGATAAGCGGGAGTGCCGACGGCAATGCCAATGTCAAACTTCTCAAACTGGAGAACGGCATTCCGCAGCCGACCGGCGGTACTGTACAAAATGTCGTTATGGTCCGGGCCGCTGACAAGAACGCCGTTGATCTTGCCGAACTGGTCGGCAAAGCACGAATCGATAACCCGATGAATGAGGTAATTATCGTATGAAAAAAGCCTATTTGACGCTTGGAGCCATTATCAAAAACGAGTCACATTACGTCCGCGAATGGCTCGCACATTATCGTTGCGCCGGTTTCGAAAAGTTCGTCATCGTCCTCCATCAATGTACGGACGATACGGAAAAACAGATTCGCAGTTTGCCGTTTGCCGCCGATATTACGATTGAATACTGCGACGAATCGGCGGCGCAGGTCGGTGTCTATAACAAACTTTGTCGTAACTATAAATCGAAAACCCGCTGGATGGCGTTCCTCGACAGCGACGAATTCCTGTTTTGTCCGGACGGACGCGACATTCGGGCCTTCCTCGCCGATTTCGAAAAGTACGGCGGACTAATTGTACACAATTTCGAATTCGGATCGTCGGGACACGTCATTCGTCCTGAAGGACTCGCCATTTCGTCCTTCGTTCATCGGGCAAAAAACAACTATTGGATGCACGATAATTTTAAAAGTATTGTACAACTTTCCAAGTTCGAACGATATGTCTCACCGCACTTGGCCCATGTCAAAGGCGGTGTTGTCCGGGAAGACCATCAAGTGTTGCCTTATGAAAACATTCATTACGCCGCCGGATTGAAAGACGGCATTCCCAGCATCAGCAGGTTTATTCGGTACAATCATTATTACGTCCGATCAATGGAAGATTTCGTTGCAAGAAGTTATCGAGGAGACGTGACGCATCACGTGCCGCCCGATCTCAATTGCAAGAAGTTTAACGACCGCGACCATAAGAGCGTTCTCGACTTCACTATTCAACGTTACGAAAAACAAATTATGGCACTCCTCGACGGAAAGATTCGATGAAACACGTTTACCTTACATTGGCCGCCGTCCTCCGGGATCAGGAGCATTATGTCCGCGAATGGCTTTGCTTTCAGCACTTGATCGGTGTCGAGCGCATGGTCATCGTTCTGCATAAATGCAACGATAAGACGGAAGACGAAATCCGCCGGTTGCCGTTCTTCGAGGAAAAGGTCAGGCTTCACCGCATCGTCAACGACGAACAGCGTGTCCAATTGGGCGCATTCCGCTGGATGATCGATACTTACGGGCCGTCGACGGAATGGATGCTTTTCGTCGATGCGGACGAATTTTTCTTCGGAACGGCGGAAGACGATTTGCGGACCGTGCTTTCACGTTACGAAAAGTTCGGCGGTCTTGCCGCTCATTGGCACATGTTCGGCGCTTCCGGATTCGTCAAGAGACCGCCGTTGCCATCGATCAAACATTTTGTCGAACGAATACCGGACGATAAGTTCGTTCTCCGCGGAATCAAGTGTGCCGTGAAACCGAAGGGAATCCGTGACATTTTATCGCCGCACATGTTTCTCACGGAAAAACCAATCGTCCGTGAAAATTTCGGCATCGTGCCGCCTCAAGGCATTTGGCAATACGAAGGAACGCCGATGTGGAACGTCGTCCGTTGCAATCATTACTGTACAAGAAGTATGGAGGATTGGGTGGAACGGCGCAAACGCGGTTCTTGTAACGATTTACGATGTGCCGATAATTATAATACCGTGCATTTTTTCAAATATCAGGACGATCTTCACCGGATCGCCGACTTTACCATCCAGCGTTTCGTACCGAAACTCGAAGAGTTACTTTTTTAACCATGCACGATCCAAATTCTGTTATGTCCATTGAATCGCTGACGCTCCTCGTTGAGCAAAACGGTACGGTATTCGGTGTTCCGATCGGATTAAATAACGACAATCCGCCGCCCGACTTGTCGGAGTACGCAACAAAGGAATACGTTCGCAATGCGATTGCGGCCATTGAGATGCCGTCGATCATCGGCGATTGCTTTTTGGCTGTCGTCGTCGATGACGGACCGCTGTTGACGGTCGCTCCGTGTCCGCTTCCGCCGGGCATCGGCAATATTGACAACGTTTGGCCGCTGAAACCGTGTGCCATCGGCGACCTTGTGCGAGTGCATAAACAGTACGGTTTTTGTTACGCTATCCCAGAAGACGACTCCGTCACCATACCGCCAAATGACGAACCCAACTGCGAAATCGACGTGTTGTTGGCTCAAGAAGACGACACCAACTCAATAATCTGTGACCACAACAATTCATTACTCGGTATAGACGACGAACATAAGAATCATTATCGATATTTCGGCACTCGTTCAGCATTCTTGCGCCTTACGGGTACGAATTGTAAAATCAAGATGTCTCTTTATGAAGAAGCCTCCAATCCTGAACTGCCCGGCGTTATTTATCACCGGGGACAGTATTGGATAAAGATGGATTATCCGTGGGAGCACCTTTTTGATTCTGGTCACAATAATAGAGACTGGATAACGGATGTAGTCTATAATATAACGATAACTTTCAAAAAGGTTCCCTCTCCAACGCTTTTTTCCTTTGAAAGTTCCTATTTCGGTACTAGGACGGTGCATACGCCTGTCTTTGATT